>Ga0116114_1000693_pt1 | contig 20189 bp, 21 predicted proteins | sample June2015DPH_10_5_FD_89823 | JGI IMG/M metagenome (GOLD analysis project Ga0116114, IMG submission 89823) | Peatland microbial communities from SPRUCE experiment site at the Marcell Experimental Forest, Minnesota, USA - June2015DPH_10_40 | ecosystem: Environmental > Terrestrial > Soil > Wetlands... | reverse complement strand
GGCCGCGCGTTGACGCTGAACAGGAATCGCGCCGGTCGCCGCTCCAGTTCGTCGCACAGCGCGGCAACCGTCTCGCGGGAAGCGCCGAAGGAGCTGTCCGCCAGGTGGATGAAACGCCATCCGGTCTGGTCGGCGAGCAGCTCCAGCGAATCCAGCAGCCTTGCCGGCGGATAGCTGCGCAGCGGCCCTGGGAACAGCCGCCCGTCTACGCAATGCGCGCAGCGGTTGGGACAGGAGCGCGTGTACATCCCGTAGTAGATTCCCCGATCCCCCGTCCCGGCCAGGTCGTAACGCGGCAATGGCAGGATGGAGAGATCGGCCGGCCCGTCTCCAGGGAATGAGATCGACCTTCCGTCCCGCAGAACCGTCGTAGACGGAATTCCGGCCAGGTCGACGTTCGAGCGAACCCGCTCCGCAATTCGCAGCATCGGTAGCTCGCCCTCGCTGCGCACGACAATATCCACCAGTCCCTCGAACAGCAGCTCCTGGGGACGGAACGTGACATGCGGCCCCCCGAGCACAATCGGAAGATCGGGCCGCAGCTTCCTGACTACCCGGCAGGCCCGTTCCACCAGCGGGATCTCGTTCGTCAGCGCACCGAACCCGATTACGCGCAGCTCCGGGCCGGCCAGAGCTTTCTCGAGCGTCTTCTCGAGCCAGCTCTCCTCATTTCCCGCATCCTCCCGCGCTACCTGCAACGGCAGATAGCCGGCCGGAAATCCGTTCTCGTTCAGCCAAGTTGCGATCGACAGTATTCCCAGCGAAACCGGAATGCGGCCGGCATACCTGAACAGGTCCGCGTAACGGTCTACCTCGTCGGGCGGCAACATCGCCGCCAGCCGCGCCCGGGTCACGGGCCTGGCGACGTGAGAAAGCTCCTCGCGGAGAATCTGAAACGTCGGCGAGACGTTCACCGGTTCGAGCCACGGGCTGACCAGCAAGACTTCCGTCGCTTCCGGCCGGGGCGGTGGGGACTGCGATTCTCGAATCATGCGAAGTTCCTCCTTCCACGGGTCAGGTGCGCCGCCAGCTCAAGCGCCCATTCGACGATCCAGGACTGCTGGGGTACGGTGATGGGCAGTCCGGGCACCTCGTCGCCCGGAATCCAGGCCCACTGCGCTTCGGCCATGTCCGATCCCATCTCGATGGGTCCGCCGAGATAGCGGATCAGTTTGAAAATACTCACATACCGGCCGTCCGGCAAGTCCCAGGAGTGGGCATCCACGGTCCTGACCAACTCGACGCGGACTTGTCCGCCGATCTCCTCCGCGATCTCACGGCGGAGGCCGTCGTCAACGTCCTCGCCGTCTTTCAGCTTGCCCGCCAGCGTCACCCAACCGGGCCGTCCGGGCCGCCGGAAAAACAGCCAGTGGCCATCATCGCGATAGATGAACGCCTGCACGGCCACGCGGACGTCGGATCGCGAATCCTCGCTCATCTAGATTCATCTCCCGAATTCCCGCGCATGGCGTCGAGCAGCCTGTGCTGACCGACGTAGCGCTCAAACGTCACAGCACCGTCCGGAGGTGCGGGATTTTCCAGGGCAAGCGCATCCACGAGCACCTTCGCGAAACACGAGAAAGCATCCGCGAACACGGACCGGCCCGTGCCCGCGTACAGCGTTTCCCTCGCGGCTGAGCCGTTCCGGGAAGCGTACAGTTCCGCCGTGTCCGGCGCCCGCAACCGCAATTCGCCCTCGGCGCCCAGAACGCTGATTTCCAGTTGTGTCGGCGTAGGGGCGACTGCTGTCGCGGAGAGCCAAACCCGCGGGCCGTTACGCAGCGAAAGCGCACAGGAAAAAGCCGATTCGGCCCGCACGTCCAGGCGCCCGCCCGCGCCGTCGGCGACGGAGTCGAGAACTCGGTCGGCGCCCGAGTGCATCGATTCCACGTCAAGACCGAACCATTCATCGACCAGGTCCACGAAGTGCGGGCCGACCGCACTGATCAGTCCGCCTCCCTGCGCCGGGTCGAACCACCAATCGCGCGGCGCGCGCGAGGGAAAGAGGTAGCGGTCGGTGCGGAAGAGCAGTTGCGCTTCGTACGGACGCCCGATCCGCCCCGCCCGCAGGGTCTGCCCCATCGCCCGGATCGCTGGGTGGAATCTCAACTGAAGATTCACCAGGTGCAGGCCCGGGCACGCCGCTGCCCAGCGCGCTAGATCCTCGGCTTCGTTCAGAGTCAGACCCAGCGTCTTTTCGCACAAGACGTGCTTCCGCGCGGCCAGCGCTTCCCTCACCATCGCGTAGTGAAACGCGTGGGGAGTCGCAATCGCCACCAGGTCCACATCGTCCCGTGCGCAGACCGCCTCAAAGGAAGTGCCCCAGACTCCGATTCCGTGCGCCTCGGCCAGCGCCTGCGTCCGTGCCCGGTCAGCCCCTCCCAGCAGCGCCACCACGCGCACCCGGCAATCCGATTCGAGCGCGGGCAACACCACTCTTGCGCCGAATCCGGTCCCCACAATCGCGACGCCAATCGGACGCATCAGAATCTCCAGTCCACAAATTGCCTGCATTCCCGGCAGGCTGGCTCCTGGCGCGAGTCAAATCGCTCCCGGAACCCAGACACCGCCGGATCGTCAAAAATGTCGCCCCCGCCGGGATCGCGAATCGTGCCGAACGGCGGCAGAAAGAAGCATGGGCGGAGGCTCCCGTCCGGCATCACGACGATGCGCGTCAGGGCCCGCTCGCAGGTCCTCGGCGCTGGAGGCCGCCCGACGCCAGCCCGGTACTCGAAGAACGCGAGACATCCGTCGAGGCTTCCTTCCACGACGTAGCCGGCCGCCAGCGGCGTCGCAAAGCGCCGGGCCGTCTCCTCCGCAATCCCGCGGAATTCCTCACATTCGGATTCTGTGAGCAGAATGGTGCGCGATCGGTCCGCGCGTTCTCCTTCGAGTTTCAAAAACGAGGATGTGTCCACGTCCGGCACCGTCAGCGCCAACCCGGAAGCGCCCACTTCCTGCGCCAACCGGAACACCTCCGGCACCTCGCGGAAATTTCGGCGTTGGACCGTCATTTTGAATAACACCCGGGTGCGGGCAGACAGACGCCTGACGATCCGCGCCCCGTCAATTACCTGGTCAAGAGCCGAAATCCCCCGCACTGCCCGGAAGGTCCCCCCGGTGGCGCCGTCCACTGAGACGATCACCTTGCTGCAATATCGCGCTACCTCCGGAGCGTGCCGCCCCAGAAGGAGTCCATTCGTACTCAATACCAGGTGGTCCGTGTTCGCCCTAAAGACCTCCATCAATTCGAACAGCCGCGGGTATAGCAACGGCTCGCCGCCTGTCAGCGCCACCGAACCCTTCCGCGTCCGCACCCGCCGCCGCCAGAAAGACATCACTTCTTCTGCATCCAGGCTCCGAGGCTCCGGAACGCGCCAGGAGTCGCACATCACGCACCGGCTGTTGCACTCCTCGGTGAGGAGGAAGATCATCCCCCGGTGCAGTGTCGCCGGTAGCGCACGCTCCGCCATGGACGGAGTATGCCGCAACTCGCGCGCGCGGTCAAGAGGGTTCGCGCTCTCGTGTCGCTAGTATGTGATATGTCCGGTCGAATTCACACGTGATCTGTCCGGCCGGCCCGGCGGCGGGTGATGCTGGGTAGTGGACGAAACCCAGCAGTACTCAGCCGCCGAGATGGAGCGGATGATGAAGGTTCAAGACGTGTTGTTGAAGGCCATGGCCAAGAAGATCACCTGGTGGGCGGCGGCCGAGATCATCGGGGTGACGGACCGAACCATGCGCCGATGGCGGGGGCGATTGGAGAGGGATGGCTATACCGGCTTGGCAGACCGGCGGAGGGGCAAACCGAGCGCGCAGCGAATCCCTGTGGCCACGGTGGAGGAGGTCTTGCGGCTGTACCGAGAGGAGTACTACGACCTGAACCTCCGGCACTTTCACGAAAAGCTGCGGGACGAGCACGCCATCCAGTTGAGCTACACCTGGGTGCAGAAGGCGCTGCAAGGCGCCGGGCTGGTGGCCAAACGGCACAAGCGCGGGCCGCACCGCAGGAGACGGCCCCGACGGCCCCTGCCGGGGATGCTGCTGCACATCGATGGCAGCCAGCACCGCTGGTTGAACGACGATCGGTGGTATGACCTGATCGTGATTCTGGACGATGCCACCAGCGAGATCTATTACGCCCAACTGGTGGAGGAAGAATCCACCCGCACGGTGATGGCCGGGCTGCGCGAGGTGATCGAAAGCCACGGCCTGTTCTGCGCCTTGTACAGTGATCGCGGCAGCCATTTCTTCGTGACGGTGAAGGAGGGGGAGAAGGTGGATAAGCACCGCCTGACGCAGGTTGGGCGGGCGATGAAGGAGCTGGGCGTGCAGATGATTGCGGCCTATTCGCCGCAGGCGCGCGGCCGCTCGGAGCGGAGCTTCGGGACCTGGCAGGGTCGTTTGCCCCAGGAGCTCCGGCTGGCGGGGATCACCACTGTGGAGGGCGCCAATGCCTTTCTGCGGGAGCGGTACATCGCGGAGTTTAACAGCAAGTTCCAAATGGCCGCGGCGGAGAAAGGCACGGCGTTTCGGCGCACCAGCCGGAGCGACCTGAACTGGATCTTCACGGTGCAGACGGAGCGCGTGGTGGAAAAGGACAACACCGTGGCCATCCGCGACCGCTGGTGGCAGATCGACAAAACCCGATTCCGCAACAGCTTGGCGGGAAGCACGGTAACGATCCACGAACACCTGGATGGAACCGTCTCGATCCGCTACGGCCCTCACGTCGTAGGGCGCTATACCCGCACGGGAGAAAGGCTGATCATCGCGACAGGCAAACAGCGCGGTGGAAAAGGCGGGAGCATGGGAGCCGGCGAAAACCAAAAGCAGGTTTCCACCGGCTCCCACACTCCCTTGGAAATCTCGCCCAGAACGCGAGATTCCCACTTTTCCACCGCGCCGACTATGGCTTCTGTTTTGACCAAAACCAAAGCAAAGGCCAAACCCAAAACCCACAAGGCGGCGGCCTGAAGGCCGCATCGCTTTGTTTCACAAAGCGGACAGATCACTAATTATTAAAACCGGACAACTTGACTTGTTAACGACACATGAACTTCTCGACAGATCCGGTCCGAATGGAAACCTGGTCCATCGACCGCTTCATTCCTTATGCGCGGAATCCGCGCAAGAACGACGCGGCCGTGGATCGCATGTGTGCCTCGATTCGTGAGTTCGGCTTCAAGATTCCGTGCCTGGTCCGCAGTGACGGCGAGGTGGTGGACGGCCACCTGCGCCTGAAAGCGGCGCGCCAGTTGGAGATCACGGCAGTGCCGGTGATTCTCTGCGACGAATGGACCCCGGCGCAAGTCAAGGCTTTCCGTCTTTTGGTGAACCGGTCGGTGACATGGGCCGATTGGGATAAGGAGCTATTAACGCTGGAGCTACAGGAGATTCAAGGACTCGATTTCAATCTGAATTTGACGGGCTTCGATGTGCCGGAGATCGAGGACCTGCTGGCCGTACCCAGCGGCGAAGAGGAGGCCGTGCCGCCTTTGCCGCCGGTGGCCACCTCGCAAGCCGGCGACTTGTGGCTTCTCGGCCAGCATCGGGTGATGTGCGGGGACGCCACTAACCCGGATACGGTTAAGCGACTTCTGGACGGCCGTCAACCGTTGGTGATGGTGACCGACCCACCCTACGGAATCGAACTCGACAGCGAGTGGCGGGATCGGGCCGGCCTCAACGGCTGCGGGGCCGCGGCGGCCCGTTACCTGAAGCACCGCACGCAAGGCCACACCGAGACGACCATCTCCGGCGACACCCGCGCCGACTGGTCTGAAGCCTTCGAGTTGGTGCCCAGCCTTCAGGTTGGTTATGTGTGGCACGCCAGCGTCTTCACCCGTGAAGTCCTGAATGGCCTGCTGCGCATTGGATTCACCCTCCACCAACAGATTATTTGGAACAAGGGCCGCGCAGTCCTCACCAGGACTCCCTACTGGTTCGCTCACGAACCCTGTTGGTTCGTGAGGAAAAAGAACGCCCCCTGGTACGGTAAGCCCGGTGAAAACACGACGATCTGGGAATCGTCGTCGCCGAAGTTCATTATGGGAGGATCGGGGGAGGATAAATTCGATCATCCCACGCAGAAACCGGTGGAATTGATGCGGCGTCCGATCGTGAACCATACCAAGCGTGGCGAATGGGTGTACGATCCGTTCCTGGGCAGCGGCACGACCTTGATGGCGGCCGAGGTGACGGGGCGCGTGTGCTGCGGTCTGGAGCTGGACCCGAAATACGTCGATGTGATTATCGGGCGCTGGCAGGGAGCGACCGGCAAAGAAGCCAGGTTGGAAGGCGCAGGAATTACGTTTCAGGAAGTGCAATTGCAACGCCGGCGACCATCCGGAAAGGCGGCCAAGCCCAGTGATCCTCCACCCACGAAGTCCTCGCCACAAAACAAACGAGCGGAGAAAAAACGCGGAGGTCACCGACGAACCTGTGTTCACGAGATGGCAAGTTGATTTACTTTGTTTCGGATCGGGACGGAACTCGTTCACTCAACGCCTATGCAGGGGCAAACGACAGAGAACTCTGGGCTTTCGACAGACAAACTGGTCAAGAGCGCCCAGTGTGGCAAACGTCCGACGACGATGGATTAGATCTGAACGGAACCACTGCCGATGGCGGCATCCTTATCCGTGTCGGAACGGAATTGCGCAGTCTGCTGCGGCATCCATGGCGCATAGACAAGATTGATTCGGTATACAACGCGGCTGCGGTTTCGCCCGATGGCCGCGCGTTGGCGATTGTGATTGCGGGATCTCTGGACAAAGAGGGGCAGAGCCACGACGCAAAGTTGTTTTTCGTGGACACCGCGACCGGCCAGTCGCGGGTGCAGGTGGGGAAATATGAAGCGCCGGCATGGTCACCTGACGGCAGGCGAATCGCCGCCATTGCCGATGATGGTCCCGCGATCATTGATGTCGCGACGCGAAAGGAAGTTGCCCGGGCAGGTTGGCCGAAACCCGACAGTATTCCCGAGGACCTGGTATGGTCACCCGACGAAAAGTACGTGCTGGCGGGTCTGTATGGCGAGGCTGGGGGTGCCGGTGACCCGCAGCGCGACTACTTCCTTTTGAATATTGCTGCCAGGACCTGGACACCCGCCCTGACGGCTCAAAAGGTGCTTTGGCTCCAGGGTGGCGGCACTCTCCTGTATCTTCGGCCGGTCGCGACGACCCCGCTGGCACCTGGAAGTACGCACAATGTTTGGACCGCGCAGCTTGCAGTTTTCGACCTGGCGACACACAAGGACACTGAGCTGACCACGGGGCTGGTGCTGAATGACTATATGTCATCCTGCGGTCATTGAACAAGTAGCGCCCTATCGGGGAGAAATGGCTGCTGGGGCATCCCGGTTCCTTAACCCTCCAGTTATGTGCTGCAATCAAGCCCACCCATACCTCCGGCGAGGGCCATGACGACGAGCGCCCAAGGCACGGTTTTGAAGGCGTGCGGTTCCATCGTATCGCAGCTTCTCGCGAGTAACGCCGCAGTGTAGACCGATGCTCCTCCACCAGTTCGTGGCGCGGGACCGGCTGGTCTTCGGCCTGGCAATACAGGACCTGTTTGACGCGCGAGTGGTCGCACTGGTGGAGTTGATTGAAACTGACGGCTTGGCTGCGCGCGGCGGCGTGGAGACTTACGGGAAACGCGACGAGGCCGAACGCGATATGACCCTTCCAGATACTGTTCCCCATGGCTATGCCTCCCCTCGGGCGACGCTGTAAACGCGGGCGCCATCTTCGCGCTTGGTGAAAGTCACGGTAAGCTGCATCTTCTTGCCGAGGGTGCCACTGATGAAACCCCTGACGCTGTGGGCCTGCCAGGATGTAGCCTGCATGACCTCAGCCAAGTTCGCGCCACCCTTTCTTTCCAGCAGGGCCACGACGGCGGCGGTCTTGCTGCCCGGGCGAACGCTTTCAGCCTTCGGTTTGGTGGCTTTCTGGGGCGCTTGGGCGGCCTTCTTCGCGCGGGTCGTCTTCTGGGTCGACTGGGGCCTGGAGGGCGCAACACGGCGCGCGTGTTTGGCAGACGTGGCCTTTGTGGTGGCCTTCGGCGCGGGGTTTTCGCCCAGGTTCTGGATGCGACCCCAAATCCGACCGGCCGCCGCCTTGGCGCTTTTGAAACCCTGTACCGGCTCCACTCCCGGCAGACTGTTCCAGATTTCCACCAACCGCTCGGCCGGCCACGCGACGGCCAGTTGGGCCAGTTGTTTCTGGCTGGTAAAGGACTGGGACCCGGCGCCCACGGCCACTTCGGCGTGGTCCGGCGTCGGAAACAGGGTGATGTTGTTGTCGTTGTCGATAGTGAACGTTTTCATGTAAGTTCTCTCTTTCTCACGGTTTACCGTGACGCTCACATTCATTGCTCGGTTCGCCGACACATGCAAGAGAAATCTTCTGGGAATTCGCGGGGCGATGGCAAAGCGATGGTGCTCACAAGAGAATTTCGAATGGACAGTGATCGTCCTCTCTTTAGACCGCTGGTCGCCGCGCGGGTGGTCAGGCCTTGCTCTGCCGCTCGTAGAAGCTGGCCGTGAATTCGCGGAGAGAGCGCGGCGCCCTTGCGTCTCCCAGTTTCTTCAGTAGGCTCTGTTTGTCAGCCGGGCTCCGGTCCTGGCCAAGCTTGAATTTACCTTCAAGCAGTTCAATCTCCAGTTCGAAGCCGATAATGCCGCCCATGAGGCCGTTCTTATAGCTGTCGTCGATTCTGGTGAAGTCGTAGCTCGTACCCTCATAGCTCTCGAATTTGGCGATCAACTTTGAAAGCAACTCGTTCAGTTCCTTGTTGCCTTCCACAGGCCGCAGCTTTCCGGTCGCATGAACCACGGCGAAATTCCAGGTTGGCACCACGTTTTCGGTCTTTGCGTACCAGGTTGGTGAGATGTATCCGTGCGGTCCACGGAAAACAATGACCCCGATTTGCCTGCCGTCGAAAGCCCCGCTCTGCGGATTCTGGCGCGAGAGGTGGCCGTGAATCGTTCCATAGGCGCCTGCGGCCCGGTCGAGCCAAACCGGAATGTGAGTAATACGCAGCGAGGGCGAGACCGTCACCAGATCTACGAACGCGAATTCCTCCATGAAATCGTGGAGCAACCGGCGGTCTTCAATCAGTTGCGGCTTGGGAATGTAAAGCGATTCGGCGGCGGCTCCGGTTGTCCGGGTTTGTGCCCTCGCTTCAACACTCGCCAAGGCGAGTCCGGCGAGGAGATTGCGGCGGTTCATAGCTGGCTCCTTGTGCGGTATCGGGGGATTGATGATTCATTGTCGCTCATGAGAGGGTACTTCAGGTGCTGGAGACGCTAAGCGTCCCAGGGTTCTGACAGCTCTCCCGAAAACTCGCTATCCGGTCCGAGCGATTGCCTCACGTAGGCGCTCAACCCGCGTGCGAGCCGTTGCAGAACGGCTTGTTGGCTGACCTGCCGCACCTGCACAAGGCCACCCGATTCCGAATCTCGTAGGGCAGCCCGTCGGCGGAAACCACAGGGACGCCGCCGCGGACCCAAATCGGGCCGCTGACGTGTCTGGCGGTGTCCTCGATCAGCCCGAGCGACGGTTCAAATTCCGGCTCCAGTGGTTTGCCCGTTTCGCGATCCCACGCTACCAACCGTCCGCCGGGGCAATGACCCGCCTCGTGTTCAACTAGTCGCCGGGCTTCCGGTTTGTCTGTTTCCCCCACCAGGTTCCAGACCCTGCCTTTCGGATCGCAGAACCGGGCGAACGCGCACAGATTCTCCTGGTCGGTCAGCAACGTCGTGGGGCCTTCAAAGGTCTCGGCTTGCGTCAGATACGGCTGATGGCCGGCGGTTTCCGTTCCGTCGAAGTGTACCTTGGCATGAGTGCCGTCGCAGAAAGGTTTGTTGGCTGATTTTCCGCAGCGGCAGAGCGCATATTGCTGCTGCACCGAGTATTGTTTTCCTTCGTTGTAGTCGAGGGATTCGCCTTTGGCATTGGTCGCAATCCGCTGCTCGCTGAGAGGCAAGGCGCCGCTTACGAGGTAAGGGCCGTTCTTCGTGACTTGGATTTTTGGCTCGTCTTGTTTCATGTGGTTGTTCCTTCTCGTTCGCTCAGTAGCCTACGGAAAAGCGCTTCCGGATATGAGTTGGGTTCTCCAATTCGTCGATCATCGCGACGGCATAATCTTGCACCGAAATCGTGCTGTGGCCGGCGGAGTTGACTAAGAGCTGATTTCCCCCTAATCTGAATTTCCCGGTGCGTTCACCAGGCTTCATCTCAGCGGATGGCGCAAAAAATGTCCATTCTAGATCCGGTTCTTTTCGTAACTGATCCAGCGCATCGATGGCCGCCAATGAGCCGGGCCTCACCCAGTCGGGCGGGGCGGGATCGTCCACTACACGCACTCCCGGCTTCACCTCAAGGCCGCCGGCCCCGCCCACCCAGAGGACTCGCTTGATGCCCGCCTTCTTGGCCGCCGCAATGATAGACCTTGTCCCACGGACCTGATCGTCATACAGATTTGGGTTCTTCCATCCGGGATTGAAAGCACTGATCAGCGCGTCGTTGCCCTCGATTAATCCCGAAAGAGAAGCGGTGTCGTAGACGTCGCCTGTTCTTGGGATGAGTCCGTCACGTTTTTCGAGCTTGTCCAGATCGCGCACGATTGCGGTCACCCTGTGGCCCCGGTCGAGGGCTTCCTTAAGCAATGCTGAGCCAACGAAGCCGGTCGCCCCTAACAGAACTACTTTCATGTCGCTTCCCTCAACTTACTGAGACTGACAACATTGAGATCGATCCGCCGTCGACGCCTTCGACAGGGAAGGTGATGTTTTCCCCCGGTTGCTGGGTCGCGATCACATAGAGCAGCGGCAGGTAGTGATCTGGCGTCGGAATGGAAAGCATCGCCGCCTTGCCGAGCTTTTCATAGGCGACGAGTGGCTTGAAATCACCGGCGAGCATCATCTGTCTTGCCTCCAGCTCGAACTTGACCGCCCAATCATAGGGCTCAGGCATGTGCCGGCCCCAGGCATACGCGTGCAGATTGTGGACCAGGTTTCCGCTGCCGACGATCAGGATGCCCTCGTCCCGCAGCGGCGCAAGTTTTTTTCCGAGCTCGAAATGGAAGGAGGCGGGCTGGGATTCATTTATGCTCAGTTGCACAACCGGAACATCGGCCTTCGGATAGGCATGCACGAGCACCGACCAGGTCCCGTGATCGAGCCCCCAGGTGTTGTCGAGAGCGACCGGCAAGGGTGCCAGCAGTTGCTGGACGCGGCGGGCGAGCTGAGGGTCACCCGGCGCGGGATACTGCACTCGGAACAATTCAGGCGGAAAGCCGCCGAAATCGTGAATTGTCCTCGGTGAGGTGCTGATCGTGACGCCGGTTCCCGGCACATACCAGTGAGCGGAGATCGAGAGGATCGCCTTGGGCTTGCGCGTTTGCGCCCCGATGCGACGCCAGGCTTCGGTGTATCCGTTGGTCATTACGGCGTTCATGGGATTGCCGTGTCCAAAGAAGATTGCGGGAATCAGTTCCGGCATGTCGGCCCACCTCCGCCATTTCCACAGTCCTTCGTGAGTCTCACATCACACCAATTTGTTTCAACATGCCCATGAGATCGTAGAATAGGTTTTCCTCCACGATCTCCCCGTTTTCATTCCAGTGCGCCACAGTGCAGAAGTCCACTTTAAAGCTCTTGTTCGTAGGGGCAATCACCGTGCCGTCGGCCATCGTCATCGGCCCCGTCATGGTCCCGGTAAACTCGGCGATTGTGCATGTCCAATCCCCCTGGGCGATCATCCCTTTGTATGGATTGTTGACGAGGTGCTGATCGGGGAACGTTTTGAAAAAGGCAAGCGCCTCCTGCTCATGAGCTTCTATTCCATGCGTCGGCGGTTGGTTGGGCCATCGCACGACGCAATCTTTCGCGTGGCGTTTGTGGAACGTTGTAAGCTCCTTCGCGTTCCAGGAATCGTCTAGCGTCTTCATCAATTGCAAGTTCTGCTTTGGGGTCATAACCTCACCTTTCCTTTGATCTCACGTCACCAAACAATCCGCGGCCCGTCTTCAGATCCGATACATTGCTGGGCGCTGAAAACCAATTATGTGTCAATGACTTGGCCGATGTACAGCAGCCCACGCCGGCGGTGGGAAGAATCCTTTGGAGTGGACCATGGTCGTACGCCACTGATGCTCAGGCTGGTAGCGGACCGCCGCGCCGATCTTCAGATGTTTCGGCCCCTGCCGAGAAGCCGCCACCGCCGGGCGGACGCCCCGAACAAGCCGGTGATGCGTTCCACGTCCGACTCGTTGAAGGGTTTCAATCAAGTTGTGAACTGCTCCCATTTTGTAATCCTCGGTTGTCCCCCGGTTGGGACACCTTCAGATTCGTTTACTACCCCTGGGAAAGTCGGGGATTCTCCCTGGGAATGTTGGGGAGAGTTGGGGAGAATCGGGGAGAATCGGGGCGAGTTGGGGAAATCAGTCTTGCGGGATGTCCAAAACGCTGACGTTGTGCTTGGCCGATAGCGCGTGCGCCAGTTTCTCTAATACGTCGTTTCGCACGGCTCCGCCCCGGAGAATCCTCTCAATAGTCTTGCGGTCCGGCCCCCGATGATTCGACGGGTCGGAATTGCTCCACCCGCGTTCGAGTAGCCGCTCTCCCAACCACGATGCACGGTGCGGGAATTGCGGAATTGGAGCCGCGTGCGCGGGAGTCTGGCGGGCGCGGCGTGACCGCCGGGCCGCTCGCGCCGCCTGGCCCCGACCGCGCGTTCGGAGCGTACGGCCGCGCGGCGCTAAGCCGGAGAAGCCTGCGGACGCGGCGGCGAAGGCGGCTGCGGCGAGAGACAGTAAGAGAACCTTTCGCATGCTTTTGTGTATGGCTGTCAGGGTGACATGGTTCGGCAGGGCAATTGCGAACGTGCCGGGTTTCTGCGATTCCGAACCTCGGTCCAGCGAGGCCGGCGCTTCCAGTTGCGCCTCCCCCAGACCTTTTGTGAATCCGTGATTTCGCCGTGTTTTTTCAGCGCCATATGCCCCACCTTTGCGGGTGAAAAGCCCGCAGTCAGCGTCACCATGTCGTTGAAAAACGACACAGGACGGAGAGCTGGCAATCCGGATGCCAGGGTGGAGGGGGAAATCAAGGGGAGAGGTGATCTGCTAGCCTAGCCGTGCGTAGACCTCGGCGGTGAACAGTGCGAGCGTGCGTTCAGCGGTGAAACCGCGGAGTACGAAGATTGCCTCTTCAGCGACGCCGGGGCGCCCTTACCCGGGTCCTACGTAGGGGTTAAGACATGCTTCGCCCGCTTGGCTCATCACGTGCATACATTGCCACATGGCCGCGCTGAGTAAACGCCAGCAGTTTCTGTTTTGGACCGTTTCGGCAATCGTCGCCATCGCCGGGTTGATCGCTATCTTGATGTTGGAGTACCGGCCTCCGGCTGGGCGGCATGCCGTTTACGTAATCGGCATACCCGAAGAAGGCGCCGCACTGTTTTTTGGCAAGAAGCAGTGTGCCATCTGCCACGCCGTGAACGGCAGGGGTGGCCGCGTTGCGCCCGATCTCGGAACAATCCACCCAGGCACTCCGGCCACGGCGTGGCTGGCGACGGTTCTCTGGGACCACGAGCCAGGGATGTGGCGCCAGATGGGTGGGAAAACGCCCCAACTGAGCCAGGAAGAGATGGCGCACATCCTCGCGTTTTTGTATCAGGCGGGAGGTGCCGACACGGCGGGAGATCCGACCGCCGGCCAGCGCGTCTTCTCCGCCAAGGGTTGCGCACACTGCCATTCCGTCCGCTCCTCGGGCGGCAAACTTGCACCCGACCTTGCCCAGATCGCCGCATCCGGGGACTCCGTTGCGTGGATGCTTGCCATGTGGAATCATGCGCAGTCCATGATCGGTCCCATCACGCGCGAGCTCGGCCAATGGCCGCAGTTCACGGGCAACGAGATGAACGATCTGGTCGCCTACGCCAGCGGCGGCGGGCCCCAACGGCGCCCCGTCAGCACGGACGAAAACGGCCTGCGCGGCAGCGCCGAGCGGGGCTGGCAAGTCTTCCAGGCGAAGTGCATCCAATGTCATTCCGTCCGCGGCCAGGGCGGACACCTTGGTCCGGAACTGGGGCCGGATCACGATCTGCCCAACAGCCCCGCTCAATTCGCGGCCATCCTGTGGAACCATGCCCCGGCCATGCTGGAGCAAGCTCGCGAAGCCAAGATGGCGGCGCCCACGTTGCAGGGCGACGAAATCAGCGACGTCCTGAGATTCCTGGCCAGTCTCAGGTACTTCGAGCCTTCCGGTTCCCCGTTTCTCGGCGAGCGCGTTTTCGCCGAGCGTGGCTGCGCTCGTTGCCACGGATCGAAAGCGGAGGGCACCCGCGAAGGTCCAACCCTCCGGGCTGGAGCCGACGCCTTTACGACTGTGTCGTTAGCCACGGCGCTTTGGCGCCATGGGCCGGCGATGTGGGCTCGCGCCGAGCAACTGGGCATCCCCTGGCCCAGCCTGGAAGCCACGGACATCGGGGACCTGCTCAGCTTTCTGAACGATCCGGCGCGCAAGAAGTGAGCGTTTCACCGCTCAGGAAAGGAGAAACCGTCGAAGTCCTGCGCATGGCACCGGAAGACGCCTGCTCGGCGGACATGCTCGTGCTGATCCGTTGGCAAGGTCGGACCATGGCATTGCGGCATCCGGACGTGATCCTCGTGCCGACGCCGCAGGGCGTGGTGGACCCCATGCTCAAGATGGCGGGGGTGCACAAGGGCGACGTGGTGTATGACCTGGGCTCCGGCGACGGCCGCATCGTGGTTACGGCCGCCAGAGGATACGCGGTCAAGGGAATCGGCATCGACAAGCAAAGGGGACTGGCTTTGATCGCGGCCGGTTGCAACAGAGGTCGCGCCGCAAAGGAGGCGTAATGAATCGCAGGCACTTTTTGATTGGTTCGTCGGCCGCTGTCGGGGCTTTGGGCCCGAAGGGGTTGGCCAGTGCGAACGATACGATCCGTATGGCTGTCATCGGACTCCGAGGGCGGGGCGGGACACACATCCGGGCGTGGACGAGGTTGCCCAATGTGGAGGTCGTGGCGGTGTGTGACGTGGACCGGTCTTTCCTGGACTCCCGGTTGAAAGATCTCGAGGCGCTGGGCAGGAAACGGCCCGCTACCTATACCGATGCACGGAAGCTGCTAGAAGACAAATCGATTGATGCCGTTTCCATTGCCACTCCCAATCACTGGCACACGCTACTGACCATCTGGGCCTGCCAGGCGGGCAAGGACGTGTACGTCGAGAAACCTTGCTGTCACAATATCTTCGAGTCCCGGCAGATCGTCGCGGCCACGAAGAAGTACAACCGGATCGTGCAGCAGGGCAATCAACTCCGTTCTTCGCCCGCGCTGAGGGAAGCTATCCAGCACCTTCGGGAGGGCCTCATCGGTGACATGTACCTGGCGCGCGGCATGTGCTTCCAGTTGCGCGCCTCGATTGGGAAAGCCAAGGCGGAGCCTGTCCCGGCAGGGGTGGATTACGACCTTTGGACCGGCCCGGCCCCGAACCGGGAGTTCACGAAAAACCGGTTCCACTACACCTGGCACTGGTTCTGGGACACCGGCAACGGCAACCTCGGCAACCAGGGGATCCACGAACTTGACCTCTGCCGATGGGGGTTGGGCGTGAGTTACCCCACTAAGATCAGCGCCGTCGGCGGGAAGTACCTGTGGGATGACGACCAGGAAGCGCCAAACACGCTGAACGTGTCTTGGGAGTTCGATGACCACGGCAAGAAAAAGCTCATGACTTTCGATGTTCGCCCCTGGTACGCGAATGACGAGGGAGGCATCGTGGGCCCAATAAACTTCAACAGCGGCTTGAACGAGGACGCCGTTCCGGGCAGGACGCCCGCCCAGACCACAACCCAAAGGGGGCTGGGAACGGTGGTCGGCAACCTCTTCTTTGGTTCGAAGGGCTACATGACCGTGAACGGTTACGACAAGTACAGAACCTTCCTCGGTCCCAACCAGGAGCCGGGTCCTCACGCACAGGAGGAGGGCAACCACTGGGCGAACTTCATCCAGGTGCTGCGTAGCAGGAAAGAATCGGACTTGAACTCCCCGATCGCGGAGGGCGCCATCTCCTGCACATTGCTGCATCTCGCGAACATCTCCTATCGCCTTGGCCGTTCTCTCACGTTCGATGCCAAGACGATGACCTGCGTGGGCGACAAAGAAGCCAATAACATGTTCACCCGCGACTACCGCAAGCCGTTCGTGGTGCCCGAAAAGGTGTGACGGCGAATGGCGGTCGCGTCGGGGAGGGTTCGGCTCGGGCCCTCACGCGAACACCGGCGAAACCTTTTCCCACACGTGCTCGGCGGCCTTCACCGGATCGTAACCGGGCTGGCTGGACACATCTCCGCTCACCTCCACCTCCACGGCCCCCCGGTAGCCCAACTCGATCAGGTTTCCCATGTATGCTTTGAAATCCACGGGACCATCGCCAGGAAGCACAAACCTGTGGTTTGGGGCCCTTCCCAAGGTGTCCTTGATATGCACAAAAACCGTATATGGCACGACCTGCTCCATGGTTTTCCGCAGGTCCAAGCCATTGGCGGAGTAGTGGCTGTAGTCATACACCAGCTTGACCCGCGGGCTCTTTACTTGGTTCACCAGCCACACCGCCTGTTCGGGCAGGTTCATGGCATGCCTCGAATGTGCCTTCATGGCCAGCGTAACCTCGAGTTTTTCCACCTCCTTGGTCCACGCACCCAACTCGTCGGCCATCGCATTCTTGATGTCATCCCACATGCCGGGCCGCCCGCCTGCGGTGGTTTCGATCAGCGCCGGCGGTCCGGGCGAGGCTTCGTAACAGACCTCCGCGGCGGCGCGCAGATGCTCGAGGTTCGCCTCCACGCCGCCGGGCTGGCCGAGGTTCAGGTTTTCCATCACCGACGGCAGCGCCAGTCCCAAGTCGCCGACGCGCTTCCGGATCTCAACCCGGGTTTGCTTGGTAAGGAGTTTGGGCTCCGTGTCCCACCTCGCCATCATGCACAATTCCGTGGCCTTGTAGCCGACCCGCGCGACATGGCTCAACCCCTCGCGCCAGGAAAGCGCCCTCATCCCGTACAGACTGAACCCAAAAGTGAGCGGCCGGGACTGGGCCCGTACCAACGCTCCTCCGGCCGCCATGGCAAGCACCGAACGCCGGGTAACGTGCATCGAATCCTCCTTCCCTTCACTTAACTCTTCTTGCAGGTCAAGCGCGCAAATGGCAGGGGTTTCCCCATTTCTTTCTGGCTCTGGGCGACCGAACCGCGCACCAGCCTGTGCTGCACAGTAGTGTTGCATAATATAAAGCTGAAAGGGGGCACTCTCAATGAATCGAAGGCAGGCTTTAGGCGTATTAGCGGCCCTGGGTGTAACGGCGTCGACCAAAGGTCAAGGCAGCGGGATGATCTACCGGACACTGGGAAGGACCGGCGAAAAAGTGTCGGCAATCGGCCTCGGCGGCGCGCATGCCGGGCGCGCGGGGGAGCAGGCACTTTCGACACGAATCATCCGCAGTGCGATCGATCGCGGCATCACGTTTATGGACAACTGCTGGGATTACGGCGAAGGCGAAGCCGAGCGCCGCATGGGCATTGCCCTCCGCGATGGCTACCGGCAGAGGGTTTTTCTCATGACGAAGTTCGACGGCCGCACGCGGAAGGCCGCCGCGCAACAGATCGATGAGTCGCTCCAGCACCTTCAAACCGACCACGTCGATCTGATGCAGTATCACGAGAACATCCGCATGGAGGATCCGGACCGGTTCTTCGCTCCCGATGGTCCCCTCGAAGCCCTGCTCGAGGCTAAGAAGGCGGGGAAGATCCGCTATATCGGGTTCACGGGCCACAAGGATCCGGCCGTGCATCTGCGCATGCTGGAGGTCGCCGCCCAGCACAAGTTCCATTTCGACACCTGCCAGATGCCGCTCAATCTGATGGATTATCATTTCCGCAGCTTCGCGCACCAGGTTCTTCCCAAACTGGTCGAGCAGGGTATCGCGCCGCTCGCCATGAAGACCATGGCCAGCGGATTCATTCTCAAAAGCGGCACGGCGACGGCCATAGAGTGCTTGCGTTACGCCCTGAACCTGCCGATTTCCGTCCTCATCGCTGGCATGGATTCCATGGAGCGGGTCGACCAGGCGATCGAGGCCGCACGGACTTTCCAGCCGTTGACCGCCGGCGAACTGGCCGGATTGGTCGCCAAGACCAGGGATGCCGCTATGACTGGAAACTACGAGCTCTTCAAGACGGAAACTCGCTTTGACGGCACCGCCCTCCATCCGCAGTGGATGGGGTGAAGGATTCCGGATGACGGTCTTTGATCGCGATGCCGTTCCGGCGGCCCGGAGTGCTGAGAATCGCAGGGACCTTTCGGCGGACTTCGAGAGGGCGACCTACGCTAAAATCACTCGCCGCCTGATCCCCTTCCTGTTTGGCTGCTACATCCTGGCTTATGTCGACCGTGTCAACGTGGGGTTCGCCAAGCTTCAGATGCAGCAGGATCTGGGCATGAGCGATACGATTTACGGCATCGGCGCCGGTGCCTTTTTCCTCGGCTACTTTATCTTTGAAGTGCCGGCTAACATGATGTTGCAGAGGTTGGGCGCCCGCCTCTGGCTTGGGCCCATCGTTATCTTGTGGGGCATTGTCTCGGCGTGCACCATCTTTGTCAAGGGCGCCACCAGCTTCTATGTGCTGCGATTTCTGCTCGGCGTGGTGGAATCGGGTTATTTTCCGGGCGTGATCCTTTACCTGACCTTCTGGTACACACAGAAGCACCGCGCCAGGATGGTGGCCATACTCGTAAGCGCCAATCCGCTATCGGGTGTGATCGCCGGGCCCATTTCTGGAGCGATTCTCGCGCACATGTCGGGCGCGGCGGGCCTTAGGGCGTGGCAGTGGCTCTTCCTGATCGAGGGAATTCCCTCGGCTTTGGCGGGCATCGTGACGCTGCTTTATCTGGTGGACAACCCCGTCAAGGCCAGGTGGCTGCGTGCGGAGGAGAGGGAGCTTCTGCTGCGCCGCCTGCAAGAGGAAGAGGATGCCAAGAAGCGCGAGGGCGAGTCGCGCCACCGTTTCATCGACGCATTTAAGAGCGGGAAGGTCTGGTTGCTCTGCCTGCCCTACTTCGGCTTCCAGATGGGGAATTACGGCCTCTGGTTCTGGCTGCCTCAGACGCTCAAAGACACGCTGACTAAGGACCCATGGTCGATCGGGCTGCTGTCGGCGATCCCCTGGGGAGCGGCGGCCCTGTCGATGGTCCTTTACGCCCACCATTCCGACGTCACCGGTGAACGGCGCTGGCACGTCAGCCTGGGCGCCGGCCTGGCCGCCGCGGCTTTTGCCGTGGGCGGCCTCGGAGGCATCTCGGGAGGGATGGGGCTGGCCATGGTCGCTCTCGCAGCCGTGGGAATCATGTGCGGCCAGGCGGTATTCTGGTCGTTACCGACCGGCATTCTATCCGGCTCCGCCGCTGCCGCGGGAATTGCCTGGATCAACTCGGTGGGCGGCCTGGCGGGTAATATCAGCCCGGCTGCCATCGGTTACATCCGCGACACGACCGGAAGCATGAAGTTGGCGCAGTTCATGCTTTCGGGCTCATGCCTGATGGCGTCGCTGGTGGTTCTCTTCGTGAAACGGCGGCAGTAAGGGATGGGGAGTTTATCAGGACGGTTTTGTTGCTAACAACGCAAACGTGGCGCCGGCGCTTTGACTCTCGTGCCGTCGCTCCGGTAATACCGGAGAAAGGAAGGGAGGTTGGATCAGAAGCCATGTCACTGAGTCTCGAAGGCCGTAACGCTCTTGTCCCGAGGGGTCTCCTCAGTTGGCCCCGCAAGCCGCCTATGAACAACAGGTGAAGGGCGAGTAGCAGTCTATCGTCTCGCCACCCCAACGGCCTGGACCATCATCCTCTGCATCTCTTGAGCGCCCACCAGCGTCTTCAGAAAAAGGCAGAACTGCATGGGCCGCAGTTTCAGCAGGTCCATCACCCTGGATAGATCCAGCGACCAGAACACCAAGGGCCGCTTCGACAACGACCGGTCCGGCTACCTATGACGCCGCATTCCGTGATCGAGTGCTGGCTCTGCTCGAACAGCCGCCGCCCAAAGGCCTGTCTCATTGGGATGGACCTACCGTTGCCTCGACCTTGGATGCGAGCGTACACGCAATTTGG
>Ga0116114_1000691_pt1 | contig 20214 bp, 13 predicted proteins | sample June2015DPH_10_5_FD_89823 | JGI IMG/M metagenome (GOLD analysis project Ga0116114, IMG submission 89823) | Peatland microbial communities from SPRUCE experiment site at the Marcell Experimental Forest, Minnesota, USA - June2015DPH_10_40 | ecosystem: Environmental > Terrestrial > Soil > Wetlands... | reverse complement strand
ATGCCGGTCATGGTCCTGCTAAGGCAGGGGCCGCTTTTTGAAAAAATGATCTCCAACATTCAGGAGGTCAAGGCCAGAGACGGCATTATCCTCGCCCTGATCGAAGGCGAACCGAGCGAGATCATCGGGCCGGCTCAAAACCAGTTCGTCATCCATCCTTCATCCGAGTGGCTCTCGCCGGTACTGTTCAGCCTCCCGCTGCAACTTCTGGCCTACCACGTGGCCGTGCTTCGCGGAACCGACGTGGATCAGCCAAGAAACCTGGCCAAGAGCGTAACGGTTGAATAATTTGCACCGCGGCGGCGGGACGGAAAAAATTATCACCACAGAGGCACAGAGCGCGCAGAGAAAAGCTTAGACAGGATTTACTGGAAAATAAGGCGAAGGGGACGAAGGATTTACTGAACGGATCGGGAACCCGGCCGCCGCGATGGCCCAGTCCGCCGCCTGTCCACGCAGAAATCCGGAGCTTGATGAGGCGATCTCTGAAGCGGTGGCTGCGGCCAAGAAAGTAACCACCGGGAAAATTAAGGCCCGGCAACCACGATGATCAGAGTGGTGCTGGATGCCAACGTGTACGTGAGCGCCGTGTTGAAGCCCTCTTCAAATCCGGGCCAAATCATCTATCTGGTGCGGCGAAACGCTGTCCAGCTCCTTGTTTCACCGGACATTCAAACTGAAGTGAAAGCAGTGCTGCTCTACCCACGTCTGCGAAAGCGTTCTCCGGGCTGATTCCGCCTTGCTGAACATCCTTCAACAGCGCAAAAATCGTCTCCCTTGTCATCCCCGCGCCTTGGCTTCCGCCATCGCAGCCACCGCCGCCTGCATTACCTGCTTCAATGGAACACCGTGTTTCTCCGCGGCCTTGCGGCAATCCTCATATTCCGGCATCGCATTCATTTCCACTCCATTCCACAGCCCCAGCTTCACGCGGATGGTTCCATACGCCATCTGTGTTTCCACGAACCTCCGCTCTAACACTACACGTTTCTCCTCCCGTACCCTAATGCCCAGCGTGCTTGTTTCCCGGAACAACAGTTCTTCAAAGGCTGCGGCATCTTTGCTTTCGCATAGCACTGTCAGCAGACTGCCCAAGCGGCCTTTTTTCATTGTCACCGGAATGCACATTACATCCAGCGCACCCCGCGCTATGGCGAGTTCCATGGTGCGGGCCACTACCTGCGGGCTCAGGTCGTCCACTGCACATTCCAGCACTGTGATCGTCTCTTCGGAAAACTGCGTCGCGCTTTCTGCATCACCAATGCTGAGCCGCAACACATTTGGGAACCGCGCCGGATTCTGTTTCCCGGCTCCATATCCAATCGAATGAGATCGCATTGCAGGAGCATCCCCAAAGCTGCCCCCGAGTGCTTTCAGCAGGGCTGCTCCAGTCGGCGTCACCAACTCCATCCGGAGCCCCGAGGAATAAGTAGGCATGCCTTTCAGGAGTTCGGCGGTCGCCGGAGCGGGCACGGGAAACCTGCCATGGGCACACTCCACAAATCCACCGCCGACATTGATTGGAGAACAGACCCACTGGTCCACTTGCAGCGAACAAAGTCCTACCGCACTACACACAATATCGGTAATCGTATCCACCGCTCCCACTTCGTGGAAGCGAACGTTTTCTACCGGGACATTGTGAATCTGCGCTTCTGCTCGCGCCAGAAACTCAAAGGTTCGCAGCGCCAGACCCTTCGCGTCTTCCGGCAACGCAGCCTGTTCTATCAACGTGCGGATGTTGGCCCAATCTCTTCCATGCACATGACCATGTCCATGCTCTTCATGATGGTGTTTCTGATCGGACTCCCCATGAGAATGGCCGTGCCTATGCTCTGCGTGAGCGTCAGTTCTCACATCTGGCTGCGGAGCATCCGCAGGGTTGCCATCCACCAGCACATCTACTTTCGTGGACTGAATGCCACTAAGGTTGACACGCTCGACATGCAGCTCCGCTCCCAAGTCCAGTGCCCTTACTGTTGACCTCAGAAGCTCGGCGGACACTCCTGCGTCGACCAGCGCTCCCAGCAGCATGTCTCCGCTGATACCGGCGAAGCATTCCAGATATCCAATTTTCATCTGCTAGTCCTTTGGCGCGTGAGCTATCGCGCCGGCCTTTGTGTCGTCTGTTGCGTGATGTCCTGCAGAACTTCCACCGGCAAAATTCCATTCATTGAACCACAGTAATTGCCTTCGCAACCTACCGCCTCATAAGCAAACCCTGTGCTACGCACAGCCGTGCCAATGGCCTTGAACATCTGCAGAACCAACACTCGGCCATTCATGCCTCGATCGGCCATGTGCCCGTAAACTACCCTGGAAACCAGGAACGTGCCCGTCAGGGTCGATCACCCGTTGCCATTCCTCTTGTGACATCTCCGCGAACATCTTGATCGGGAAGAAACAGATATTGCTGATAAGTGCATCAATCACTCCGAGTGGTTTCGGAGGGGCAACCTTGGACAGCACTACCGGCTACTGTTTCCCGGCAGCGTCAATCAAAGAAGCGACCGGCAGGATGGCATTCATGGAGCCGGAACGAAAACCTTCGAGATCGAGGGTCACGTACGTGAATCCGATCGACCTCAAGATGCGTACCAGCTCTTCCGCCATCTCAAGCGACATCGCACGCGGCAGCTCTTCCCGTGCAATCTCGATGCGAGCGATCTTCCCATGATGGCGCACCCGGAACTGCTGGAATCCCAAGTCGCGCAATGCATCCTCTGCAGTCTCGATTTGCCTGAGAATCTCCAACGATACTTCCCGTCCGTATTCAATGCGCGACGCCAGACACGCGGAAGCCGGCTTGTTCCACACTCGAAGCCCCGCCGCGTGCGCCAGATTACGGATGTCCTGTTTCGACAGGCCGGCATCCAGCAGTGGGGCCTTCACACCATGCGCACGGGCTGCCTGTTGGCCAGGACGATAGTCGCCCTGATCGTCAGTGTTGACACCGTAAACAATCGACTCGAAATGGTGCTCCTTTCGAAAGCAGTCGAGCGCGGTGAACAACTCCTCCTTACAATGAAAGCACCGCATGCCATCGTTTCGCACATACTCGGGGCGTTGCATCTCGCCGGTGGAAATCAGGTGCCACGGGATGCCGTACTCTTCGCAAAAAGCGATAGCGTCCCGCAGTTGCGTGCGCGCCAGACTTGGCGAGTCGCTGATGACGGCCAGCATTTTCCCGGGAATCACCTGATGCGCCGCCCAGGCGAGAAAAGCTGAATCTACTCCTCCTGAATACGCGACCAGTAGATTTCCTAAAGAGCGCAGCTCATCGTTGAGCTTGTTCAGCTTAGCCTTGAGTTCGTTATCCACTTCGACTTCGACAGACATAATTCCTCTTTGCAGCGCCAGGTCCGGTTTTCTACCTATTATCCGTCGATCCGCTCCACCTTGGCTTCTTCTTCAGATCATCGTGTACTCATCTCCACCGCAAAAACCTGTCCCGTAATATAGCTGCTATACTTTGCTGGACCCGTCAATATGGACTTTCCACTTTGTACCTCTTCAGTCGCCGATACAGAGTACTGCGCGATATACCGAGCGACCTGGCCGCCTGCTGTCGTTCCCCGAAGTTGCGAACAGCTTCCAAAATCGCCTTTTTCTCAACCTCCTCCATGTTCGATGGCCTGGCGTCACGGGGAAACTCATCGGCCTGTATGGGTGATTCGGCTTTCAGGAAGTCGGGCAGGTGCTGTTCCTCGATAATGTCCCCATCAACAAGGCTGATAGCACGCTCCACGACATTTTCCAACTGGCGAACATTGCCAGGCCAGTGATAGCTGCACATGCGTTTCAAGACTGGAAGCGAGACACCGGCTACAGATTTGCCAAACCTTGCCGAAATGCCTGCTACAAGATAGTCGACCAACTGTGTAATGTCCCCGATTCTCTCGCGCAAGGGCGGGATGCGAACCTCGAACACATTAAGGCGGTAGAACAGGTCCTGGCGAAAGTTACCTTTGGGAACTTCGACGGCCAGGTCTTTGCTGGTTGCCGCGATTACCCTAACATTGATGGGTATTGAGCGAAGTCCACCGATCCTCACCACGGATCGCTCCTGCAATACCCTCAGCAACACTGTCTGGATGTTGAGCGGCATTTCCCCTATTTCGTCGAGGAAAATGGTTCCATCGTTTGCAAGCTCAAACTTGCCCGGGCGTCCATTCCTGCTCGCGCCGGTAAAGGACCCGGCATTGTAGCCAAACAATTCGCTCTCGATGAGTGTTTCGGGGATCGCGGCGCAGTTCAAAGCTACAAAGGGCTGGCCGGCAAGGCTGGCGTTATGAATAGCCTGAGCGAAGAGTTCCTTCCCTGTTCCGCTCTCCCCCTGAATCAGCACCGTATGCATGTTTCTGGCTGCAACCTGCGCAAGATGGATTGCCCGTTGCATCGCCGAGCTTTCCCCAATAATGTTCGCAAAGGTGAATCTCGCTTCCGCGCCGGTGATTTGATTCACCACCTTTTGCAGCTTCTTCATCTCCTTCAAGGTGGCAACCGCTCCGACCACCTGGCCATTGGCTAGAAAGATGGGCGTGGCGCTGACGTGACAGTGAATATAACCGCGCCCGGTCTCCATAGTGGTTTCTATGTCGGTCACCGGCTTACCGCCGGCTACAACTCTTTTGAACAGCGACTGCTTGCCCACAAACTCCTGAATGTCTTTTCCCCGGGCGAGCAAGGTGTCCGTTGCCAGAATATTGGCTGCCTCGGAATTGATTTCCTTGATGAATCCATTGGAATCAATGGCTACAACGCCGTCTGAGACCGAATTAATTACCGTCCTCAGATATTCGTTGGCGAGCCAGATCTGCCGACGGTCCTCCTCGATGCGTAGCTGATTGGTGATAGCCTTGCTCGCCACAACCACGATACCCAAGGTGTGAAGGTGGGCTTCTTCTCTGGGTCCGCTCAGGTTGAGAATTCCGATGAGACGATTGTCATGATTGAAGATCGGGGCTGCAGAACAGGTCATATCGTGAGCCTCTTCAAAGAAGTGTTCGCAGCCAACGACCTGAACCGGCTGACCATGCCTGAGGGCAAGTCCGATCGCCCCTGTTCCCGCTTGTTCTTCCCCCCACATTCCACCGGCTCGCAGGTTTCCTTCCGTGCCGGCGCCTCTCAACTCTCCGCCCGGCAGCATTTCCAGAATCACACCGTCACTGTCGGTGAGTAACGTCAAAAAGCCCAAATCTTTTACGAGGGCCTGCAGTTCATTGAGGATCGGCACAGCGACGGTCAACAGGTCCCGGTTTCGCGCCACGCGCCGCTCCAGCTCTTTTCGCTCGACAACTACAACGGCGGGTCCCCGTTTGGGATCATGTCCAAGGGCTCGGCAACGCGCCCAAGACTGGGCTATCAGCGGCGCCACGTCAGGAACACACTCTCCCGTAGTGACGAACTTGTTCCAAGCCTCTTTGCCGTGAATACTGTCAATCGTACCTGCACTGCTCATAGTGGTGACCTGCCAACGATTGTCGGCCTAAATCATAGTGACGGCCGGAGCCGCCGGATTACGCCTAATGCACGGAAATCCTTTCCCGTCCTAAAGCGGGAACCATTTCGGCCCGGATTCGGACTGATTGCAGCATCCTGCGCGATAACATGGAAGTGCGTTGCTCTTCGATACTTCGTTGCCGTGCAACAGTGGCTTATATGAGAGGATATGTTCCTCCCGCGCAGGCTACAAGTTGAAACGCCACCGTGCCATTTGCTCCTTGCTCAATGGGCAGCAATGGCGGCCAGGGAGTTATACGTATCCCGTCTTCGCTAACTGCTGCAGATCTGTGCTCAATTGCGCAAAAATGTAAACCGGCGCACAGCCGGGATAGTAAGTTACCGACTTGGCGAACTTGGCGGCTTGCCGGATGTTATCGGCTGTCGGGAAGTATTCCCAGCAGTCGCCGCAAATGAAGAGGTGTTTTTCTTTCGCAAACTGCGGATCGAAGTCCGGCAGACCTCCGGCGACAACCACCACCTCGCCGCGCTCTTTTAAGAACTCGGGCACAGAGATGCCGCTGCGGGCGAAGGAATCCAGCGCCCCCCGCACATTTACATAGCAACCCGGGCAGGTCTGCTGGGCGTAAACCGTGAGGCCTTTGTACATGCCTACGGGATTGTCGTTCGGGCGCCTGAAGATCTTGCGCACCGAGTCTGCTGGTTCGCCAACCACGGTGATCTTGTTCAGGTCGATCTCGCCCAGATCGTCGCTGGCTGAACAGCGGATAGCGGGAATCTCGATAGGATCGAAGCCCATCAAGTAACAGGTCACCGCGTCGGTAGAAATTGTGTCCGTCCCTGCGATGACCAGATTCATTTCGATTGGCACACCTGCGTGAGGTCCCTGTCCTTCCATACCGATGATGCCATCCACGATAGACAGGTTCGGCTTGCAAACCCGATAAAGGTCGGAGAACTTCTGTCCCAGGTCGATGCGGTGCGCCCCTTGTTGCTGCGCGCTGGGATGTATGTTGGGGATAATCCCATTCAAGTTCTTGAGGCCCAGGGTGACCCCGCCGGCGATATGGACCTTCATCTTGGGCAGGTTGATGATGACGTCGGCATCGAGGACGGGCTTGAAAATGGCGGCCTTCTTGAACACCTTGGCGTCCGGGATATCAACTTCGACCACGTCGGTTTCGTCGAAACAGATCACCTTGTCGGCGCCGCCGCGTTTCGCAGCTTCTTCCATTCCGGAGACACTGAAGGCGGGCTTTGCGCGACCCACTTGCATACCTAACGAGGGATTGTCGCCAACCCAGACTTCTCCAGCCTTCGAGTTTTCTTTGAAGTAGGAGACAACCGCCTCGACCATGCGGGGATCGACAATGGCGAAGCTTTCCGGTGGGGCGTTGAAAGCCAGATTGGGTTTAATCAGGACCTTCTGGCCGGGTTTGATGATTGCGTCCGGAGAGCCGATAGCCAGTTCGACCGCTTTCTTCACCGCCGCCTTGATTTTGGCGACGTCATCATCGCTACGAATGAATTTGCCTGCGATAAAGGAAGCGTTTCCTGCGGGGGGTTCGCATTTGACAATTGCAACTCTTGGCGCACCCGTTGTTAACTTCCATTCATCTTTCTGTGTAATGGGGGTCGCGGCCCACAGACTGCTGGGTCCCAAAATGCCTGAACCGGGCACAGTTGTACCTGAGGTCAGATAACCGGTTTCTTTCAACATTTCACTGCGTGTGATGCCCTTCTTCTTGCGCATCTGTCTTCTCTGATGTTAGGGGACCACTTCGCCTATCTACTTGTGAAGTCCGGCTTTCGCTGTTCCGTTGTACTCCATCATGGGATGGGCATCCCCGGTTCCGGTTTTTTTTCCAAGCCTTCCGCTACATCTTTCAGCCCCAGTCGTTCCAAGGTTGAATGGGTGGGAATGCCGGATTCTACGTCCCATTCCATTAATCTGTAATAATCACTCTTGGCACGTTCCAGATCTTCTCGCAGGTACTTCCTACCTCCCGCGTCTTCCTTTTCGAAGTAAAGGTCATTGAAAATGTCGTCCCCACGGGTTCGACCATCTCGTGCGGCTACGGCTCTTTCCAATGTGCAAAGCATTTGTCCCTTTCGATAGGATTCCTCCTCACTCATCTCGTCTCCTGTAACTGCAGAATAGAGGCGGGATTCAAGGGTGGTATCTCCCACATGATCGGGAGAATTGGCATTGAACAGAAAAGGGAAAAGGACGTCACACACTATGTAACTATCCTTCAGAAGGGAATGTTCATGATACCGCTTTACCACGGGGGCAGCCCATTTCCAATTCAAACTCTTTCCATCCGGCTGAAAAAATTCGGCCGCTTCTTCTGAACCATAGACAGCCTTCATCACAGGTTTGAGAACAGGGAAGATTTCTTCCGGTACAGCGGTCAGGGCGTTCTGCCCGATGGTGAAAGCAGCACCCCAAAGCATAGAGACGTAGCTGTGGGAGACCATGGCGTCCCGGTTGTCCAGTGCCCACATCAAAGCCAAGGCAGGAACCGCATATCCCGAGGGAAAGCCTCCCAGATAGGCCCAGTGCTCACGATAACCGCCGAACTTCCCCGCGCGGGGATAATACATCCAGGAGAGCTTTTCGGCTTTTCCTCCAAGCTGGGCAGCCGCACGCTGCCCCCCGTTGGCGAGGAGGTCTCCAAATCCTTCTCGATTGGCAATTTTTTCTAGAAGTACGGAGATGAACTTCCAAGAACCGATTCCATTGAGAGGAAGCCCAGTCTCTTGCTCTGAAATCAGCTTCTCCCGATAGCAGTCCGAAAGCCAGGGGATGATGGCCATCAACTCATAGGAGTTAATTCCGAAAAGGTCAGCTAATTTGGCAGCCTGCCAGGTGATTTTGCTATAGCCCTTTTCAGGCTCATTGACCATAGACTCGAGATACATGTAAGACTGGGCACATTTGGCTACACCGGAGGTGATGTCTGGTCCATTTACCCGTGAGCGGCAAGCGACAGGGCAGGCGAAACAACCATCAGGCGTTTGTGAATAACCAGAGGAAGGGTCGTTACATAGATCGAGAAGCTCGCCTGGGAGAAGCGTAAGGCTTCCTCGGCCATAGCCACCGCCCCATACATTGTAATTGAAATCTTTTTCTTCCGGCTGAAAGGGATCACTTTTTAAAGATTTCCGTGAAAAGAGTCTTTGGATGTCATGGGTGAGTTGCATCAGTTCTTTTGGCCTTGCCACGGTCACACTTCCGGTGCCCCGGACCGCAATGGCCTTCAAGTTTTTCGAGCCCATCACACCACCAAATCCTCCCTGGCCCGCCGCATCCCCGGAGTCAGTGAGAATGCATGCGATGCGGCTTCGATTTTCTCCAGCCTTTCCTATGACCATGACTCTCGTCTTATTGCCATGAAGCCTCCAGATCATCTGTTGGGTCTGATGGGTATCAAGGCCCCATAAACTGCCGGCGTCAAGGATTTCAGTCTTCTGATCAGTAATCCAAAGGTAGACAGGCTTCGAGGCTCTTCCCTGGATAATGAGGGCATCGTATCCAGCCCATTTTAGTTCAGGAGCGAAGTGTCCTCCAACGCCTGAACGAACATAGGATTCGATCGGGCCGGTCTGTGGAGATTTCCCCACAACCGTGAGCCGACCCGATGAGGGTGCAAGAGTCCCTTGCAGGGGACCTGTAGCAAAGATCAGCCGATTTTCAGGGTCGAATGCTCCCACCTCCGAAGGCACCTCATCCCAGCAGATCTTTGCCCCAAGTCCACGACCTCCTAGAAATTTGGGTACATAGTCAAATGTTGAAACCTCGGAGGTTTTACGATTGGTCAGGTCAACCCTGAGAATTTTTCCAACCCATCCACCCGAAGGAGTCATATCAGTCCTCTTTGATCACGGGATAACCCACGAGCAGTCCCTGTTCCGAATGCTCCACCCGTAAAACACCCATGGGGCAAAACTTCACACATTGAGGGTCCCCGAAGCAAAGGTGGCATTTGATCGATTTTTGCTTTTGCACATCGAATTTTGGTCTGGGGGGCCGGAAATATTGCTGACAAGCCTCGATACATTGCTGACAGCCGATACACAAGCCTTCATCAATGATGCGGACAAAGGTGCCGCTCCGCTCCTCCACCTGCAGGGCCCCTACCGGACAAACCTTCAAACAGGGAGGATCGCTGCACTGATAGCATACCTTAGGCCCGTAGTCCCCTTTGATGTACTCTTTTTCGACGGAAAGCCGTGCGAGTGAAGAGGTATTCCGGCCTTCGCAGTTAAGGTTGGAACAGACCATTTCGCAGACACGACATCCGGAACAGAGAGTCTTATCTACAAAAATGGCCATCTTAGCTAAGGCCACCCTTTGACCGTTGGGAAGGGTGGCAGCCCAGAGCAGATCCCCAAAGGCAACGACGTCACCCAGGGCTAAGGCGCTAAGCGCAAGGCCCTTGAGAAAAATACGGCGGTCGATGTCCTTGGCCATTTACATTCTTCCCTATCGGAGGACTAAGAGCGGATCATTCTGCTTCGGTGGTTTAAATTGAGTAGCAGGAGGCGAAAAAAAAGGTCTCGTGAAGAACGGGCCGAAAGATTCGCCGGTTTCTTTAATAACCAGTTTGTAATAGTACTTCGATTCACTTCCCACGCTTTTATCAACATAATCATAAGCGTTCGTGCCGGGGACAAGATTTGTCACCTCCACTTCCTGATAAGGACCTTCCTCAAAGGTTTCGGCCCTTAGAATCTGTAATGACAGTTGGTTTTTCAGACCATCACTCGTCTTCCAGGTCAATTTGGCTGCCCGGTAAAGGGGCTGGACCTTGAAATCCACAATGCTTGGATTTGCTTTCTGAGACATGGTTACTTGTGGGTCAAGAAAGGTAATAAAAAAAAATAGGGTGAGAAAAAACATTGCATATCTGGTCATAAACATTTCTCCATCTGGATTGATAACTCCCCCCCTCCTCGAGAACATGGAAGAGGGGGAGTATGAATTATTACCTGAATTGAGCGATTCGTAAAGATCCCACGGTGACATTTATACCCATACGAATAGGAGGCTGAGCGTTCATTTCCCAGAGTTAATCAAAACGAATGTGCTTCCAGATGGCTTAGGGTACTTTGGTTATCACTCCTCCTGCCTGGCGGACGATCTTTGCCGCTATGTCTATGATGTTTCTACGAAAAGCGGTCGTATGGGCAAAAAGCTGAAGAAGATGGAAATTTAACCCAAAACGATCTTGATGTCGTCTTGCTTCCTAGCGTATCCAATACCGAGTTTTACTGCCTGGGCGATCTGCTTCTGATACCAGGCATACATGCCAATCTTGTTGGTTGCCTCGCTCGGGTACCACTCCTGAAGGGTTCTAATGCCCATGACATCATTGGCCACCTGGTCACCGGAGACAAGGATCACACCGGGTTTGACTTCCTCGCCATGGGAAGGACCGCCGGCGATGAGGGACCTTCTTCCATCCATGATGATCAGGTCCGGCTGGAAAGGCAGGTTGATTTCCGCAGCCTGCTCGGGAACGAAGATATGGTTGAAGGCATGAAGATGCGCGCCTCGGTCGGCACGATGCAAAATCCCAACGGATAGCTTCAGGCTCTGGGTAATTCCCCCGAGGAAATGGGTCTTCATCACCGGGGTATAAATGACCTTGTCGTAATTTTTGAGGTCCGCTGGATAGGACACGGTTCCATCCCCGCCACCGATCTTGCCCAGGTATTCGGCCTTGGCATTGCGGATGTTCATCCATTTTTCTTTTTCCCAGGTCTTGACAGGGGTGCCGGTTTCTTTGCCTACCTGATCGTACCCCATCATATTGATTACCCGCTCTGTTGGCCCCCATGGTCCGCAGGTATCGGCTACGGTCAGGTTGGTGTAGCCTTCGTCTTTTAGGACGACAATCAGAGCTTTCAGAAATGCATGGTCTGTCCCCCCCTGCGGCCAGGGATCCCCGGTGTTCATGTTGGGCTTGATGAGAATTTTATCTGTTTTTTTGAGGGATTTTTCAAACCCTCCAACGAGCTTCACAGCCTTCTTGATATCTCCGGTCAGGTCTTTATCCAGTTTGGTAGCCAAAATCATCCCGACCAGGGATCTCTTCTGATCATCAGTGTAGTAGTTTGGATGGAGATGAGACCACTCGACCGGAGCTCCTCCATTAATCAAACTATCAGGGGGTTTGTCGAAATAATCCTTGGGTATGGGTGCATTATTAATAAATTCTCCATACTGCATCAACTGAGCGTCCCTCATCTTCCAGACACCTGTCTGGACCGGCTCATCCAGGTCTGGAAGCCCCATGGCACCTGCATGGGCACGCTTCGGGCCCATCATTCCCAAGGCTGCGACGCCGGCCCCGCAATACTTAGCAACATTCTTGAAAAAACATCTTCGGGTAACCTCCTTAGAGTTCATCTTCCTTTCTCCTTTCTGAAAGTTAAAGGTCAATAAGGCCTCCCTTTTCCGAAATGAGATTCTTGCCCCCTTCCGTCTTGAGATATTGTTTCTGCCATAAACTTAAACACATAGACCCATCCCATGTCTGCTCATCTGAGTTTTAATAGTTCCTTCTCGTAGGGACTGAAATATAAAAAGGTGAGATCTTTCCCATATTCTTCGAATGAAATATCTGGAAGTCGATATAAATAGGTGCAGGAAATGGGCCAGTCCCAAGTTGATATTCTCTGGCGGGAACACCTTGTCTGGGTTGGGTCTTGTACGAAAACAAAGGGGGCAATCGTGTGTCATGTGTCACCGTGCGACACATGACGATTCACAATGACACACCATGACACACGCAAGTCCGCGTCCAGGTGTCAAGGGCAGAGTGAAAGGGAGCATTCGAGTGGGTGAGGTCGGGGGTCGGGCCGAAAGCGCCGGGATAAACCGGCATAGACTTGGGGATGAAAGAGGCCCAGATAAAAGGAGGAGCTGCTCCATTATGGCCCCGAGTCATGTGCGGATAGCCGCGAGGCTATACGTGATGCAGTTGACAGGGGAAAGCGCGGGCCAGCCATTGAGTTCCGATATCACCTATACGGGGCGCCGACCACGTGGTCAGAGAGCGAAGGCAACATTGTGAAACGGCGCTAAACAGCGAGCCGTCCACAGGTCCCGCGGGGTCTGAGACCCTGTGCATGCGTGGACACTCTATACATAGCGGAGCGTGAAGAAATCCCGCATGAAGCGGAGCATCCGCTACAACGTGGTTGAGCGTCATGAAGTGGACCACTCCAAAGGGCTCACATCCGACCAGGTAATCCTTTCTTGCCGGCGCCAAGGCCAAGGAGTGTCCCATTCCTCTACGCAGAATCGGCCAGCGGGACCCGGAGACGGGGAAGCACTACGTTTTCCTTACAAATATCGGCCACCTCGACGCTAAAACGATTTGCGCCGGATTGATTCTTGCCGACTATGCGGGTGAGGTTGTCCAGAATCTCAATCACCCCAGAATTCTCTACCAAACGCTACCTTTTTTTCTCCTATCGCGCACGTTTCAAGAATGCTTGAACATTCGGCAGTCATTCCATGCTTCTCAACGGCGTCCGACGTCGCAAGCTGTGCCTCCAGCATCATTTTTGCGCCATGTCTTACCATCTCCTGGCCTTCCGCCATTGTGCTGCCGGTCATCATGCTTTCGCCTTTGGTTACCATGCTATAGCCGTCCGCCATCATTTTTTCGGCCGCCGTCAACGCTGCGTCTTTGATGCCTTTCTTGGCCATTATATCCATTACCATTTTGTTTCCATCCATGATCTGCTTTGCGCCTTCCATTATCGACTTCTTGCCTTCCTGGATTTTCTTCTCACTTTCCGCAGCTTGTAGAAATCCAGCGATAGCAAAAATGCCGATTGACAGACAAACGATTAATGAAGTTGCCAAAAACCTGCTGTGACTTTTCATCTCAATAACTCCTTTATCATCTTGGTGGGAAACAAAAACATTAGGATGGACCTCAGACTCTTAGCATCGAACCGCGGCATCAATCAGTAATCGACTGAAATCACCCCCTCTCCAAATAGGTGTATCGGCCTGTAATCACTTAGGAAGACGTAATGTATCAGATGTTAAGAAGTTTTTGGACCGTGAAGCACATGATAATGGTGGTTTCATCCCCTGCCCGCAAACACTGTAATCCCAAATGTCAATGCGGGATGGTGTAGGGATTAACGGTTTTTGAAAAAGACCCTGAACCTCCAGCCTCCGCTTGTTGCAAGACGCGGGCCAAAAACGCCGGGATAAACCGGCATAGAGTAGGGGATGAAAGAGCCCCACATAAGAGGAGGAACTGCTCCATTATGGCCCCGAGTCATGTGCGGATAGCCGCGAGGCTATACGTGATGCAGTTGACAGGGAAAAGCGCAGGCCAGCCATTTACCTACGAAATCACCCCAATCACCGGGGTCTGTTCATCGCCTGCTCGCAACGCGAAAGAATCGAGAGCACCTCGAAGGGCTGCTCGATATAGGTGAAAGAAGGGACCCCGAGGGGTTCGATATACGCCTTGCACTCATCCTCGAAGCGTTTGTCACCGCTAAAAGTTACAAAGACAGGTTTTTCAGGATACCTCCTCGCCAGATCGACCATAAAGTCAAACGAGGGTATGCCGGTGTCCTCGGTAAGCATGAGCACTGTAACTACCGCATCGATGTTGGGGTCCTTGAGGACCGCTTCCATGCCCTCCTTGTAACCGAATTCGACCCCGCTTACCGAAGCGGCCGCCCAGATATCAACGGGATTTCTCATCCGAATAAATGTGGGGCTGATTTCCTGAAGCCTCCCCAGGGTCTGCGGTGTAAGGTCGGGTACCTCAAGCCCCAAGCGGATGCAAAGGTCCGACAGAGTGACCAGCATAGCGCCTGATGGGGCGAGGAAACTCAGCCTTTTGCCCTTCGGCAGAGGCGCCATCGAAAGGGCCTTTCCCGCAAGGATCAGGTGCGTATAATTCCATATTCGGACAACGCCTGCCTGGCGAAGCAGGCCGTCAATCAGACGGTCCTCGGCGGCCATAGCCGCTGTATGTGCGACAGCGGCATGCCTTCCCGCCTCGGTGGCTCCGCTCTTCAAGACGATAACGGGCTTGAGCCTGGTAACTTCTCCGGCAATTTCCAGAAAGCGTCCCGGCCGCTTGAGGCTTTCAAGGTACATGATAATCGCACTCGTGTGCGGGTCTTCGGCCAGATACTCCAGGGCGTCACATTCGTCGATATCGATCTTGTTTCCCAGGCCAAAAACCCGGGAGACGCCAAAATGCTCGGCCGTCAGGATGTGCTTCATGGTATGGGTGGCAAAATTGCCCGTCTGGGCAACATAGGATACTTTGCCGGGCCGGATCGTGCCGAGCGGGAAAAAAGTGGAAGTAAACCTGTGGGGCGTTGAGATATGACCCGATGTGTTGGGCCCCATGACACGGGTCCCGGTCTGCTTGATGATATCGATGAGATCTTGCTGAATCCCGGCGCCGGATTCATCCACCTCGGCAAAACCTCCGGCGGAAAGCACAACATGGCCGATTCCCTTTGCGGCGCAATCTCGAAGGGCCCCAAGTGTATCTTTTGCGGGGAGAATGATGACGGCCAGATCGATTCCATCAGGCAAACCGGTGATAGAGGTGTGAACTGGAAAGCCGAGAATTTCCCCACCCTTTGGATTGACCAGGAAGAGCTTGCCGGCATAGCCATTGGCCAGAATATTTTTTATCACGTCGTTTCCCGGCTTGTGGGGAGTAGCGGAGGCCCCAATGATTGCGACGCCGGCTGGTTCGAAAAATGGACCTAGTTTTCCCCTGCTGGCGCCGCCCATTCCCTCAGGCGCCGCCGAAGGCAAGCGCCCTTCCTGGCAGGCGGTCCCACCGCCCGCCTTGAGAACGACAAGAGCGTCAACCGCAACGGGTTTTCCGTTTGGGCGGATCTTCAATTGGTTTATATCGATTTCGAGCACGTCACCGTATTTGATTCCAATCTCCCCCAAAGCCACAAGGGTTTGGCACAACTGATCGATGTCGGCAGCCTCTTCTCCCCTGAAGGGTTGGACCACCTTTTTTCCGCGAATCTCCGCGACCATATCTCGAGCATCCGAAAGTGTCAGAGGGGCGATGCGAAACACGACGTCTTCGAGAATCTCCGTCATTATGCCGCCGATCCCGAACATGACGCATGGTCCGCATTGAGCATCTCTCATCAGGCCGCAGACGATTTCCCTGCCGCCTTTAACCATTTCCTGAACCAGCAGGGCTTCACACCCTGGAATCTTCAAAAGACGCTCACCTTCTTTTCTCACTTCTTCCGCGGTCTGGAGGTTAAGCGCCACCCCTCCAACCTCGGTCTTATGAGACAGACTCGCCCCGGATGCTTTCAGAACAACTGGAAATCCAATTGTTGCGGCAGACGAAGCAGCTTCTACGGCATCTTGGGCGATAACCTCATTGGTCACCGGAATGCCAAAGCTTGAGAGCAACTGTTTGGACTCATGCTCACTGAGTGCCGGTCGTCCTTCTGCCAGGGCCTTTTCAATAATATTCATAGATTCCTCCAGCCATGCGGCAACTTGGTTGTTTTTAACCCTGTCCTCAGGTTGAGTTAATTTATTTGACGCCTTTTGGAGAGATTACAGTCCGAAGCCTCTAAAATACACATTAGATAACCACCCGCAATGAGTACCGGCACGATCTTGTCATCCTGGGGCATTGAACTTAGCTTATGTCGCAGAATTCGCCCTCAGCCTACACCTAACGAAAAGCGGTATCAAACCTACTTTTGGATTACCGTCAATCGACACCGGCATCGATGACCAAGGCTGTCTACCTTACCAGGGAGAGTTCAAATGATAAATGATGGAAGCGCCATTAGTGCGGCGGGAGTTGGAGGCGAAAATCATAACGAAACCGAATCTGCCGAGAATTCAGCGGTTACGCGCAGGCAATTCCTGGGGATTGCCACCGGTGTCCTGGTTAGCGCCCAATTGGGTACAGGTGTAGTTGAACCTGCGGGGGAAGTTCCTTACCGCACACTCGGCCGCACAGGCGAAAAAGTTTCCCTGATAGGGGTGGGCGGTTTTCACATCGGCAAACCGGAACTTGAGGAGGCGGAGAGTATTCGCATCGTCCGGACCGCGATCGACAATGGAATAAATTTCCTGGATAACTGCTGGGACTACAACGGTGGGCAGAGTGAAATCCGCATGGGTAAGGCGCTGCGCGATGGCTACCGTCAGCGTGCATTCCTGATGACCAAGATCGACGGACGCGATAAGAAAACGGCTGCACGACAGATCGAAGAATCGCTTCAGAGGCTTGAGACTTCTCACATAGATCTTTTGCAGTTTCACGAAATCAGCCGTATGGAAGATCCGGCCCGAATTTTTGCAACGGGCGGGGCAATAGAGGCGGCACTGGAGGCAAAGAAGGCGGGAAAGATCCGCTTCATAGGGTTCACCGGGCACAAAAGCCCGGACATCCATTTGAAAATGCTCGACACGGCAGAGAGCCATCAATTCCGATTCGACACGGTGCGGATGCCGCTGAACGTGATGGACGCTCATTATGAAAGCTTCGAAAAGAAAGTCTTGCCGCTGCTCGTGAAGGCCGATGCAGGCGTCTTAGGAATGAAGCCGTTGGGCAATCCATTCATTCTCGAAAGTAAGACGGTGACTCCGGTAGAATGTTTACATTATGCTATGAACCTGCCGACAAGCGTCGTGATCACCGGATGTGACTCTATGCGGATATTAGATCAGGCGCTGAACGCGGCAAGGAGTTTCCGGCCAATGAAGTCAAACGAAATCGAAGCTCTTCTCGCTAGAACCGCTCAGGCGGCTCGGTTAGGGAAATACGAACTATACAAGACCACGCACAGGTTCGACGGCACCTGGCGAAATCCCGAATGGCTGGGATGAGCGTGCGACAGGGAAAAAGAAAAGCCCGAAACGTACATAGCGGGAAAAAGGAGGAGTGAGGTCATGAAAGTCGGATTTATAGGACTTGGGAACATGGGATTCGGAATGGCGGCGAACCTTATCAGGGCCGGTCATGAGGTCACCGTTTACAATCGAACGGCCTCCAAAATGAAAGCGCTCATGGAGCAAGGTGCGCACCCGGCCGCCCAGGTGACAGACGCCTGCCGGGGAGAGGCCGTCGTTACGATGCTGGCAGACGACAATGCCGTTGAAAGCACCGTGTTCGGCGATAAGGGCTTGACAGGCGGCCTGGGCAAGGGCGCAATCCACGTTTCCATGAGTACGATCAGCGTTGCGTTATCGGAAAGGCTTGCCGCTGCGCACGCAGAAGCCGGCCAGCGTTTCGTCGCGGCGCCCGTCTTCGGGCGGCCGGAAGCGGCGGCGGCAGCCAAGCTGTTCATAGTCGCCGCCGGAGCGCCGGATGCGGTTGACGCCTGCCTGCCTCTCTTTGAGGCGCTGGGGCAAAAGACTTTTACCTTCGGCAATAATCCCCCAGCCGCAAACCTGGTCAAGCTAAGCGGTAATTTCTTGATCGCCTCGGCCATCGAAGCGCTGGGTGAGGCCATGGCGCTCGTCGGTAAGGCAGGCGTCAACCGAGGCCAGTTTATCGATCTTCTGACCTCGACGATTTTCTCCGCACCGATTTATAAGATCTACGGCCCCCTGATTGCCGAGCAACGGTTCGAACCGGCCGGGTTCGCCGCACCATTGGGCCATAAAGATATACGCCTGACCCTTGCAGCGGCGGAAACCCTTCGCGTGCCCATGCCGTTGGCAAGCCTTTTGCGCGATCGGTTCCTGACCCTGTTTGCTCACGGGGGCGAGAGGCTTGACTGGTCGGCCATCACACGGCTTGCCGCCGAGGACGCCGGACAGCAACGGCAGGGTCCGGGCTAGTTTCCATCCGGAAAGGGTCCTTTTCCGCCTTGGGGCGGTGGGACCGCCGGCCGAGTTGGCCACTGCCTTCGGCGGTGGCGCAGGCAGGATCTCGACGCTCCGCGAGGCGGTACCCATGTACGCCTCCGCGCAACCCCTCGATTTCCTTGCCATGACGGAAAATGCCTCCTTTTCGAATCGGAAACAGCCAGCGTTCCATCCGGAGTTTCCGGATGGACGCGAGCTAGGAAAGCAGTTGCGCATATGATGAAAATTCCACCTAGGGATTACGGTAAAACCCAGGGCGCTCACGGGCAGGAAATCGCCCAATATCTTGGCAAAGTTCTGTGCCTGGCAGCAGCCCTTATTTTTATTTCACCCGGCTTAAGGGCGGCATGGGGCGCCGAGGTCTGCCATCACGATCTGAAAGTTAAACTGCAGCCGGAAGCACACAGGCTGCTCGTTCAGGACGATATCCGGGTCGCAGGGTGGAAGGGCGGAGAGATAAGTTTTCTCTTCTCAGATAAGGCCAACATCAAATCTGTGCTGGTCAATGGAAAGCCCTCCAAGTATTCCTTCAGTTCAGGCAAGCTGACCCTTTCCGGCGTCTCTGCCGCCAGGGGATCCTTTGGCGTTTCGATTTCATTTGATGCTGTATTTAACGACCCGGTAGATAGCGAACCCGCCAGTTTCGATAATCCAGGCCTCGGGGTGGCTGGGTCGATCAGCGACAGGGGGACTTTTCTTCTGGCGGACTCAGGCTGGTATCCGCGTTTTGCGGGCTGGCGAGCCGCCACTGTCGGGTTGCCCAGCCCACCCTCCCTCCCCAAAATCGCCGATGGCGAAATACCGGAGGACTTTGACCTGGAGGTCACTGCTCCTCGGGGCATCTATGCGGTTACGGCCGGGGAGCTGATAGGACATGAGGACCGGAACGCAAACAGCGTATCGAGATGGAAAACAGGCCCAATCGGGCAGGGGCTGGCGCTCTCGGCGGGCAGGTATATCATTCGCAGCCTGTCGCCGCAGACGGGATTGACGCTCATTGCGCGCGGCGATTCTGCAAGCGCGCAAGCCGGCAGTGGCGGCTCGCCACCGCGCGGCGATTTTGCAAGCCGGCAACCCGGCCGCGGCGGCTCGCCGCCTGTTTATACATACTTTACTTCGGAGAACGATGCGCTTTCGGAAACCTACCTTAAGGCCGCTGTCTCACACATCAAGTTTTACGAGCGCTTGCACGGGCCGTACCCTTTTCCCAAGTTCGCCATAGTTGAGAATTTCTTCCCGACCGGATACGGGTTTCCTTCCTACACGCTTTTGGGGGCCACGGTTCTCAGGCTTCCATTTATTCCGGAAACCAGCCTCAGGCACGAAATTGCTCATTCATGGTGGGGCAACGGCGTACTGGTTGATTACGCCTCCGGGAACTGGTGCGAGGGTTTGACCACCTATGTCGCCGATTACCTCCCGCAGGAGATGTCCTCCGCCGCAGACGCCAGGCTTTACCGGGAGCAAATTCTCCAGGAGTATGCGACGTTTGCCGCATCGGGGGCCGATTTTCCGCTCCGGCTCTTCGAGGGCCGTTCAAGCCCTGCCACCAAGGCCGTCGGCTACGGGAAAGCAGCATTCGTTTTCCACATGATCCGGCAAAAGCTTGGAGACGACGCTTTTTGGAACAGCCTGCGGCAGATCTACAAAGAACGGCTGTTTGTCAGGACTTCATGGGAGGATTTCCGGGATGTCTTCGTTAGGACCGGAGGCTGGGACCCCGCAGAAGCCAAAGAGTTTTTCGATCAATGGGTTGCGCGAAGCGGCGCCCCTGTTCTGAGGCTTCAAGATGTGCGGCTCAATTCGGATGCTTCCGGTTGGCAGGCGACGGGATCTATTGACCAGGACCCTCCGTGGTATGATTTGGATAT
>Ga0116114_1000675_pt1 | contig 20547 bp, 17 predicted proteins | sample June2015DPH_10_5_FD_89823 | JGI IMG/M metagenome (GOLD analysis project Ga0116114, IMG submission 89823) | Peatland microbial communities from SPRUCE experiment site at the Marcell Experimental Forest, Minnesota, USA - June2015DPH_10_40 | ecosystem: Environmental > Terrestrial > Soil > Wetlands... | reverse complement strand
TCCTTTGAAGAACAACCCGTCGTAGTACAACTTATAGTAGAACAAATATAACCCATTGTAACACAACCAATTATAGCAACAAGACCTGCTGTACCAAACAGATCGCCTGAAGTAGCTTATGAATTCTACCCTACTCATAGAGAAAATTAACAAGTTCAGTTTGAACAACTTTCCCACATGATGCATGATTAGCTTGAATATAATTGCAATATCAATGACTGTGATTGTATTCTCTCCCATCTCATATATGCATAGTTTTTATGTCGAAACTTATGCATCTGTTAGGAGCACGCCAGCTGTACTTTATGATCATGATATCCTTGCACAATCAGAATGTTGCATGTTCGCAATGATAATTATCTTTCAGTGGCAAAAGGCTGTTTATTTATGGGAAAAGTAGAGAGACTAGATTTAAAAATCCGACACGAATAGAATCATAACTCTACAAAACAAATAACTATTAAAAAATAAATTAAGTATCTTATAAACAAATTAATCAAATAGTAGTTACAATCTAGGAACAGATAATTTATCATTGAAATTAATTTATAAATTAAAAGGGTTTTTGATACAAGTTCAGGAGAATAATTCTTTATGCAAATTAAGGGAATAGCATGTGATACTCTCAACTTTATACTCAAAACTAGCAAATCCATGGCCCCAGAAGAATTTGCCGGACTTTTGCAAGAAAAGGATGGTATCATCACTGAAGTGCTTATGCTGCCGGGTACAGAATCAAGTGAGCAAAATGCAGTTTTAAAGCTTTTCATGATGCCGAAAGTTAACGCTGCAGGCTCGATCCACAGCCACCCAGGTCCAAATCGCAAACCTTCACAAGCTGATCCACATCTTTTTTCAAAAACAGGAAGTTGTCACATAATAGTGGGTCATCCTTATAATAGACAGAGTTGGACTTGTTATGACAAGGAAGGGAATATCAGAGAACTCCCGGTGCTTGATGCGAAGTTTGAAGACCTTAAAGGAATTAACTTCGATGGAGCTAACTTTAAAAGAGCTAACCTTGAAGGAACTGACTTTAAACAAGCTAGTCTTGAAGACGCTGATCTTGAAGAAGCTAATCTTAAAAAAGCTATTTTTATAGAAGCTGACCTTAAAGGAGCAAACCTTAAAGGAGCAAACCTTCAAGAAGCTAATTTTAAAGATGCTAACCTTAGAGAGGCTAGCCTTGCGAAGGCGAACTTTAAAGGAGTGAACTTTGAAGGGGCTAACCTTAAAGGAGCTCTCAATTTATCAATTGAACAGTTATCTGGAGTGAAAACACTGTATAAAACAAAATTAGACGAAGAGCTCCTCATACCATTAAAAAAGAAGTATCCTACTCTTTTTGAAGAACCAAAATAAATTATTTTTATGATCATTAAATTATGAATGGCTCCAGCTCTTGTAAATACATAGGTTTTGCTATAAAAACTGTGCATGAATAAAACGATAAATCTTATTTTTTATGGTAAAGGAAATAAGATTTCAATAACTCTCATTTTTAGTTGGTTGTTTATTATACCTATAATAGGCAATTTGTTGAAATCGAAAGTTTATTGAAATTTTCTATAGTTTACTTTAAATCAGTCCTAAGCACATGCTTTTTCCCTTACAACCATAACAGGAATTTTCGAGTGGCGGGTTAAATTTCCTGCAACGCTGCCTATAAGTATTCTATCCACTCCTGTCTTTCCGAGAGTGCCCATAATAACAATATCCATTTTTTCTTCATCTGCATACCGGATCAACTCGTTCGAGGGATTGCCTTCAAGCAGGATAGATTTTACGTTTATTCCTTTCGCCTTTCCTAAACTTTTTATACAATCTACAGCCTGTTGCCCTTGATTTTTCAAGGCTTCACGTATGGATTCCCAATAAGGATTTGTACTCACAGAAGAATAGGCACCACCATCCATATCAAATAAGTAGGCTGTTGACATCACATAGACTGCATAAACCGTTCCCCCACTTAATCGAGCAAGCTCTATTCCTTTCTCAATAGCTAGGTTGGAGCAGTCAGAGCCGTCGGTTGCGATCATTATCTTCTTATAATCAATTTTTATCATGTAAAATCCTCAAGTGTATCCTTTCTTGGAAGAAATATAATAGCATCGGAATTTGCGACGTGAAAAAGCGATGGAATTTTTTAATTTGTGAATTTTTTTAATCTTCTCCACATGGAAGAAGTAAAAATCAGTTATTAACAAGAAAGTTGTGATTAATTCATAATGATCCCACTTTCCATAAATGTATACAAAAATGTTATATATTTTCTCAATATGACAATAGCTTAAAAATTAATATAATCTTCAACGAATAATAGTGGTCAATAGGCAAATAAATTCTATATCTGTGTACATCTGCGGAATGTCGGATAAATCGAACATAATGAGCCAGTTTATAGAAGATTTATACAGAGCCACTCAAGTTTTATGGTTTTACAGAAAATCGATATACTGTCGATAAATTCTTACTCAAAATACTCATCCTCAAGTGTTTATCTTTTTTCATGTTAAGTAGCCAGCTTACAGAGATGAAGACGATAACCGCAATAGTTGTGTAAAAAGCAATAAGCAAAAGGGAATCGTATTTACCCTGCAAGAGAGGATTTGTGTTACCTATCTGCTCATTGGATGGATACATAATATCCTGCAGATTATTGCTGTGATCCACCAACCCCAAGGCATGACCTAATTCATGCTCTGCAATGGCAAACATTGCTATATCACTATATTGGTATCCATTATCCACTGACGATTTCCAACTCCAAGTATAATATCTACGTATACAAATCGGCCATTGGCAATACGCTGGATTGTTTCACCTGCAACTCTATGAAGAGCACCTTGATCTTTCTGCAGGTTTGCGTCCTATCTTATCCTGATTCAGCATCTCTGAATTCACGATCTCAAAAACAGGAAGGTACTTCAGTTTTTCATTTCCTCTCTACCCAGTGATTCAGAACTTTTTCTATATCTACATAATAGTGGGATCATAATGGAGAGAAACAGTTTGTTATCTATAAATACAGTTACAGGGGATTATCCAGTAGCGATTTAAAATTATTGGGTAACTAAATTCAGCAGTTGTTGAGATTGTGGGCGAAATAAGTACTATCAACAATAATAAAAAGAGGAATCTTATTGCATACCTACATGGTTGGTTAATACAAATCTACCTCTGCATTATTTTAGTATTTAACTTAATGAATTATACTTTCTCTCTGAATGAAACTTTTCTAGTGGAAGTGACTGAATATCATTCTTCAATGTTTTGAACCCTTTTTCAACAAAAACTGTGCATAAAAACATGCTATCCTAAAAATATTGTTTTAAAAATATAGAGGATTTCGATAAACTCCTAAATTTCGTCCTATATTTACAAAATGTATATAAATTACTCGTAAAAATCAGAGGTTTATCGAAATCCTCTATAATTATCCCCCCAACTCTAAAATGCTATCATGAAAATTACTTCAATTCAGAGTATCGACCAGCTGAGTATGGGTTTTTATATAGGATTTCTACATAATTTTGAATATTGTTTTGTTTGGGCAGTGTTATTTGGGATGATAATATTATGGTTGGACAGAAATCTCCTACTGAAGAGTACATAGGAATATCCATCGAGGAAACTATCAAACGATTAAGTACTGACCAGAAAATGGGCTTATCGATGGAAAGCATTAAAGAGAGAATTCACAGAATGGGTTATAACGAGGTTCCTGAGAAAAAACAAAATGCTCTGCTAAATTTTTTAAAGAGATTATGGGGCCTGACACCTTGGATGCTTGAAATCACCATAGCTCTCTCTTACGTATTAAAACGGTATGTAGACCTCATCGTCATAACTTTCCTGCTATTTATGAACGCTGTACTGGGTTTTTTCCAGGAGCAGCAATCCTCACGGGCTGTGGAATCTCTCAAGAAGAAGCTCAACGTTAAGGCGAAAGTGCTCCGGGCCGGAAACTGGTCATCCATAAATTCTAGAGACCTGGTGCCTGGTGACATCGTGAGAGTGCGAACTGGATATTTTGTTCCGGCAGACATTAAGATAATCGATGGAGATATAGAGGTTGACCAATCGGCACTGACCGGAGAATCCTTTGCTTCATAGAAAAAAAGGAGGATATTCTCTATTCGGGCTCAGTTATCCGGAAGGGTGAAGCTACTGGTGTAGTGGTATCTACTGGCGTGCAGACCTATTTCGGTCGGACAGCACAATTGGTTAATATTGCCAAACCAAGAATGTATGTCGAAGAAGTCATCACTAACCTGCTCAAGTGGCTTCTTTCGATGGTAGTCATTTTGCTCGCCATTGCTTTTGTTGTGTCTTATATCAGAGGCATTAACCTTGTCGAAATATTGCCATTGGCACTTATATTGTTGGTCTCATCCATTCCCATTGCACTTCCCACAATGTTCACGGTTACCATGGCTCTGGGCTCGCTGGAACTAGCTAAAAAGGGGGTGCTAGTGACGAGGCTCAATGCCTCGCAAGATGCATCCATGATGGATTTGCTATGCGTAGATAAAACAGGCACAATCACCTCAAATAAACTCTCAGTAGCCGATATTACTGCGTTGGACATCTATACAAAAGAAGACGTAGTTCGCTATGGAGCACTTGCGTCTAGTGAGGCAAACCAGGATCCCATCGACATCGCTTTTATTGCAGCCGCAAAAAAGAAAGGTCTCGATATCGACAAGTATGCCCAGATCAGCTTCACGCCTTTTGATCCCACCAACCGGAGAACAGAATCAATCGTACAAAAAAACGATGAAAGAATTCAGGTGGTTAAGGGTGCGGTAACGGTCTTGGCAACTTTATGTGGCTACGATACTGAAAAAATCTCCGTTCTGGAGAAAAAAATGGGTGAATATGCCGAAAAAGGTTACAGAACTCTAGCCGTTGCGGTGGGAAAAATGGGGTTTCGGATGGAGCTTGTAGGCATGGTAGCCCTCTATGATGCGCCCAGGCCAGAATCTGCGAAGCTAATCTCTGAGCTTAAGGAACTTGGAATCACGACAAAGATGCTTACGGGAGATTCGTTGGTAGTGGCAAAAGAAGTTGCAAAAGAAGTAGGCATTGAAGGGAGTATCATTAAGGTGTCTGAGTTGAGAGAGATAAAGAACTCGTCACCACAAAAAGCGATTCAGATTAGTGAGCAAAGTGGTGGCTTTGCCGAAATTTATCCAGAGGATAAGTACCTTATCGTAAAACAATTTCAAGAAAAATGCACATCGTTGGCATGACCGGAGACGGGGTGAACGATGCTCCTGCATTAAGGCAGGCAGAGGTGGGGATTGCAGTGAGCAGCGCTATGGATATTGCAAAAGGTGCTGCAAGTGTAGTCCTTACTCATGAAGGTCTGGCTGAGATAATTGAGCTAGTTAAAACAGGAAGACAAATACACCAGCGGATATCTACATGGATTCTGAACAAGATTATCAAGACATTCGAGATAGTGCTGTTTGTGGTTCTTGCATTCCTGATTACTGGAGAATACATCATCGGCGCTTTTGAGATCGTTTTGTTACTCTTTTTGATTGATTTCGTCACCATAGCTATAGCGACAGACAACGTCAGGCCATCTCAGACTCCAGAGTCGTGGGATATAGCATCGCTGGCAAGAGTTGCAATACTTATGGGCATTTTAATGGTAACTGAATCTTTCGGGCTACTATATATCGGGATGAACCACCTGGGGCTCACAGCCAACACAGGGCTACATACATTTGTCTTTGACATGCTAATTTTCGGAGGTATGTTCACCATACTTGTGGTGAGAGACAAGGGCTATTTCTGGGAGTCTATTCCCAGCAAAACACTCATGACAGCAATATGTGCCGACGTGGTCATAACTTTTGCCATCTCAACTTTTGGAATCCCAGGCCTGATGCCGATAGCTGCTAATTTCATATTTATAGTGATGGTATGGTATTTTGCATTTGCCTTGATTATTAATGACATTGTCAAGGTCAACGTATTCAAATATTTTATACACAATTATGTGAAGAAGCAAAATTGATACCATTATAAAATGTGCTATTACACGATTCTATTAATTCATCCAATGAAGCAAACATCTGATCTTTTTTTCTATTTCAGGGGAATATTGATGTACCCATCTCATGATTGTTGTATGGTCGACTTTTACTTCCCTTTCTGCCATTATTTCCTTTAAATTTCTATAGCTTAATGGATATTTTAAGTACCATCTCACATTCAATAGAATAATTTCTCCTTCATAATGCTTCCATTTAAAGGAATTAGATAGCATATTACTATCTTTGGTTTTTTTTATTCTATTGTATCATTAGAAAGGATTTTTTGCAACGGAACCATATTTGTTCTTGTCGTAAAAGAGGATTAAACCAAATCATATTCGACAGCACTGACATAAATCTTGATCATAACTGGTTTAAGAGGAAGATTAGCAAAAAGATGCTGGAAAAACGAGAATTTAAGTGGGGATATTCTACTCATAGAGGCTATTTTATTGGAATGAAGCTAACTCTTGCCCTGGAATACCCAAATCTAAAACCGTTGGCTTTCATTGTAAATGAAGCAAACGTTAGCGAATACACAGTTTATCCACAAATTCTTGAAGAGCTAAAAAGAAGAAGGAAAATAAGAGCGGGAGACATACTTTATTTCGATAAAGGCTATTATTCATATGATAATTATGTAATAGGAATAGCAAAATACAAAATAGTTCCAGTGATCTTTCCAAAGATAAATTGCGATTTTAACAAACTTTTCGATATGTTAAGCTATCCTCTGAATATATTTGATTCAAAAAGAAATACGGAAGATGAAAAGGAGATTTTCAAGAGATTGGTTGCAAAGTTCAAGTCACTGATTGAAAACTGGGGAGAACTGAGGATTATTAGATCTTTAATAGAGGATGCGTTTAAATTAGCCAAAAAAACATGCAATATGGAGAATTTACACCGATATACAATGCTTTCTGTAAAAAAGTACTGCTCTTTGGCTGTATTTTTGACTGGGACAATTATTGCTTTCTCGGTTAATGATAAAAAGGTAATACAACGCTTGGTAGTGGGTATGAATCATTGAAAATCGAAAGCGTGAGAATCTCCCAATATATTCATCAAATAAGTGGGATGTACTCGCTTTTTCGGAATTGATCAATAATTCAGGGACACGACCCAACGTTTAGCTGAGAGTTAAGAAAAAAAGGTCCATAAAACCATATTATATTAAGACAAGGGGAAGCTGGAATGGTTGAACAGTGTACATATGAAAAATATGAATTAAAAAAGAGGCTTGAAACTCTAAGAAGAAAAAGTCGAAGGGGCACAGAGTTAATTTCCCTTTATATTCCTTCTGATAAACAGATTTCAGATGTTACAAATCATTTGAGGGAAGAACATGGGCAGGCTTCGAACATTACGTCTAAACTTACTAGAACTAACGTACAGGGAGCACTTGAGTCTTTGTTGGCAAAGTTAAGATATCTTAACAAAGTACCAGAAAATGGGATAGTTTATTTTACGGGGGCTGTCGATATTGGTGCTAACAAGACAAGCATGGAGAGCGAAGTTCTTATTCCTCCAGAACCTATTATATCTTACACATATCACTGTGATTCTATTTTCTATATTAAGCCTCTTGAGGAAATTCTCAGAGAATGTAGTACTTATGGGCTTCTACTTCTTGATTTAAGAGAAGCTACTATTGGAATGCTTATAGGTAAGCAAATTGATGTTATTAGACATCTCCACTCTACTGTCCCTGGCAAACAAAGAAAAGGAGGTCAGAGTGCACATCGATTTGAACAACTCAGACGCATTGCTATTCATGATTTTTACAAAAGGATAGGAGATGCTGCTAGTAAGGCATTCCTTGAAGTAGAGCCAACTGAACTTAAAGGCATTCTTATAGGAGGGCATTCTCCAACTAAAGAAGAGTTCAATGAAGGTGAATTTCTACATTATGAGCTTCGGAAAAAGGTTCTGGGATTATTTGATACAGGATATACGGATGAATCAGGTTTTTCTGAGTTAATAAATGCAGCAGAGGATACGCTCCAGGGTATTGATTTAATTAAGCAAAAGAAAGATATGGAAGTATTTTTTAAAGAGATCGCTATTGAGTCTGGTAAAGTATCCTATGGAGAAGACAATGTGCGGGCAAATCTTGAAATAAATGCAGTTGATGTACTTTTACTTTCTGAAGACCTACGATCCGAAAGAGTAACTATCAAATGCAGTGTTTGTGGATATGAGAATAAATGGACAAGAAAATGGAAACCCGGTGAAGCTGTTCCTGTAGCAGGAAATTGCTCTCAATGCGGTTCTGCATTTGAAGTCACAGATGTTGTTGATATAGTTGGTGAATTCTCAGAACTCGCTGATAAAGGCAATGCAAGGATTGCTTTTATATCAACAGATTTCGACGAAGGCTCTCAACTTATGATAGCGTTTGGCGGAATAGCTGCAATCCTTAGATATAGCACAGGAGTGTAAAATCAAAATACCTAAAAGTCGTTGGGTAGAAAAGTTTATGCCCGAAGAACAAAATTTAAAACCGTAAACAGAAATCCAACCTTGCATTTACAGCAAATTCGCGACACTATCAATTTTTGCCTATGTGTCTGTAAACTCAATCATTCCATAGTTTATAGGAATATTCAAGATTCTACCGATTTATACCTCAGTAAACACAAAAATATTATGATAAACATATAGGTTATTTTAGATCATTCCTTTCACTATTGTTTTTTTTGTGTAAACAATTATGATTATTTCCTGTGGGATAATCCGGATATCCTGAATGTTCTTGAAGGCTTTCCTCTAGATCCAGCTCCATAACGAGGACTAAAAATAAGGGTGGGTAGAATTACCAGATAGGGAAAAAGCAAGATGAGAACCGAGCTGCGTGAACGATGTCCCTGCCTCCAGGATAAAGTTATACGGCATTAAGACTAATTGATGTTTATGGAATCGACAGGAGACATCGAAAAGAGACTTCGCGACCTCGATCGTGAAATCCATTCCATCCTCAACATGGTTCGAAAAAAAGAAGGACGAAGCTCAAAAGAACTTGTAGAGTCGGCCTGTGGGACCTGGGGTTACGATGTCGAGAGCGAAGAGTTCGTTGACCGGCTGCGGAAATCTTCACGTCTGGATTGGGTAGAATGAAGTTTTTTGTGGATACATCGATATTTGTTGACTGTCTCCGAAAAGAGGTCATCCATTCCTCCATAAATTTTCTCGAACGCTTGGGAGATGAATATTCGGGCTATACTTCATCAATTACAGTTGCCGAACTAAGTGTCGGCGCGTATCTTTCAAAATCCCCGGATGCCCTTGAAAGGACACTTGAACTACTTAATATTGTAGAAGTAATAGATCTTGATTCAAGAATAGCAATAGATGCGGGGAAAATTTATGCAGACCTCATCAGAAGTGGAAAGAGAATTGAGTTAAATGACTGCCTAATTGCAGCAACAGCCCTTTCTTTGGGCATTAATAGAGTCGTAACCAGAAACAAAAAACATTTCTTTCGCATAAAAGATATCGAAGCAGTAACTCCTGACGAAACTTGAATTTGATCTTGAATTTAATCAATTGGAGCCTTAATTTCGCTTTTTTAGGAACATAAATTTCTATTTGAGATAATACCAACGTTGCTAAAATCAGACGCATAGTAGTTAGCTCATACTTGGAATTTTTCATGCTACTCACTTTTTCATATAGTGGGTAATTCCAGCATAGCTGTTATCAAGTACTAACTAGCTGAATAAAAATCAGATCGGGAATTTATTAATAATCTCATTACTCATACTTCGGTTGATAGTGTACTAACAGTTCTGTAAAAATGACTGTTCGCCATTTTTTTCTTTCATTAGAAAATTAGGTTTCTCGATTTCACGGATGCATAGCTTTTATAGCAAAAACTCTGCATTTATGATAACTTGATCTTTTTATATTTATATGGTTATAACAAAATTCAATCTAGCTTTCCAAAAAGGGTAGGGAGAACGATTAACATCTGTTAGAATTCATGAGATTAGGATTATAGGAGTCCTATACTAATTAGTTAAAGCTATTACTATATAGTATATGTTCAAAAACTATATAATTAACAACATGTGTTTAGAATAGTGTGAATAATGTTTGTATAATTTCTAGTTACTACAGGAAAAACAAAATTTTGTGGAAAATGAAAGGAGTTCTAATATGCAGGAAATTATGAAAGTTAACATAAATGAGGCTACTTTATAAAAGTTGACCTTAACCGGAGAAACTTCAAAAGAGTTAATCTTATAGGAGTTGACTTTATAAAAGCCAACTTAAAAAAATCCTGCTTTGACGGAGTTAATCTTCAAGGATCTGAGTTTAGAGAAGCTTGCTATTTAACATTTGAACCGCTTTCTAAAGTGAAAACACTTTATAATACTAAATTAGACAAAAAAACATCTCATACCACTGAAAATGAAATCTCCTACCCTTTTTGAAGAACCTAACGAATGGTAATACATTAGCAAAATTTCTTAGTTGGTTGCTTATAAGGTGTATACAAACAAGTTATTGAAATCGGAAGTTTATCGAAATTTTCCAAAATATATTATGTAACTATTGGATATATTTTATTTCATTATTTATATTTGAGAAGCTAATGTACTTGACTTTTAGGATGGGTCCTTAACCGAAAATGTCTGATAAGTATTCTATAATTTCTTAACGAAAGTATCATCAAGCATAGTTTTGAAGCAGCCTGTGTATTTAACTTTTTACCATGCAAAGATCACTACATCAAACTCCTTGGTCTTTCCTAGATAGTCAACTTCTCCTTTAAGTTTTAATTCGTGGGTCCAGTCGGTAGAGACCTCTAATAAGGCGCCAGCAATTCCGATACTCCATGCTATCTGAACACTTGTATTAGTAGTATCTAAAATCCATTTACCTTCACTGGTATCGTTATATTTAAGCTCAATTACTGCCCTCCTGGAGTCGATGTCTAGGTCCCAACAAAGTTTAAATCCAAAAACTAAATTATAACAACCACTTTCTGAATTTACCATGGGGCTAGTAATGGTGCTATCAAATATGGGACAATTAATACTAGGTTCTACGGTCATAGATTTATTACTTTTTATGACTTTTATTGGCATTATAATATCTCCTGTTATCTTTTCATGTGTTTTCATTTCATTTTTTTGATTTAAGAGAAAATTTAGATAAACTCTACTTTTTGACTGATTGTCTATATCTACAATTTAAAATTGTCACCTTCGCTCTTTAAATTAATTATACAAAAAATAGTTTCTGAATAAAAATTACTTCCGCATAAAATATTTTAATCCATAACTGTCGCTTTCGATTTCTGTTTTTTCACGTTACCTGCAGTTACAAGCTTATAAAGCATCTTTTTAACAGTGGACCTGCTGCATCCTACTAAGTCATAATAGTCACAGTGGACTTGATACTGTCAATTAATAAAGCATTCAGAACATATCTTCTGTAAATTTCTGTTGAAATCTTGTTTTACCACCTTTCATATTATGCTATCCACCTGCAGGTAATTTTCAAGAAACCATGCTACTATATATGAGTTATTATTATTTATATTTTATCATCACTTGATAGTGGTAATGGCAATTGATATCAGTTTAATACTTGAATAATTGGTTATGGAAGAAATTTAAACTGGAAAACTTTTGGCAATAGAGCAGAAGAAACTTAGCAATATAAGCACAACGGAAAAGAAAATCAACAACTATAGAATAAAGAATCTATTTAATCTATTGATTTCTTGCGTTTTACCACCTTATCGACATTCTATGAGAAAATAATGTATTTTACCTTTACATATTACCCATCTTGTTTTCCACAAGAAATATCAGTTAAAGTCAGAAATATAAAAAATAAAGTAAATATCAATAGAGGCCTAGACTTTCTTTACTTTTGCCAATAATCTGAGAATTTCACATCAACTACACAAGGAATATGTTTTAAGTATTTACATCCTGCTTTTTCCATGATTGTTCTTACAAAAGTACAGACTTCCTCAGCCTGCTCTTCTTTACACTCAAATACGAGCTCATCATGCACGATATTAATGAATTTTACACCTAAAGGCTCAAGTTTAATCTGGATTTGTGGAAGAGCTTCCTTAATCATATCTGAGCATAGTGATTGAATAGGTAGATTCATTGCTTCCCTACCTGCTGCACTTTCATCTATATCATCATCAATAATTAATAGCCTACCTGCAGTATTTCTTAATTCTCTATTCCGTATGCCTTCTCGACTTATTCTTTCCATATAGCCACTTATAGCAAGATAAGCACTCTTAAAAGTACGAATGTACTCCTTAGTCTGCTCTTCTGTCAGTTCAATTTCTGCATCCGTTTTTAACTTTTTCATCAAACCTTTAGCAGACATTCCATAATTTAAACCAAAATTAATCATTTTTGCTATACTGCGTTCTTTGTCAGCTTTTTGAATGATATCAAATAGTATGTTAAAGATCTTAGAAGCAGTGAGGATATGAAGATCCACATTAGCAGCAAAAGCTTCTCTAAAAACAAGCTCTTCTGCTTGGTCTCCTAATATCCTAAGCTCTATTTGGGAGTAGTCAAAAGCTATTATTTTATTTCCCGACTCGGCTGTAAATATAGTTCTCCATTTTTTGTATTTATTAGGCTGTTGCTGAAGATTTGGATATTTACAACTGAACCGCCCTGATTTTGTGCCATACTGAAAAAAGTTTGCATGAATCCTACCTGTTGCTTTTGCTCTGTATGCTGGTAATTTCGTACAAAAACTTGTAATTAGATGTTTTACTAGCTTGTATTCTTGATATCTATCTATCAAAGGATCTTCGTATTTTGCAAGTTCTCCAACATTTACCGATGTAACAGGAATACTTTCTCTATTAAATTGTTTTACCATATCCTTAGAAGAGTTAAGATTTATCTTGCTAGTTCTGAAATCTTCGTATAGAGAATATCTTATATCCTTCTCTAATCCCACAAGTTCTGAAGTTATTTCTTCCAATTTATCCGGGTCATAGTGCATACCTGAAAGTTCAAGCCAGATAGTTGCAGGAATCACTTTCATTTCTGTATCTATGACAGATCCAAGCCGAAGTTCTTTTATCTTCTCTTGTTGCTTCTCCACGATGATAGGGAGATACTCAAGGTCTTTTTTACAGTACTCAATCTGTTCGGCTGTGAGCTCTTCACCAAGCCTAAAAGAGCATTGAAGCCCTTTATTCATCCTTTCCCCATCACAATAACGATAAACTAAATCCCTTAATCTCATGCCTTTTTTATCTTTATCTTCTTGCACACGTAAGTTATCTGCAGGAGCAGGACCACCTTTTAGAGTAAGCTCAGCTATCATAGTATCATAAACAGAGCGAATATTAATCCCATAATGCTGTTTCAGCATAGCGCAGTCAAATTTTAAGTTATGACCTACTATAGTAAACCTTTCAAAAAGCTTCTTATAATCAGATAAATCATTAAGCTCTTCATCTTTGATTATGTGAAAATCGCCTGATTCGGTTAAAAACTGAACTGTAACTATCTCATCCCTATGATAATCTGGCTTCCTGCTCTTTGGATCAAAACGCATAGTTTCAATATCAAGAAAAAGGAAGCTCATATTGCCACCTCTTTTCTTTTTGCCTCCAGAGTCCTTTCTAATATTTCAATACCTTTTTTCTTTTGTACGGGGACCCGAAGTACTTCTTCTTTCGGACTATTGTCTAACGGAGGTTGGGATTCCAACACTTTGTTAAAGGCATGCTCTAAATGTGGCATGTATTCATGATCGAATTCAGGATTTAACTTTCGAAAATCGTTTATATGAGTTTCAATAGGCTTGCTTAAGGTATTACTGTGGCAGTTTTTGTTGATGTATTCATGAGTTTTATCCAAAACAACAGGCAGACAAGCAATACCACAAGTACCCGTTACCTTCATATTTTCAATATCTGGCGAAGGTATGGTACCACCATTACCTACCGTTACCTTTGGAGTGGTAACGGATATTTCGTGATCTATAGCCTCTTTTCCTGAGCTGTTACCTTGATTTTCAGAAATGAGAGTATTCTCAGAAAAATTGCATATATTTTCTTTAAGGTTTTCTAATTTCTCAACTTCCAAAATATGTGTGATAATTTGAGACGCAGGATCTTTTTTCTTTTCTAAGGTAACGATATCCTCCTTTATTATATTATTAATTATACTGAGATTGTTTTTCTCTCCGATATCCGTTACCTTTTTGAGAAGTAATGCCTGGTTGATAGCAGGTAACGAAGGTAACGAGTCCGTAAGTTCCATAAAAGCTTCTCTAGTGATTTCATTTTCTTCATTTGTTGCTTGTTCATAGGTTTCGATGCTTTTCTCTATAGCTTCCCGAATCTTTTCTTCAGAAGATAGACCGAAGAATTTTTCGTAAATTTCAAAACTTGCAGTTCCGGTATAAAAAAATAACTTCTTCCGCTTCCCATCTATGGAGCTTTCAGACCCTAATCCTTTAACTTTTCCTCCGAGTCCAAGGCTTTGAGCGGTTTTACCGTTAATCAACTTCCTCAAGTATGATGCATGAATACCTGTTAGTTCTTCCATTTGTTCATAGGTTAAGCGAACCGCATTCTCAGATTTTGGATTATCATAAAATTTTTTTGCTTTATTTTCCTGCACAAAGCAAGTAATTATTCTCTGTTCACTATTTGTAAGGTTAATGTTGTTCTGGATAGTAGTTTTTTGGTAAATTTCATAAGCTCTGTGATAATCTTCAATTGTTGAAAGATAATACCCATTCACCTGTTCACGCTGGTGGATTTTGTAAAGGCAGACTGCTCTTATGATATCAAAGAACTTAGGTTGGTTCCTTCTATTTTGCTCATGATTCCAAATAATGACATCTGAAAAAGGGATTCTTATGTCGTAAGTTCGAAGTCCTAATAGGTCATAGATGCATTTGCAGATTTCAACGTCGTCTTTAAATCTGCTTGAGATGTCTATATTTTCGGATTGCCGTTGGAATGCTGCAACTTTACTGTCTTGTTCTTTACTTGAATCTATCTCGGCTTGAATTAGCCTATTATTGATTTGTTCGTCATCAAAACCGTCAATAGAAGCGAAGATATAAACCGTTCTTTCCTTTGCAGTTAGGTCTCTAGGTTCCCCATTGATTACAGTTCGATGATGCTCTGATTTTTGAAAATTTGTAATTGAACTTTTAACCAATTCTTTCATAGGCTCTGATAACTCTTTGTCGTCTACAAGGCAGATACTTCCAGCTTGCATATCATCGGTATAAAAAAGATACTTATCAGACAAACTCCCTTTGATTAGCATAGACGATGGAATTAAATCCAAAAAAGCTTCAACTGCAGAAGACTTCCCCTTTCCACTATCACCACTTATTTTTACAGAAAGTCCTGAATTTTTTCCAATGATGAAAGTACTCGCTGCACAGACAGCAAGTGTTTCACCAAGCATATCATCTCCCACATGCTTCTTTTTAAAAGTTTGGTTGATAAAATTTTGGGGGTCCCCATACTTTAGTAAATCTTGAGCTTTCTCCCTGATATATGGAGGATAATTTTGAATTCGGATTAATATTTTATTTAATCGTTTTTTTTCGTCATAGTACACCTTATTAATTTCAAGTATTTTCTGGTATATTTCTTCTATCTCATATGCATGTAGCAGAAACTTTTCTTTAATTGAAAGGATAAAATTACTATAATTGTATTTTTTTCCCCTTAGGTCCACTAACTTTTTAGCTAACAATTCTGGAGGGACTTTTGCAATAATAATTTTATTATTGCTGACCCATTTTTCACAAGCTAACAATCCTTTTTCTTTCTGGATTTCAAGGGAATTAATTAAATCTAATGTAACAGAGTCTATTTCTTCGATTTCATTGTCGTCTTTTCCGACATTATCATTTTCTTTTCCAGACTACACCCACCCATTAGCTTGCTTAATGAGATTATCCCTTTGTTTATTCTGGAAATTGAAGCGTTGTTTTACCTCATCTAAAATATAAGCATCTCTATACGAGTCTTTGATACTTAGAAGTCTATCATGCACAAAAGATTCAGCAGTCTTGTAATTCTCTGCCAAAGAATTAGATACAGGACAGAGGTTTAATGTATACTTTATAAAGCTAGAAGCCTTTTTTTTAATAGTTCAAAGTCTTTAGCTTCTTTATCCTTCATAAATTCTGCAATATCCATTTTTTTCGATCCCCGAGGGAGATCCATAATTTTAATTTGAATACCGGCATCAAAAAGAATTTGTCCTATTGTTATAGCTCCTTTCTGCCCTGCTTTGTTTTCGTCATTATCAAAGCATAGGTAGACACATTTTTTTTTACCTAGTAAATGAATCAAATGTTCCTGGCATTCTTTTGATATTCCTGTAGAACCTAAAGCTAGGCAAGGAAAACCAAATTGATTAGCTACTATGCAATCCGCAAGTCCTTCAGTAATAAAACAGACATCTGCATTCTTTAGTCGGTCTTCCCCAAAAAATCCCTTTTTCTGGATGAATTCAGATATCTGCTCATTTTTAGTCTCAGATCTAATTCGTAGATATTTGTATTTTGATTCTTTATCATGATCTGGAGTGTCAGGAGTTGCGCTGCCTGCCATATATTGAGTTATGCCATTGATGATATGAGGGAAAATTATTCTACCTCTATAGAATTCTCCCCCCATATTTCCAGTATCAGTAATATTAACTAAGCCAGTTTTGATCAAGATTTTAGGATCTATGCCGTCAAGATTTCGCTCAGTAGAAGCATATCCCAGGTTCCACTCATCCGCTGACTCTCTGGTAATCCCCCATTTATTGAAAATGAAACTATACAGATCAGTAGTCAAATTCGCATTGTAAGCACTTGTAGCTGCAGTAAGAGTTTTATACACTTCTGCCTTTTCTGCAAGTTTGTCGATTTGTTCATCAGAGAGCAGCTCAAGCTGAACTCCTGAAATTTCTACAGCTTTTTCAAGTGCTTGCCGTTTAGTGAACCCAATCTCTCTATTTTGAATGAAATCAATAATACCTCCACCTACATGATTTTTGTTGCAGAACCAGGTATTTGTATCAGCCCAAACATGTAGACTTTTACCTGTCTGCCCCACAGGTGGAATTGATCCATAATATCTATTGCCTTCTCTGATTAAGTTAATTCCATAGGACCTGATTATTTTGACTATATCCATTTGAGAGAAAATAGAATTAGAAGACATTTTCAAACTTCCTGAGGTAAAATTGGCTTAGGATGAACAAAGCCCGTATAAAATTCCCATTTTCTCTAGCAGCACAGCATTCAGTACAAATTTTTATCTTGAAGGTAGAAGGCTGTTTTTGCCGGGGTTTGATAAACATTTAAAAAATTTTAAACCCCTCTGCTGCTGTTCTTTCTGTAATTTCTCTCGTTTATAGAAATCTTGCAAGTATACAGATCTTTATTTTGCTTTTTAAAAACAGAATCAATAGACTCTCTTGAAAGCATTTAAAACCCATCCCCGAGCTGTTCCAATAAGTTATCGGATTCTAGTTCCAACCCTCTGTTGTTTGCTGTCAGTTGGTCCTCTGCACGGGCAAAAAGAAGTTTAGTAGTATTTATATATAATTCCATTTTCCGTCTCCTCTTAGGTTGACATTGAAAACAGAAAAGCTTAAGGCACTGGGATCGTAACCTTTCATGGCTATGAATAGCAAAGTATGAATTCTAAAAAACAACACGTATTATCGCACGTTGGAGATTAATACTCAGTCGTCAGATGGATTTATACTCTTGACGATTCCAGGCCCAGAAACCTCTACCAGCAATTTCTAGCCTTTCTACTTATCTCTTCATAATATTTTGTTAGTATTGTGAATTTTCACAGTGGTACTCCACTAACGAAACATAAATTATATTTTTCAGCTATATAGAACTTGCGATAATTATTTGACTATTCAATTATTATAAAAGCAAGTTACATTTCCTCAATAAAAATATAATAAATATGCTCTTTAAATAATCACATTCTTCAATAAAAATATAGTAAATATGTTTTTTGAATAATTACATCAAAGTATTACAGTTACTCAAATTATATTTACATTGTTACGAAAGATCTATTAAAAAAATAACAAAGTGCAAAATTAATAGTTATACCGACAAAGCTTCTCTTTTTAGATCTTCATTTATGCACAGATTTTGCTATAAAAACTGTGTATATTATATTAGTTGATGCTTTTTTATTTTTTTTCCACTATGAACTTAATAGTGAATTCCGTTTCATTATTCCTTTTCAGCTTAAGTTCTCCATCTAACTGATCTACTAGGGTGGTTACCAACTGCATACCAAGACTGTTTGGATTTTCTAAATCGATACTTTTAGGTATACCTACCCCATCATCTGAAATTTTCAAAATGAAACTAGTACTCTTAAAGCCATCACATTTGCTTTCTTCTCTGCTACTTATGAATTCTCCGTCTTCTTCTCTACGTAGTTTGATATAAATTTTCCCTTTATCTCTCCCTGAAAATGCATGTTTAAGAGAGTTTGAAACTAGTTCATTAACAATTATTCCAAAAGGAACAGCATTATCCATATTTAAGAATGCATTTTCTTCCAGATCCATGTGCAGGCAAATATTTTTGTCATCTAGTCTATAAATTTGGAAAAGTTTTTCAACCAATTCTCGAATGTATTTCGAAAAATCCAGCGTTTCGAATTTATTTCCATTATATAGTTCCTCGTGAATAAGAGCCATAGATATCACTCTATCTTGGCTTTCTCTGAAAGCTTCCAGAACTTCCAAATCCTTAATACACTCTCGATTTTTAAACTTTTCTGCCTGCAGATCCAGTAGGGAAGTGATCACTTGCAAATTGTTTTTGATTCTATGATGTAGTTCTTGCTTCCTGGTTTTTTCAGCTTTCACTAGGGATTTTTCGGCATCAATTTTCTGAGTAATATCTCTAGTAATAGCTGAAATAGCCACAAGCTTTTTAGATGCATCAAAAACCGGAGAAAGGGCAATTGAAACATATATTAACTCATTATCTTTTCTTAACCTTGAAGTTACATAGTGCTGGATCTTTTCTCCCTGTTTAGTCTTTTCAATTAACTTTTTTGTTTCATCTTTGAGATTATCTGGTGCGAGTACTGATACACTTTTTCCTAGAACTTCTTCAGATGAATAACCATAAATATGCTCAGCACCCTTATTCCAGCTAGTAATAATACCATCAAGAGATATAGTAATAATGGCATCATTTGATGATTCCACAATATTCGCTAAGCTCTGAATTTTCTCTTCAGCTTTTTTACGTTCAGTAATATCCTGAACTATTCCCTTCAATCTAATAGGGATCTTTTTTTCATCAAAAATAGCTTCGGATTGTAAATGGACTGTGCGTTCTTCCCCATTAGCTAAGATAATTCTATGATTAATACTACAGGGGTTTCCATTTATAGATTTCTTAAAGGTATTATCCACATGATCTCGATCTTTGGGGTTCACATAACTTAAATATTCATTGTAAGATGGAGCTAATTCTCTTGAAAAGTGGTTAAAAATACGATACAATTCGTCAGACCAATATACTCTATCAGTTATAAGATCCAATTCCCAATTCCCAATATGAGACATTTTTTGAGCTTCAGCAAACCTTTTTTCACTTTCTTTTAGCGAGATATAAGCTTTCAGAAGCTGATTTGTTCTTTTTTTAACTAACTTATCTAAATGATCATATGCTTTTTTAAAAGTTTCCTCTGCTTCTCTTCGCTCGTTAATATTACGGGCAACATGAATGCACCCAGCGAGTTTTCCCTTTGAATCATGCAGTGGTGAGACGCTTACTATAAAATAACCACCCATAGAATCCTCACACATCTCCACAGTATGCTCAAGCTCATCACTAAGCAACTGCCTGTGCGGGCAAAAAAAGGGAGGTTCATCCGTTCCATGTACAACCCGGTAGCAAGTCAATCCAATACACTCTTTTGATGTCATCCCCAAACTTGCTGCCATGGAGTTGTTTGCACGAACAATTCGAAATTCAGTGTCTAATATGGCAATCAGGTCTGGCACAGCATCAAAGGTATGTTTCCAATCATCTATATCTCGAAAAACTGCTTCTTCAGCTTTCTTTTGCCCTAAATTTCTCAGGTTTTCATTCATTCAACTACCCTTCAAATTTGAGAATATAGACGCAAAAAACTCATTGCCACTAGGCTTTTGAGTCATACTTGTTAGAAATTTTTTTGCCACATTAGATAGCACTACCCTACTGTTGTTATATCAATGAGAAATATGTATAATATATATAATAAATAAATAATTAATATTAATCTTATAATGTATAAATAATATTCATTTGTAAGTAATTAAGTAAGCAGTTAGTGTTAAGTTGACTACTGCAATCTTAATGGTGGTGCATTAAAAATTCTGTAAAAGATAACCGGATGCAGAGTCAATATTAATGCTGACAAAATTTCTGTCTTTCTTATTTTAACTGATGCACAGTTTTTGTAGCAAAATCT
>Ga0116114_1000672_pt1 | contig 20642 bp, 18 predicted proteins | sample June2015DPH_10_5_FD_89823 | JGI IMG/M metagenome (GOLD analysis project Ga0116114, IMG submission 89823) | Peatland microbial communities from SPRUCE experiment site at the Marcell Experimental Forest, Minnesota, USA - June2015DPH_10_40 | ecosystem: Environmental > Terrestrial > Soil > Wetlands... | reverse complement strand
ATCGAGATTTAAATATGTTATCCCTCTTGAAATGGTATAATAGAAAATAAAGATCAAAGGAATGATAGTTATTATGGCAGCTAACAAAGACAAAGTCAGCATTAGGGCATTTACAATTTTCCTACGGAAAAAGGATAATTTATTTATTTCTAATCTTTTTTCCATTTCCTATTCATACTCCAGACTAAAAGTTGCGCGAATATATTAATAATTATAGTAATGATAAATAATACTAAGGCTAATTCAATTAAAGCATTCAGATACATATCGGAAGTTGCTTCTGTAAATTCATTTGCCAGAACGCTTGCCATAGTATAAGAAGGAGCAAACAAAGATGGAGATATGATCGGCCTATTGCCGATTACCATTGTAACAGCCATTGTTTCTCCGATTGCCCGACCGAAACCCAGCATTATTGCACCTAAAAGTCCTGACCTTGCATTTGAAAGAACTAATTTAATAACTTCCCATTTTGTAGCGCCGATTCCATAGGCAGCTTCTCTTAAAGTAAACGGAACCGATCTTAGGATATCTCTTGAAATAGACGAAATTATAGGCAGCACCATAATAGAAAGGATGAGCGCCGCCGCAAGCATTCCAAACCCATAAGGAGCGCCCTGGAAAAAAGGTAGATTTCCAAAATGGTCGGACAAAAATGGTTCAATCGAATCCCTTAACCAGGGAACAAGAACAAATATACCCCACAAGCCGTAAACAACGCTTGGAATTCCTGCAAGAAGTTCAGTTAAAAATGAAAGCGGTTTTTCAAGCCATCCGGGAGCTATTTCCGAAAGGAAAATTGCTACACCGATACCTAAAGGCACTGCAATAAGAAGCGCTAACAAAGATGATACAACAGTTCCGTATATTACCGGAAGCGCTCCGTACACTTCTGTTACCGGGTCCCAGGTAGATGAAACAAGAAAACCCCACCCAAACTTCGCAATCGAAAGCCTGGAATTGACATACATCTGGTATGCCATTAATATTACTATTAATAAAACTAACACTGCAAAGAGCAGTGTTAGTTTTTCAAAAATAAAATCCCCTATATTTGACTTGCTAAATATTTTTTCTAAAAGACTTTTATTACCGGGTTTATTTTCAGAATCCTTAAAAGCTGGTATATCTGGCACATTTTCAACGTTACTATTTAACACTGATTTTGTTTCCATTGCAAGTAATTGAAGCAATCTTTTTTTCACACAATTTAACTACTTCTTTTGGAAGAGGAGAATAATACAAATCTTTCGCATAAACTTCTCCTTTTTCCATTGCCCAATACAAGAATTTTACAAGAGCAGTTGCCTTATCTTTATCCTGCATATTTTTATAGATTAATAACCAGGTAAAACCCGAAATAGGATAAGCATTTTTGCCGTCGGCATCGGTTATAATTGCTCTAAGATCAGCAGGCATATTTTTGACTGCAGCGGCAGCAGCTTCTGTTACCGTAGTGAAATTTGCATCTATAAAATTACCCGCTTTATTCTTCAAAAGGGCATAAGGCAAATTATTTTTTACAGCGTATGCTAATTCAACATAACCAATGGAACCTTCGGTTTGTTTAATTAAGCCGGCAACGCCATCATTACCTTTGCCGCCTAAACCTACAGGCCAGTTAACAGAGGTATTATTACCAACTTTATCTTTCCAGTCTGAGCTTACTTTGCTCAAATAATTTGTAAAGATAAATGTTGTACCGCTTCCGTCGGAACGATGCGCAACTAATATCGCTTTATCAGGAAGAGAAACACCGGGATTTAATTTTTTAATCTGAGTATCATCCCATTTTGTAATTTTGCCCAGAAATATATCTGCAACTACTTTTCCATCAAGTTTTAATTTAGTACTTACCGAAGAAAGATTATAGCTTAACACAATACCGCCCATTACCGTAGGAATATGTAATATATCGGTACCGCGTTTGTCTTTAGCTTCTTTTAATTGATCATCAGTCATAGGGCCGTCACTCGCGCCAAAATCTACGGTACCCTCAGTAACTTGTTTTATACCGCCGCCGCTTCCAATTGCCTGATAATTAATCTGTACCCCTGTAGCCGTTTTATATTCATCAAACCATTTTGAATAAATTACAGCTGGGAAAGTAGCTCCGGCGCCGTTTAATTGTACCTGAGCTGATGTCGCTCCACCTAAGACTCCGAGTAACAGAGCCAGCAAAGCCATAAATTTTGTTTCCATAGAATGATTCCTTTCCATTATCTTATAAAAATAATAAATGTCTTAATTTATTCATATTTCCTTTTTAGAATTCCCAGTAAAATGTTACTCTTGGAACAACATCCTGACTATAGCCTCCATTTGTAGGAGGAGCCTGATAATGAGTAATTTCTATATTTGGTGTAATATCTGTATGTTTTGAAGGACTGAATTGAAGACCAATAAGGACTAAAGATTTTGCATCTCGGATTGAGGTTAAATTAGAATTCGCTGTATTTGGATCATATCCATCATAACGGCCAACTACCTGAATTGTTTCGCTCAAATTTGCATAAGCCCAAAGGGAAATTCCATCTCCGTTTTGTGTTGCAAGAGAGGTTGTTGCGTTTACCTGATAATTATCTCGCTGTGATTTTATAAAGCCTTCAGCGCCAATTGAGAAACTTCCTTTTTCTCTATAGTTTAAGAATAGTGCTCCAACAAAAGCGCTGTTATTTCTATAGGTCAAATCGACTTTATCATAAATGTTTGCTGCAGATGCATAATCGCCGTAAACAGTAAATAATAAATTTGCGGAGGGATCAAATTCCAATAAACCGTAGAATCTTTTATATTTATCTGTTTCAGGACCATTGCTGGAGTTATTACCGATTTTTAACCAGTATTTTACAGTACCGCCATCATCAAATTTTCCTTTTAAATCAACACCAAGATCACGTGATGAAACGATGCTATTTAAATCCATAATAGTTTTTTCCAAATAACGGTGACCCCATGCGGTTTCGGAAACGTCAAATGCAGGTGTGGGCGAAAGACCGAAAATAAGATCGGAGCCTGAAAATATATTGCTCCATTTTAACCATGCATCTTTAACCATAACACCAAGTTTACCACCCGCGGTATTAGAATTTGCTGATTGATCAGATTCCAAACGAAATCTGGCTGAAAAATCTGCATCTACAGCATAATCCGTAGTAATATAGATTCTTCTAAACTGGAAACCGTTCAAATCATTATTAGCGCCATTATTTGCTTTGGCATCATAGAAATAGTCACCAAACATTAAACCGCTAAATTGTGGAAGGTTCTTTTCTTGTGCAGTGACAAGCCCAGCAAAGAGAAGAAACAAAGAAAAAAGTAATGTTAATTTTTTCATAGGTCTTTCTTTTATTTGTTTATAAATAGTAGTTAATTTGATTTTTTTAAAAGGGTTAAAAAATCTTGGACGTAATATTATACAGAATTATTATCCTGTATGTTAAGGGAATGTTACGCTTATGTTAAGAAATTGTTAAGAAGGAGTTGGGCGTGATTTTATTAAAAAACAAGGGTTTATGGGCTGTATCTAATTTGCAGCCCTTTGAATTTGAGAAAATTTAGTTATTACCTCCAAAATTAAACGGATACACAAATGTTATCCTTGGTTCAACTCTTTTTTGAGGTTGATAATCAATTATGTTATTATTTGAATCGCGAATGGGAGCAAATGTCCAGTTGTAAAACATCGATACAACTATATAAGGATCGGGTTTATAGCCGAATTCAAAGTATAGAAGTGAACGATCATCAAGTTTAAATATTTCGGTTTCGCTGCTGATATTAACCTTATCATATCCTGCCTTTATCACAACCAGCAAGTTCTCCGGCGCAGCATTAGCTTCAAAATGAAGTATTCCGCTGTACGGGGTTTTATCCAATCTTTCATACGTACCAAGTACATAAAACAATCCTAATGCATTTACATATAGTTCGCCGAAATAACCGTTATCGGGATTCGTCATATTCGCAAGTTTAGTTTCCATACTCGAATATATTCCCGAAGCAGTATCGTATTGATATCTTTCAATTTCATAAAACGAATTAAAATAGCCGGGTATGTATTGCGATTTATTAAATCTTCTCTCAAATTGCGCTGAGGTATTTATTATTCCAAAAACATTAAAATCTGCTTTAATACCAATAGCCGAACCTGATCCAAAATTAATTATTTTTGTTTCATCGGCATATAATTGAAGTCCAACCATTCTTGTTGACAATAACGGCAGCCCTAAATCTACTCCGACAATATTGATTGAACCATTATCAATAAAGGCTGAAGTCGATTGAGGCTGATTGAAAACGATACCTGCATATTTATTAAAATCTACTGCGTAAGTGCCTCCAACGGTTAAGTTACCAATAATCGGAATACTACCGGCGTTTGTAAATTTTAGCGGTCTTGCATAACCCCTTATAGCAATAACTCCTGCTTCAAGAAAATTGCTGTAAATAGATTCAAGCCCAAACTCGCCAAAGTCTATATCTGTAACAAGCCCTATCGTACGCGCATCATAGCTTGGACTATTATTGTAATTCAGCATTATATTTCCATATCCAAGCGTATAATAATCTAATGCGCCCACCTTAACGTAAACCGGGTCATTTTTCATACCATAGCGTATATACCTTATAATACTCAGGTAATCAGAAAATTCATTAAAGTCCTCTTTCCTGAGATTGCCGTTCTGGTTTATGTCAAGGTTCAAATCCAATCCGACACCGAAGTTTGCAAAAGATAATTCAGGTCTGATATGAAAAGTGTAGTATAAATCTCCGTCTATCCAATTTAACCCAAAACCCCCGTCAAAGTTTCCCTGCCCCGGTCTCGGATAATTATCAATTTGTGCATGGGCTGACACGGTCAGAAACAAAACTGTGAAGAATAGAAATAGTTTTTTCATTGATTAAAATCCGTCATTAATTGATAGTCAAAAATAAGGAGTTTTAATTTAATTTTTATGAGTAACCGGCTTAATAAATTTATAACAGCTTAATTACCTCTTTGTAAGCCAGCTTTCGGGGTTTTGTTTATTGCGTGAATTCCAGATTTCAAAATGCAGAACATTCCCTTCAAGGCTTTCCCCGACTTTCCCTATAATGCTGCCTGTATTAACATGATTGCCTTCCTTAACGAATATCTCCGATAGATGGCTGTAAACAGTACGATAATCTCCTTTATGGGTAAGAATTAACACACTTCCGTAACCCGGCAGCCAGTCTATTGCAGAAACGACCCCATCCGCCACAGAATGTATATCGGCATCCGGTGAAGTTTTAATATCAATCCCGTAATTGAGTGTTACGGTATTAAGTTTTTCATTCCTATTTTCCCCGAAATTACGGATAATCTTCCCGCCACTTACCGGCCAATTTAACCTGCCTTTTAATGCAGCAAATGAAGGCAGCCCGGAAATGGAAAGGTCCACATCATAACTTTTCTCTTCATTAATATCCGGCTTCTCCACGTTTGATTTTGAAGCAAACTTCTTTGGAAGGACATTTAATTTCTCCTTTGCAAGGCGCTTTTCTTCAGCTTCTCTTCTTAGCTCTGTCTCCATGATAAGTTTATTTATCAAATTCTGAATTTTAACTTCAGCATTTTTTTTTGCATCCAATTCACTTTTTAAAGCTGCTTTATCATTCTTAATTGTATTAAGAATTTTTGTTCGTTCAGCCCGTTTGACTTCAAGCATTTTTTCTTCATCTGATTTCTGATTGGCGAGCAGCGTCTTCTCGTTTTTTTCTGTTTCAAGGTCCTGCTTGGCGGAAAGCAGTTCATCTTGTTTATTTTGCAGTCTTTCTAAATCCCGTTCTCGCTGATCTGAAAATTTCTTTAGATATTTATATCTTAATATGGCCTGCTCAAAAGAATTTGCATCAAGAACGCTTTCCCAGTAATCAGGTTTACCATGCTTATAGATGGCAACTATATATTTGCTATAATTCATTTTAAGTAAGTTTGTTTCGTTCTTTAATTCTTCAATCTTATTTTGAGTATCGGATATCTGTTGTCCCATTTCCGATTCATCTGCCTTTAGACTATTTATTAAGTTGTGGAGTAAGTAACTCTGCCTGTTATAATTATCCAGAGTATTATAAGATTCTTTTTCTTTAGCGGCTTTAAGCTTTATCACTTTTTCAAGGGAAGAAATTTCCTGTTTAACTTTTGATAGTTCATTCTTTTTTTGAGAAATCGATGGATTTGCACTTGCATTATAAATATCTTTCTGCGCATGCATTGAGTTAAGAGTGAAAGCCACAATTGCAATTGTAAAATATTTTTTGGCAATTACCATTTTATTATGGTCGCATCATCCGGAACTTTGAAATCAATGGATATATCCGCGGCATTTGCACGTATCTTTTTATACTTTATAGAAACACTCTGTCCTTCCTTAGCATTCTGGACATCAATAGTATAAGGGACTGCCACATTTTCTATATAATCAAAGTCGGAATACTTACAGTCTAAAGCAATATCCCCATTAGGATCAATTACCTGGAAACTGGTTATTCCAAGGCTTCTAATATCAATCTTGTAAATAGAAGTAAAATTTGTCGTAGAATCAACATAAGTAAGAGTATATTTATCATACTCTACTGAATATTTAGTAGGCTGTTTATAAAGATGTTTTGTTAAATTTACCGAGCCTACGAATGCATCAATAATATCGCTGAAAGGAAGATCTATCTTAAAAATATTTTTCAATACATCTTCGCTTAACTGCCCCTGGTAAGCAGTGTTATGAAGATCATCATAGAAAATAAAGTTGTCGGTTGTAACCAGTGTCTGGGCTAACTGAATTCCAAAGGCGCCCAATATTGTTAAGTACAATGAATCCGGCTTTATAAGCGATGTCTCAAATGACGCTTTATTTTCAGCATTCGAAGATTGAACTACTAAAGTACCCGTGCCTTCAAAAGATTTAATACGCCGCCTATTGGCTTCTAATTTATTTACCAAACGCTCTGCCGGCAAAATTTCCACTTCCTCCGTAGGTTTGGAAGGGACGCAACCTGAAATAAAAAGAATAATTAAATAAATAGATAAAAGAAGGATCAAACTATATTTTTTCAAATCTCACCTTTTTCAATTTTTTGCTTAAGTTCACTATTATTTTTATCAAGGTTCAAAGCTTTTTCCCAGGTTTTTAGTGCTTTATCTTTTTCGCCCATTTTAAATTGAATGTCACCAAGATGTTCAAGTATATCGGATTTTTCGCCTCCTACCTGGATCGCCTTATTTATATACCCTATCGCCATATCAAAATCACCGGCTTTAAAATAAACCCATCCTATAGTATCAAGATAGGCAGAGTTATTCGGTTCTGCCGTGATAGCGATTTTTGCCATTTTTAATGCTAAGCCAAGCTTAATCCCTCTTTCCGAAAGAGAATATGCAAAATTGTTATTCAATAAAGCATTTGAAGAATCAATTGATAATGCTTTTTCATAAACGCTGTCACACTCTTTCCATTTTTTTTGCCCATCATAAATCAATCCAATCGTTCCCAGTAAGTTTATATCTTCCGGAGTGATAGAGAGAGCCCTTTTCAGGTAAATTACGGCTTCATCATTTTCTTTTAGCTGGCTCAAGGTATAGCCGTAAGCTGAAAGTGCCGTAATATCTTTTGGATTCAGATCAACCGCTTTTTTAAGATCCACTCTCGCTTCATCATTCTTGTTAAGCTGTGCAAGCGAAAGGCCTAAAATTAAATTTACACGGAAATCTACCGGAAAAGAAGTAATCGCTTCTCGCAGTACTTTTACGGCTTCATCGTATTTTCTGTTATCAAAATAAAGCCCTCCCAGCCTTACCCAAGGTTCAACATTCCAGCTTGCCAATTGTGTAGCAGCTTTAAAATTTTCAATAGCATCGGAATCATTCTTTTCATCAAGCGCAATAGCCGCCAGATACATTTTAACCTGCCAGTTGGCAGTATCTTGATCAATAGTCTTAAAAAAAACTTTTGTTATCGGAATAAGGGTGCTATCTTTAAAAGACTGCTCAAAATAAGTTGCGCCGATTCTAATTTTTAAATCGATTGGGATATTGGGCTGTTTAAGAATATAAGAATATTCGCCGGAAGCTGTATCCCATTTATTTTCTGACAAATATATCTGTGCTTTTCTGTCATGCGCATCTAAATCATCCGGATTCGCATTTAGAACATCATCAATTACTTTTAATGCTTCGTCATACATTTTAGCTTTTTGATAATTTTCTGCAAGAAGTTTTTTAAGCCCCGTGTTGCCCGGGTCTATTGTTAAAATCTGTTGAATAGAAGCGGCTGCATCTTTAAAATTCCCAAGATTTGCCTGAAGTTCTGCCACGCGCATTAAAACATTCCAATCCGGCCCAACAATATTTGTAATCTCCTGGTAAATATTTATTGCACTTACAGGCTTGTTGGTTTCATAAATACGGGCAAGGCGGTAATAAGCATCCACATTTGTAGAATCCATGCTTATAATTTTTGAAAGGACGGAGGCGGCAGAATCCGATTGCCGGGCATTTGAATAAATTTCAGAGAGTAATTCATAGTAATCAATTTGGGTAGAATCAAGAGCAACCGCTTTCTTCGAATATTCAAGGGCCTGTGAAAGCTTATTTAAATTAAGATAATTTTTTGCAAGTGCATAGTATATTCCCGGTTTAGGGTCAAGCTTCGATGCCTGTAAATAATAAGAGATTGCCGAAGCATAATCACCTTTAGTCTCTGCAACCGATCCGCTAATAAATTGATCCATTGCACTTTTGGAAGAATCTCCGAATGTAATTTCAGATAACCCTATATTTGTCTTAGTCCCTTTCACAAATGCTTTTTGCGAGGAACAACCGCAAACAACTGAAATTATTATAATAACGGTGGAAAATCTTAGCATAAAATTTTATCTATTCCTTAAATAAGTAACTTTAAAAAAATTTTAAGGGATAATTTATCTTTTTTAATTGATGATTGAAACTAATAAACTCATCACCTTGATTATCCTCAACTTATCAAATCTCTCTTTTTACGGCCATAAAGCATTAAATGTTATATACTTAAAATCTTGCTTACAAATATAGTAAACTATATCTTTGTAAAAATATATTTATACGATGGAAAAATTTGACTTGGGACTGGCTTTTGTGTGGGAATATGATGTGGATTTTATCGCCTTGATTGAAGAGACATTCCAAAAGGCAGGCCTTACGACATTTTTAATTTCTTATTATAACATTTCAGAAATCACTAATAAAGTTAATAATAAAGAGCTGACTTTTAATTTTTATTTTGACAGAGCATCAGATGTTGAGCAAGAGTTTGAAAACCTGGGGAAAATTTTAAATCGAAGGAAAGTCACAATTTTTAATCCCTACAATAAAGTTCTTCGTGCTATAGATAAAGCAAGCATGCACCTTGAATTTATATCTGCCGGATTAAATGTTCCCCACTCAATTATTATCCCTCCACACAGCGAAAGAGAAGAGATTTATATTTCAATTGATGACTTAGCAATATTGGGAAGGCCGTTTATCATAAAGCCATGTAACACGACGGGTGGAGGAATGGGCGTAGTAACCGGCGCAGAATCATTAAAAGAAGTGTTGGATGAAAGGGTTACAAATACACACGATAAATATATTCTGCAGGAAAAGATTTACCCGTCTTTTTTAGACGGGAAAAGAGCTTGGTTCAGATCTTTCTGGGCATTCGGTCAGGTGATTACTGTTTGGTGGGATGATCAGACGCATCTCTATACCGAACTTACCTTTGAAGAAATGAATCGCTATAACCTAAAGAAGATAATTAGTATAACTAAAAAAATAGCTGAAATTACAAGTCTGGATTTTCTGTCAACTGAAATAGTTTATACTAAAAATAATAAATTTTTCCTTATAGACTATGTAAACGATCAGTGCGATATGCGTTTAAGTTCAAAACACATTGACGGAGTACCGGATAACGTTGTTAAAAAAATTATTAACTGTATGTTAAAAAGGGTTATTAAACTTAAAAACTTAGCAGTATAATAATTAGTTGTAAATAATTGTTATGAAAAAAAACGGGAAAAAAGTGACAATAGTAATTTCATTATTTTTAATAATAATTGTATTTATTTGCTATTACATTTTTAATATCTATGAGACAATCATAGAAACCGAACCGAAAAATTTATTTGCCGACAGCCGGTCAGTGGTTAATATCTCAATAAGCGATGTAAATGCGCTCGGCTTTAAAGTACCTTTCCGGAAAATCTTTGGAAGCTTTGAAATAACCGAAGGAAAAGATTTAGTTGATATTATAAAAGAGAATGATAAAAACGGCAGCCTAAGTTTGCGGGCAAAGAATCGAACCGGTAAAGTTGTTATTTATGTTAAATCCAAATATTCATTTTTGCCTTCACTCGTAGAAATAAATATCTACCCCAATACGGCATAAATACAAAAAAAGGTTCAAACTTTTAAATAATTATGATTATCTTTTATAACTGAATTATTCGAGTCTTTTTAGAAAAAACACTGAGGAAATATGAAAAAAATATTATTGCTCATTATTTTTCTTCTCATAACGGGTTCAACTTTGCTAGCGCAGGGAACAGCGGGCACAGATGCAAAATTTGAGTATAGATCTTTAATTGATATGCAGACAGCAGGAATACTGCAAAAAGGATATGTAGGTGTTACTTCCGATGTACTACCCGGCGGCATATTGATTGAAAAGATTGAAGTTGGAGTGTTTAACAATATAAGTTTCGGAATTTCTTACGGTGGAGAAAATTTAATAGGCGCCGGAAAACCTGATTGGTACAGTGTACCTGGCGTAGATATCAGATTTAGAATTATAAATGAAAATATTTCTTTGCCGGCGGTCACTATTGGTTTTGATTCACAAGGTAAGGGTGAGTATTTTGATTCTACCAGCAGGTATGCAATAAAATCTCCAGGCTTTTTCGCCGCCGCAAGTAAAAACTTTGAATTTTTAGGCTATATGAGTCTTAACGGTACACTAAATTATTCACTTGAAAGCAGAGATGGGGAAGATTTTGTTGATCTTTCCGTAGGATGTGAAAAAACAATAGGTTCCAGCGTTTCTGTTATCGGTGAATACGATTTTGCTTTTAACGATCATTCAACTAATTACGGTGCAGGCAATGGATATTTGAATATCGGGGTAAGATGGACAATAGGCAGCGGGTTTACGCTGGGATTTGATCTGCGTGATTTATTAAACAACAAGAAATGGAGTCCGAGTTCCGCTGATAGAGCTTTAAGACTCGAATATATAACGAATATATAAAAAGTATATTTTAATTGTTTGATTATGCAAAGTTAAACTGATTTTGTTTAGATTTTGTCAAACAAAGAGTTGAAATAAAATTTGTAGAAAATTGTGTACAGCGAGTTTATTATTATATACAAATAGTAGTTGTTCTTTCATTATCAAGTGAAATTTTTAAGCCTTTATTTAGGCTCGATTATTGTTGAACTTTAAATATGTTATTTAAGTGGAGGATTAAGATGAAAAGCATAAGAATTTTAAGCTGGGTTAGTTTGATGGCTACCGCTTTATTGTTTGCGGGCTGTTATACTCAATTCCCAATGAGAAGCCCCGGAAATTATGGTTACAGTTATCATCGGGGTACACAGGATAACCAAGCTCCTGCCGATTCAAATTACAGCAACCAGTATGGAGATCAAAATTACCCCGATTCCAGTTACAGTGACCAGTATGGAGATCAAAATTATCCTGATTCCAATGATGGTAGTGTAAATAATTATTACGGATGGCCGCCTTATTATGGTAGTGATTACGGGTACAATTCGCCATATGTTTATTCAGGTCTTTATTGGAATTCACCGTTTTATGATCCGTTCTATTGGGATCCTTATGGATTATGGGCTTTTTCACCCGGCTTTTATTATGGCGGATTTGGATATGGTTACGGGCATGGATATGGTTACGGACATGGATTAGGTTATGGACATGGTGGAATTACACGAACACGTGGTACAGGAAACTTACGAAATAACGATGGATCCAGAAATATTTCAGGTATCAACCCTAATAATCGTGTCCCGACAACCAGTGCAAGAACTTTACAGCCAGGAACCTACGGTACTGTATCAAGCGCTGGAAATATAACAAGATCAAACGGCAGAAACAGCCGAATCGTGAACCGTCAGACATCCCAAATGCAAAGAAGATATTATAACAGAGGTAACTCATACAGAAGAAATAGCGGCTCAAAAGGTACACAGCAGAATGTTAACAGATCGGCGCCGAGAAGTTCCAGCCCACCGTCTCGCTCTTATTCAGGAGGTGGAGGCAGAAGCAGCTTAGGAGGCGGAAGCAGTTCAGGAGGCGGAAGAAGAGGACGCTAATTATTTAAATTATGAGGAAATATTTACTTAAAATGTTTTCAATCGCTATCATTGGATTATTGTACTCTGGCTGCTATACTGCATTATGGGTCCCTGATGGAGATTACGATTCTGAGGATGTTCTGAGCAACCAGGAAGAAAATTACTACCAAATAAATTATTATGGAGATTACTACTATTATTACAATAGACCGTGGTGGTATTCTGCAGCCCTGACGACTCAGGACAACCAAGATAGAAATATAGATGTGAATTCTCTTGGAGATACTGATTCAGGGAACGGAGAATTTATGAGAAGCAGCAGAACACTTACAGAGCTTCCTATTGCTTCATTACCAGCAATAAGTACTTCGGCACCCATTACATCAGTCTCAATAAGTTCAAATTTTTCAAAGGATAAATCTGCTGATAGAGTTAAAAGTGTTAATTCTTCTAATAATTCTTCCAGGAATAACAATAATTCAAATAACATTAACCATGTAAGAAACAATAACGGAAACAGAAACACGAGCGGGAGGTAAAAAATGAAAGGCTTCTATTCATTCTCTTCAAAGCTTTTGGCAATAATTGCTTTAATTTTATTTAGTTCAAATATTTACAGTCAGGATGCGAATGATGCACTTAGATTAGGGTTTTCGGGTCTAAGTCCGGACGCAAGGGCTCTTGGTATGGGTGACAGCTACATTGGTTTAAGCGATGATGCCGGCGCTGCTTTTTTCAATCCCGCAGGATTTGGACTCATAAAGAAAATGGAACTATCCGGCGGGTTAAGTTATGATAATTACGGAAATAATACCTCTTTCTTTGGTCAATCATCTAACTATACAGCCAGTGCAACAAGATTAAATAATCTGAGTTTTGTTCTTCCATTTCCTACGGTTAAAGGAAGTCTGGTATTTGCATTTTCATATCATACTACTAATGATTTTACAAGCGCTTTAAAATTTAATGCTTTTAACAGCGGCAATAATTCTATGATCCAGAATTTAAATAATGCAGGTTCTTATATTCCGTACGATTTATATTTAACCGACACTAACTTTGTAACCCCAATTAATGGGCACTTGAATCAAAGCGGTACTATTGTCGGCAGCGGTGAAACTCATAGCTGGACGTTTTCAGGGGCAGTTGAAGCATACAAAAATTTCTTCATCGGGTTAAATCTTGATTTCAGTTCGGGAAGCTATGATAACAATAATAATTATTATGAAGATGATTTGCAGGGTTATTATAGCAATATTCAAACCGACCCGGCAACACCGGCTACAAAAGGTTTTCAAACTTTTTACCTGAACAGGCTTTTAGATTGGGATATCACGGGGTGGGATTTAAAGTTCGGTATGCTTTATCAACTGACAAATGCGCGAATCGGATTTACGGTTCAATTCCCCAAGACTTATACAGTTAAAGAGAACTATAATGTAAGCGGCTACAGCCAGTTTAGTACAGGTTTATCGCCAAGCCTTGATCCATCATATTATAGCTACAATGATCAATACGATATTGTTACACCTTATGAATTGGGAGCCGGATTTTCAATAAATCTTTCAAGTCTGATCTTAAGCGCTCAGGCTACATTAATAGATTATTCCCAATTAAAATTTGAAAATGCAGATGGTTTGTCAGATCAGGATGTTAATAGTATAAATCAAAGTATTAAAGACAATTTAAAATCTGTGATTAACTTTAATATTGGAGCAGAATATACAATACCGGATGTAGGATTAAGATTAAGAGCCGGTTATCTCAGGCAGCCTGACGCATACCAGGGTGATCCTGCTTCTTATGATAGGAATTATGTCACGGGAGGTTTAGGATATTTAATCGATGAAGCCGTAGCAATAGATTTTGCTTATGCTCACGGTTGGTGGAGTGATTACGGTGATAATTACGGCTCCAATGAATCCAGAACATATCAGAGTATTACGGATGACAGGGTAATTCTTTCAACAACTTATAGATTCTAAAATTTATTCACAACTTCTCCTGCTTTGGCAGCAGGAGAAGTTATTTTTCCAAATAAAAAACCTCAATAACTGCATTTGACATAGAACTCCCCCGACATTATTTTTAATAAAAATCTTTTTACTAATTTAGGAATAGATCATTAAAGGAACAGTAAGCCGCATAGAAAGTAAAGATTATTACGTTTTCTCGCAAGACGGAGAAGATTTTGTACGTTGTTCTCTTCCGGGAAAGTTCAAAAATGATATTAAACTAAAAAAAGATAAGCAATATCTGACAGATATTGTAGTAGTAGGTGATTATATTGAATATGAATTGAACCGGGATGGAAGCGGTGTTATAAATAAAATTGATAAGAGAAAGAATTATCTTTCAAGGAAAACTCCAAGAATTAGAGGCGCCGGCTATAAAGGAGAAAGGCTTGAACAAATAGTTGCTTCGAACATAGATAATTTTTTTATTGTAAGCAGCGTAGCTGAGCCGCCGTTTAATTACAAGACCCTCGACAGGATATTAGTTGCCGGAGAAAGCTCTTGCTTAAATATTAACATCATAATAAATAAAATTGATCTGGATAATGATAACTTTATTGGCTTTTGGACAAAGTTATATAAAAGGATAGGTTATAAAGTACTTACGACAAGCGTAATTTCTAATGAAGGAATTGATAAATTAAAGAAACAATTAGAGGGTAGAAAGAATTTATTTTTTGGACAATCGGGTGTAGGTAAATCATCTCTGCTTAATAAAATGTTTCCCGAATTAAAATTAAGGACAGGTAAAATAAGCGGCTTTACTGATAGAGGTATACATACTACGGTAACAAGCGTAATGATAAAAGTTGATCCCGCAACATATATAATTGATACGCCGGGAATTAGGGAAATAGCCCCCTTCGGCATAATGAAACAGGATCTTACTTATTATTTTATTGAATTCTCCGGTTTCCAAAAAAATTGTAAATTTAATACCTGTACTCATAGCCATGAACCCGGTTGTGCAGTCTGCGAGGCTGTTAAGAATGGAGATATTACAACTGAGCGGTATGAGAGTTATCTCAGAATTCTGGAAACAATAGAGGAAGATAGCCTGCTTTAATTGACTTAAATGTTTCAAAATTCTACATTTTATAATATTTTCCGGTGTGCATTATTTTTTAGTGTAATAAGCATTACATAAAATTTATGCGGATTGTAAAACTTTTTTTATAAATTATATTTAATAGTGGTAAATTAAATTCTATGACGGAAGACTTTATTTCTAGTGCGGTAACTTCTTTTTCTAATTTTTTATCAGAAAACAATATTAAGATTAAAGAGCTTAGTCCCTCAAATGTTCTTGTAAGCTATGCTATAGCTATTAATGATTTTTCTGTTTACGAAAGGATAAATCATTTAACTAAAAGCTATGAAAGATCTTTTTATTTTGAGAAACCCGAAGAAAAATTTCTTATTTTCGGCGCTGATGAAGCCCTGATAATTTCTGAAAACGGAGAGAGAAAATTTACTGCTATCGACAAAAAAATTAAAAATTTAAAAGAATTCTTTATTAATAATTGGGGAACACTTCCGGTAAAGAAGATACCTTTATTTCTTGGCGGAATGAAATTTATGACCGATCATAATGATAGTGATTGGCAAGACTATGACGATTGCACATGGTTCATTCCCGAAATTATGGTATTGAGCACGGAAGAAAATACGTATTTATTATTCAATTTTTATACTCAAGGGGCTTTGGATAAAGAGATAGTAAAGAAATTCCGTGTAAAACTTGAAAAATTCCAAAAACAAGAGACTCCCAAAGAAAAATCAACAACACTAAAAATTTTAAGTAGTACCGGTGATACTCCAAAAGATAAAAAGAAATGGAAACAGCTTGTTGAAGAAGCGTTAGAGCAGATTTCCGAAAATCATATTGAAAAAGTTGTCCTTTCCAGGAAAGTCGAGTTGCTTTTATCATGTGAATTGAATTTTAATAGTACTATTGAAAAGCTAAGAAGTCATCACCCGAATTGCTCTATTTTTATTTATCACCACGGCAAGTCTTCATTTTTTGGCGCCACTCCTGAAATGCTTGCTAAATTTACAGGAAGCAAAGTCGAAATTGATGTGCTTGCCGGTTCAGCGCCGCGAGGTAGCACTATTGAGGAAGACAACACAATAGAAAAAGAACTCCTTGCTGATAACAAGAACCTGCATGAACATGATGTTGTTACCGATTATATAAAAAGGGCATTAGCCGGCTCTACGGAAAATCTTGTTATTGAAAAACATTATTCAATTAAGAAGTTGGCAAATATTCAACATATCTGGTCAAAAATTTCGGCAATACTTCTCCCTTCCGGTTCAATGATGATTTTATTAAAAGAATTGTATCCTACGCCTGCTATCTGCGGATTCCCCAAAGAGACTGCCTTACATTTTATAAAAAAGTCGGAAAATTACCGGCGAGGACTTTATTCAGGGATCATCGGATGGTTCAATTTAGAAGGAAATGGAGAATTTGTAGTTGCCCTTCGTTCCGCACTAACTGTCAATAATAAGATTATTGCTTTTGCCGGAAACGGTATTGTGGATAATTCAAATCCTGAAAAAGAATACAAGGAAACTGAATTAAAATTGAAAACTATCCTGTCGTTATTCAATGACTAAAATAAAAATTAACCGGAATATACTTTTGACCGGGTCTTTTGTAAATGAACTTTCTGCACTCGGCGTCAAATATGTTTCGCTTTCGCCGGGTTCAAGAAATACACCATTAACTTTAGCCTTTGCAAATAATAAAAAAATAAAATCTTTTATTCATATTGATGAAAGAAGTAGCGGATTTTTTGCCCTTGGACTTGCTAAAGCATCAAATACTCCTGTTGCTGTAGTTTGTACTTCAGGTACAGCCACAGCGGAATTATACCCTGCAATTGTGGAAGCCTATCAACAAAGAGTCCCTTTAATTATTTGTACCGCCGACAGACCGCCTGAACTATTAAACCGGGGCGCTAATCAGACTATTAATCAAGATAATCTCTACAGAAATCATATTAGATGGTTTTATAACTCCGGCTTACCTGAACCTAACATAAAGAAAATCAGAAATCTTAAACTTGCAGCATGTAATGCTGTTTATTACAGCACAATAAAATCCCGTGGACCGGTTCATTTAAATTTTCCTTTTAAAAAACCATTTGAGCCTAAATCTTATACAGATGAAATTGATGAAAAAATATTAATTTTTGCCGAAGATACTTTATCAGTAAAAGAGAGACCTTGTACCTGTAATCATACTGATATAGTTAAAGAAAAATGGTTTTTAAATATTTTAAAATACTTTGAAAAACTTGAACGCGGATTGATTATAGTCGGACCAGATAATTATAATCCGGAATTTCTGAATAATTGCCAAATATTATCACAAAAGCTTTTGTACCCTATACTTGCCGATGGAACTTCCCAGTTAAGATTTGGGAATCATTGTAAAGAGAATATTATTACAAATTTTGATGCATTTCTTCGCCCGGGAAAATTTTCAACAACTCATCAGCCGGATATAATAATTCAATTCGGGAGGACAGTTACTTCAAAAGGGCTGGATACTTTTCTAAGTAACTGCACTGCGGCAAGATTTATGGTGAATGAGTTTGGTGATTGGTTTGACCCGGCAAATAAAGCATTAGCTGCATATGCCTGCGAACCTTATATTTTCTGCAAGGAGATGATAAAGTTAATTGACTCTCTACGTTTTACACGGGAAAATAGTTCCTGGCTCCAGGCTTTTAATTCGGAAGAAAAAACTTCTTCTAAACTTAAAACAAAAATCATCAATAATTCAAGTTTCCCAAATGAAAGCAGAATAGTAAATGAAATATTAAATGCCGTTCCGGATAAATGCCAAATTATGGTTTCCAACAGCATGCCGGTAAGGGATTTTGATTACTTTGCTTCATGCAGTGAAAAGGATATTATTGTTTATAGCAACAGAGGAGCGAGCGGAATTGATGGTATTACTTCCACTGCATTGGGAATTGCTGCTGCAAATAAAAAACCGACATTATTAATAACAGGTGATTTAGCTTTTTACTACGATCTTAATGGACTCCTAAGTGCGAAAAATTATAATATACCCATTGTTATCGTTTTAATTAATAATAACGGTGGCGGAATTTTTGAGGTCCTTCCTATCTCAAACTACGGCAAAATTTTCAAAAAATATTTTCTTGTTGCTCATAACCTTGAATTTAAGAATTTCGTAAAGGCATTCAGCGGTAATTATAAATTGATCAAAAGCTGGAAAAATCTAAATTCTTCCCTGCGCTCAGCTTTTAAGTCAAAACGATTTTCCGTACTGGAAATTAAAACAAATGCTGCAGATTCATTTAAAACGAGAAGAAAGTTTTGGAAAGCTGCAGCAAATAATTCATAATTGTAACGCGAATTGCTCAATCGCATATTAATTTAACACAACAATTTGAGAATTAAACTTAACGATGTAACTCTTAATATTGAAGAATACGCACACAATTCTTCTGCAAAAGACTATATTTTTTTTCTTCACGGCTTTACAGGTTCAGTAAATGACTGGAATGAAATAATTCCATCACTAAAACATAACTTTCATATTATTGCAATAGATTTAATAGGACATGGCAAAAGCGATTCGCCGGAAGACTTATCTTACTATCCTGCTGAATCGGTCATAGAACAAATACATCAGACAATATTATATTTTACAAATAACCCGGTTATTATTGTTGGGTATTCTATGGGCGGAAGAGCAGCTTTATGTTTTGCTTCAAAGTATCCGCAAATGTTAAAGGGATTGATTCTTGAAAGTGCAAGCGCCGGAATTATTGAAGAGAATATACGAAGAGAACGGACAGAAAATGATGAAAAGCTTGCTGAATTTATTGAGGCACATCCCCTGGAAGAGTTCGTTGATTATTGGATTAATATCAGCCTGTTTAATTCACAAAAAAATATTTCTGAAGAAAAGTTAGAGAAAATAAAAAAATTAAAATTAAAAAATTCTAAAACCGGCCTGGCAAATAGTTTGCGGGGTTTCAGTACAGGAAAGATGCCGTCTCTTTTTAATGATATTAGAAAAGTAATCGCAAAAACACTTTTAGTATCAGGTGAGCATGATTTAAAATATACCGGCATTAATGCCGGATTAGTAAAAATTTTCCCCGCTGCAAACCACATAATTATAAAGAATGCCGGGCATAATGTTCATCTTGAACAGCCTTCTTCATTTATTAATGTGATAAATGACTTTCTCAATAGATTCTAAGTTTACTATTTTTTTGATACTTTTGTAAGCTTTGTTATTAAAACCTTAGGTGAAGCATGAATTTTAATTGGGAAAAAGTAAAAGATTATACGGATATCATCTATGAAAAGATGGATGGTATTGCAAAAATTACTATTAACAGACCTGAAATTAGGAATGCCTTTCGCCCCGAAACTGTGAAGGAAATGTATGATGCATTTTCAAATGCACGCGAAGATCAATCAATTGGAGTAATATTGCTAACCGGGAAAGGACCCGCAAAAGACGGTATATATGCTTTTTGTTCCGGCGGCGACCAGAGAATTCGCGGAGATAAAGGATATGTAGGTAAAGACGGCGTACCAAGATTGAATGTACTCGATCTTCAAAAATTAATTAGAAGCATACCTAAACCGGTTATTGCGCTTGTCGCCGGTTATGCAATCGGCGGCGGACATGTTCTGCATGTTGTATGCGATTTAACTATTGCCGCTGAAAATGCAATCTTCGGACAAACAGGGCCAAAAGTCGGAAGTTTTGACGGTGGTTTTGGCGCCAGTTATCTTGCAAGACTAGTCGGCCAAAAGAAAGCCCGCGAAATATGGTACTTATGCAGGCAGTACAATGCACATGAAGCTTTGGAAATGGGATTAATAAATAAAATTGTCCCGGTTGAAGAACTTGAAGAAGAAGGCGTAAATTGGGCAAAGAAAATTTTAGAGCACAGTCCTATGGCAATTCGTTTGCTTAAGTCTTCTTTTAACGCAGAGCTTGATGGTCAGACTGGAATACAGGAACTGGCTGGTAATGCAACCTTGCTTTATTATATGAGCGAAGAAGCCCAGGAAGGAAAGAATGCTTATCTTGAGAAACGGAAACCGGAGTTCGATAAATTCCCAAAACTTCCTTAATATTTTTTTGAATCATTAAATAAAACGTGTTATTTGATTTTTCCGGATTGATGTCTTTGTATTATGTTGTAACAAGCGACGGATTATATTTTAATTCTGAACAACGAATTAATTAAAGCTGATTATACTCT
>Ga0116114_1000671_pt1 | contig 20741 bp, 20 predicted proteins | sample June2015DPH_10_5_FD_89823 | JGI IMG/M metagenome (GOLD analysis project Ga0116114, IMG submission 89823) | Peatland microbial communities from SPRUCE experiment site at the Marcell Experimental Forest, Minnesota, USA - June2015DPH_10_40 | ecosystem: Environmental > Terrestrial > Soil > Wetlands... | reverse complement strand
GACATAAGGGGAGTCCAACACCGCAAACCCTTGATTTACCGCCGCTGCAAAGCCTTGGTTGGACGGGTTAGCGATCAGCCTGACGCCGCGGCGGGCCACCTCCGCGATGGTCCGGTCATGGGAACCGTTGTCGACCACCACCACGTCGGCGCCGGTGAGCAGGGCAGCGTCCAGCGAAGCGCCGATTTCGGCCTCCGAATTATAAGTGACGATGATGATGCCGATCTCAGCCATGTGTCACTTTGCCCCGCCACGGGTCAAAAAGAAGTACAACCTCCAGTAAAGGTCGAAGCCGGTGGACGCCTGCACGCGGCGAATCAGGTCCTCATTCGTACGGAGTACGCTGCTTAGTACTTTTGCGTCGAGAGTCTGGCCGCGCGCGGCGAAGAAACCACGAAGACCCTGCCATACGCCGCGCAGCCACGCGAAGCCAGCACGATGCCGAAAGGCCACCGCGCCCCACGAGAATTGCGCCACAAAGATCGGCCAGCACCAGCGAACCAAAAGCCGCCGGGGATAGTGGCGAGCCAGCAGCAAGAGTTGATTGCGGGCGATACGCCGCACGGTTTCGGGATGCCACCGGCCGAGCGTGGCACTTCCGCGATGCCATGCGAGAGCCTCGGGGACGTACTGGCCGGCGAGTCCCCGCGCGGCGCAGCGCAGACCGAAGTCCACATCTTCCAGGTACGATTCAAAGCTCTCTTCCAGCAGCCCCACCTGTTGGAACAGTTCCGCGCGAAACAAGGCCGCGGTCCACGGCGCCGACCAGATCGGGCGGGCCAGCGAAAATTCCGGACCGTCGGCGCGGCCGTTGCCCGCACGCCACGCGGCGCCGCCGCGGCAGAGAACGTCGAAAGTGGCGTCGATGCGATTGCCCGATCCCGCAGCCAGGATCTTGCCGGTGGCGAACCAGGCGTCCGCGGCGCGAAGTCTGGCGAAATAATCCGGCGCCAGCTCGACATCGCTGTTCAGCACCGCAATCCATTCGCCGCGGCTCTCGCGAATGCCGCGGTTCACGGCTGCGGCGAAACCAGCGTTGCGGCCCATCGGAATGACGCGCGCTCCACGTGCGCGGGCCAACTCGGGCGCGCCGTCCGTCGAGCCGTTGTCCACCACCAGCAACTCCGCGGCGGCCTCGGTCTGGGCCTCCAGGCTGGCGAGCAACCTTTCGAGAAGATCGCGGCCATTCCACACCGGCACTATGGCGGTGATACTCATCGGAAGAGGCGTTTCTTCAGCAGAAAAGCGAGGTTGTGAAAACCATCGCCCCAGGGGTTCAGTTTGGTTTCACCCAGGCGGGACGAATACAGGATCGAGATCTCGCCAAAACGGATGCGCGGGTCGCGCAGGGCTTCGATCTTGATCTCCTCGGAGAAGGCCATGCCGTCGGACTCCACCTTCATGTCTTTCAGGATCGCGCGGCGCAACACCCACATTCCGGATTGCGAATCGCGCACCCAGCGGAAAAACAGGATCGACATGGCGAGCGATAGCACCAGGTTCCCGAATTCGTGCTTGAAACTCATGGCGCTCCGGTCGCGCACGGGGAAACGCGAGGCGTTCAGGAAATCGACATTCAGGTGCAGAAAGGCCTCCAGCAGGTAGGAGAGCGCATCCACGGGATAGCTCTGGTCGCCGTCGAGCGTCACGATGAGGTCGCTGGTGGCAGCGGCGAAACCGCGCTTGTAGCTGCGGCCGTAGCCGCGAACGTCCTCGCGAATCACCTTGGCGCCGAGAGAGGCGGCAACTTCGGAAGTGCGGTCGGTGGAGTTGTTATCGACAACGATGGTTTCATCGACGAAGTCCGGCATGGCGCGGAGGATTTTCTCGATGCCCTGCTCCTCGTTGAGGCAGGGGATTATGACCGTGATGGATTGGCCTTTATACATGGAAAGCAAACCCCTGGCAAGCTAAAGCATGCCCCACCCTCCGTCTTTTTGAATTTCCCCGGCGTCTGGATATCATGGAAGTAATGAAGCGGCTTCTGCTCCTCCTGTCGTGTTCCGGCGTGTTGCTCGGCGGCGCGGAACTTTCGGGCGTGCATACGGTGTACGTGCTGTCGATGTCCAAAGGTCTCGACCAGTACCTGGCGAACCGGCTGATCAATGACCACGTGTTCCAGGTGGTGACGGACCCCAAGCGGGCTGACGCATTTCTCACGGACCGAATCGGAGAAAGCCTGCAATCGAAGCTGGAGGAGATTTTCCCCCCTCCCGCGCCTGAGAAGGCGGCTCCAGCCGAGAAGCCGGCACCGGCCGCAGAGAAAGCGCCAAAAGCCGACAAAGACAAGGAGCCTCCAACCAATCCCCTGCTCACCGAGACGGTGAATAAGCTGGCTAGCCCCGGGTCGAACTCGTTCGGCCGCGGCAAAGGCACGGTGTTCCTGGTGGACGCCAAGTCGCGCCAGGTGGTCTGGTCGGCATACCAGCTCCCTAAGGGTTCGAGCGCCAAAGAATTAGATCGCACAGCCTCCGACATTGTAAGCCGCCTCAAGCGGGATCTGAACGGGAAGTAGACCGTTTCCCTCTCACCATTTCGCGGTAGCCATCCACCAGCTTGCGGGTGATGGCCGCCATGTCCCAGTTGGCCTCCACTTCGGCCCGTGCGCGAGCCGCCATTCGAGCGGCAGTCTCGGGATTATCGAACAGCGCCAGCACCCGCTCCGCGAAAGCCGCCGGTTGGTCCGCCAGCGCGCAGACCTGGCCGTCCACGCGCGCCAATCCTTCGGCCCCCAGGGTGGTGGAGACCACCGGGATGCCCGCCGCGAACGCCTCGAGCAGCTTCACCCGCACGCCGGAGCCGCTCAGGATGGGGCAGACGAATACGGCATAGCGCGCCAGCGGCTGGCGCACGTCCTCCACGTATCCCAGCATTTCGAGAGACGCCGAGTAATCGGCATAGGTGTGCGCCGGCGGGGGATCTTCGGATCCGACCACCACCAGCCTGGCCGCCGGCTGGCCCGCCAGAACCAGCGGCAGGACGCGCTCGACGAACCAGTCCAGCGCGGCGCGGTTGGGTCCGTGCCGGAAGCTTCCCAGAAACAGCATGGTCAGGGGTTCGCGGCCACTGGAGCGGAACTGGTAACGCGAAGCGTCGATGCCGGCGCGCAGCCTGCACCGCAGCTTGGGCGCCAGCTTGGGAACAAAAGAAAGCAGGTAGTCGCGGTTGGCCGGCGTGCAGACTTGCACCTGGTCGCATAAAGGAAGCGTGCGCAGCTCAAAGCGCAGCGCGCGGAGATACTCGATACGCGCCTTCACCTCTCCCAGCAGGCCGGCCATGTGGCCCAGGCCGCGGGCGATCGATTGAAAGTGCACATCGTGCTCGAACAGTGCGCTGGCGATGCGGCGATACGCGCCGCGATACTGCGCCATGGGCGTGTATTCGAGCTGGAGGACATCGATCCGCTGGCGATAGAGCTGGCGGTGGATGAGCCAGTCCAGATCCTCGTTGGCAAATTCCCGGACGGCGTGCGGCTCGAGAGATCCAATGCCCTTGGGCCTTCCGCGATGAACAATCCACTCGGCGGAGGCGCAGAACTGGCGCAGTTCCTGGTTGGCTTGCTCCTGCCAGGGCCAGTCGAGCAGTTCGACAACATGCACTTCCGCGAGTTTGGCCAGTTCGCCGAGCGTCTGGTACATAAAGACACCACCACCGTGAATCGGGGGGCAGATGGCGTACGGAGAAACAAAGAGCACGCGCAATCTCTCCGGAGCGGGGGGCATAGGCTCGAAACGGTCGCGGAAATAGCCGCCGAGCGGGCGCAGGAAAGCTTCGCTGTCGCTCACGCGGGCGAGGGCGAGGGCGCGCCATCGCGAGCGCGCCGCTTGCGGCAATTGGAGGAACGAGCGCCACAGCGCGTAGAAGTTCGGCCGGCCGGGAGCGTCGCCGAAAATGACGCTGAGAAACGCGCCCGTCCAGGAGAAGAAGAAATGCGATGCCAGCCGCGGCCACTCGTGAATGTTCTTCCAGCAGAAGAGCACGTAGTTCTTCTTCAACACAGCCTGGATACGCTCCTCGCTGAAGACCTTGCCGATGGTGCCGCGGTGCTCGTGGTAGACCGCGCTGCGAGGCTGGTACAACACCTTCCAGCCGCGTTTCCAGGCAAGATAGCCGAGGTCCGTGTCTTCCAGATAGAACGGATGGAGCAGCGGATCGAAGCCGCCCAGCTCGAGAAACTTCCGGCGGTCGAAGGCGCAGGACCCGCCGCCGCCGTAGAAACAGGGGAAGAGATCGTCGATGGCGGGGTCGATGCGATGCCGCACGCGCAGGCCGCCGTCCTGCCACCAGCCCTGGGTCAGACCGGTCTCCTCGCGAACTTTGTTCGGATCCGCAAAGAAAATCTGACAGGCGACGGAGAAGACCTGCGGATCGCGGAAGCCTTCGAGCAAGGGAGCGAGAAAGCCGGGGGCCACGCGCATGTCGCTGTTCAGCAGCACCACGATGTCGTTCCGGGCGGCGCGAATACCCGCATTAGAACCACCGCCGAAGCCCAAATTCCGCGGAAGCGCGATGAGCGTGACTTGCGGGAACGCGGTTCGGACGAAATCGGCGCTGCCGTCAGTAGAGCCGTTGTCTACTACCACGATTTCGTTTTCAGGATTGCCGGCCAGGGCTTCGACCACCGAGGGAAGGTATTTCTCCAAGAGGTCTTTTCCGTTCCAGTTGGGGATTACGACGGAGGCGGCTCTGGTGGGGCACGCTTTAGCCTGCCCAGTCAGACCAGGTGCTCCTCCCCACAGCTTTCTTAGGACATCCGTCACCAGCAGCGCCACGAAGCCGATTGCCATCAGAAACGGCGACAGCAGCAGCAGCGGGAAAGCACGGAACAGGCGTTTTAGCAGGAGCATGTCAACTGGGGCCTAAACCGACCGTGCGGCCCAGCTTCACCCAACGGGAAGCGCGGAACAAGGCGACCTGCTCTTCGAGCCGGCGCGCCTCGTCCTGTAAACGGAGCGCCCACGCGGTGCGCTCCTCGAGTTCCTTTTCGGTGTGGTGCAGCGCCTCCACCGCAGTGCTCAGATCGGCCACCGCGTGAGAGAGCCGTTCCGTCTGGTCGCGTATCACGGCGGTCAGGCTGGTCTCGGTGTCGATGGCCCATCGCGTCCTGTCTTGAATATCCTGCTCCAGGGCGGCCACTTTGGCGGCGTAGCCTTCCGCCACTCGTCGCGCGTTCTCCTGCTCGCGCGCGAATTCCTCCTGCAGCTCGACGATGCGCGCGCGCCGCTCTCCCAACTCGCGGTCGAGCGCCTCGGCCCACCGGTTGCTGCGCTCCAGTTCCTCCTCCTGCTCGCGAAACCTGGCGGCGTAGCCCTCGGCCACCTTCCGCGCGCTCTCCTGCTCGCGCGCGAACTCCTTCTGGAGCTCGACGATGCGCGCGCGCCGCTCTTCGAGTTCCTGGTTCAGAGTGGCGGCCCACTGGTTGCTGCGTTCCAGTTCCTCCTTTTGCTGGCGGGAGAGGCGATCGAACTCGGCGAGATCCTGCTGGGCCCTGTTGAGCCATTCGTTCTTGGTGGCCAGTTCCCCCTCGAGCAGCGCAATGTGGCGCTCCCGCTCGCGAAGCACGTTGGCGGCCCGCGGCACGTAGACGTATGTGGGATTGCCGAGCTGGCGGCGATGCGCGCAGACCGCCACGAAGAAATGCGACTCGTCCGGCGCGGGGTCGCCCGCATCCACCCGCACTTCCACCGTGTGGCCGGCTTCGTCCGGTTGAAACGTGACGCCTTCGACGTGATTTTCCAGGTACATGGAAACGTGTGGAAACACAGCCTGCAACTCGCTTTGGAACTCCTCGAAATCGAACTCGTGCACGTGGAACGGGTTGGCCCCGGTGAGCCCGCGCGATTCGGTGTAATAGAGCTTGTTGGGCGTGGAAATGATGAGCTGTCCGGCGGGCGCCAGCACGCGCCGCACTTCCAGCAGGAATTCGCGCCAGTGGTCGAGGTGCTCGATGACTTCGAAGGCCACCACCAGGTCGAAGCTGCCGCTGGGGTGGGGCAGGGCGTCGCAGGATGCCTGCTCGAACCGCAGGTTGGGGAGGCAATAGTTGGCCCGCGCGAAGGCGATGGCTTCCGCAGCGCGGTCCACGCCCACCACGGAATCGGCCGCCTGCGCCAGTTCCGCCGAGCCGTAACCGGCGCCGCAGCCCGCGTCCAGCACGCGTTTGCCCCGGGCCAGGCGCGCCGCGAAGGTGTAGCGCGCCACGTGTTCATTCAGCAGATCGACGTCCACCTGGCCGGGGATGATCCGTTCGCCCGTAAACTCAGCCAATGCGTTTCTCCAGAAGCGGTTCCCGCTTCACGCGGGAGTTGACTTCCACGCGGCAGGGGAGATGGATATAACCGTAGATCTGGGTCTCGGAGGGGCCCATCTGCAACACCACGGCGTTGTCGATCCAGTCGCACATCCGGTAGCCGCGCAGCGTGCCGTCGGCGATGGCCGGCGAAAAGGAAAACGACGCCGGATACAGCTCCGGCAGGTCGAGATAGAAATCCACCGTATAGATGTCGCCGGGCTGCATGGGCGCCAGCTCGTGACCTTCCCGCGCCGTGTTGGTGCCCGAGAAATCCATGCCCAACTGGTTGCGCAGCATGAACCCGACCATGGGCAGGGGCACGTCTTCCTTGGCGCGCACGCTGATGCGCACCAGGATGCGGGAGGAGGGGTCGAGCAGGTGGAGCGGCCGGCCCTGCTCATCGAGAACCGCGATGCCCAGCACCTCGGCGCGGCCATCGCCATAACGGTGGTCGATGTTCGGAATGGATTCCACCACCTCCGGCGCCCGCACCGGCCCGGCGCTCTGGCGCTTAGCTTCGGTCCCAGCTTTGATCTGAAGGTAGGCGGAGTCCTTCTCGACCATGGCGGCCAGGTACCTGGCCACGACGTGGTCCGGGTCGCCGAGTTCGACCACGCGGCCGTGCTCCAGCCAAAGAGCCCGGTCGCCGATAGCTTTGACATCGGCCACCGCGTGCGAAACGAACAGGATGGTGATGCCGCGCGAGCGCAGTTCGTGGACCTTGCGCATGCAGCGCTGGCGGAAATAGATGTCGCCAACGGCCAGCGCCTCGTCCACCAGCAGGATTTCGGGGTCCACATTGATGGCCACGGCGAAGGCCAGCCGCACCACCATGCCGCTCGAATAGGTCTTTACCGGCTGGTCGATGAAGTCGCCGATCTCGGCGAAGGTTTCGATGTTCTGGTAGCGCTCGTCGATCTGCCGCGTGGTCAGGCCGAGGATGGAGCCGTTGAGGTAGACGTTGTCGCGTCCGGTGAATTCCGGATTGAATCCCGCGCCCAATTCGAGCAGCGCCGAGACGCGGCCATCCACCGCGATGGTTCCCGAGCTGGGCTGGAGGATTCCGGCCACCATCTGGAGCAGCGTGCTCTTGCCCGAACCGTTCTCCCCGACGATGCAGAAGGTTTCGCCGCGCCGCACCTCGAAGGTGACATCGTGCAGCGCCCAGAAATCCCGGTGACGCTTGAAGCGATTCAGGGACACCAATTCCTTGAGCCGGTCGCCCGGAGAGTCGTAGATCGCGTAGCTCTTGGAAACACCCTGAAACTCAACGGCGTTCACGGTTGCAGAAGGAAAGACCAGTGTAACGGAAAGCCGGCGGGGGTGGGACGTGCGGGAAGCAACAGAAAGGGCGGCCGCCGACACCTCCTGTCATCGCCATGCCTGCAAACCGCTCAGACAGCGGTGCATAAACCGCGGCGCCAAGTCGTTAGTCTTACGGCGCGTCAGGGTTTGCAGCCGGTCAGCCGAGGAAGCCGGAAGCCGCCCTTGTAGTGGACTGGTTCTATGCACTTCCTCCTTATCAGTGGCTCCCCCGTGAAGGGGATCGCGATCACCCCTTTCCGAGAAAGAGGTCTGGAGAACGGCATCAGACCGTCCCCAGTTACACTATGCGCCCGAAGAGACGAGATGTCAAGGCGGGGATTCCCGACACTGTTGCTGGCGCTGGTCTCAGATCACTCTCAGCTCTTTGTCCGTCGGCGTCAGGATTTCGCACCCGTTCTCGGTCACCACTACCGTGTCTTCGATGCGGATGCCGCCGAAACCCTCCAGGTAGACGCCGGGTTCGATGGTGATTGCCATGCCGGCTTGCAGGCGGGCCTTGTCGCGCTTGCCGAGGCGCGGGGGTTCGTGGATCTCCAGGCCGAGGCCGTGGCCGGTGGAGTGCACAAAGTCGCGGTCCAGTCCGTAGCCTCGTAACACACGGCGCGCAACACGGTCCACGGCCGCAGTGGAGGCGCCGGCGCGGACCGTCGAAATGGCCGCAAGCTGCGCTTCGAGCACCGCGCGGTAGACGCGCTTCACCTTGGCTGTGGGAGCGCCAAGGAACAACATGCGCGTCATGTCGCTCGAGTAACCGTCCTGCTGCGCGCCCATGTCCACCAATACGAGGTCGCGCGGCTGGAGGCGCGCGGCGGTCGGTTGGGCGTGCGGTAGCGCGGAGCGGACGCCCGCGGCCACGATGGTTTCGAACGCCGGTTTTTCGGCGCCCAGGCGGCGCATGCGGTATTCCAGTTCGGCCGCCAGGTCCTGCTCCGTCATGCCGGGGCGGACACGCGCCACGGCTTGCTCGAAGGCGTGGGAATTGGTCTGGACCGAGCGGCGAATGAGCGCAATCTCAGCCAGCGACTTCACCATCCGCAGTTCCTCGATCCACCCCTTCACGGGCTCGAGCGAAGCCCGCATTGGAATACACGATTTCAGCAACTCGTAGGAATCGCACGTCATGCGGCCGGGCTCGTACCCGATGCGTTTCAGCCCCAGCCTGGCGATGGCCGCGGCGACATCCGCCAGCAACGGACCCTTGGCGGTCTTCACCCGGCACGTGACCTCCTGGGCGGCCTGTATCTGGTAGCGCGGGTCGGTGAAAAGGATGGATCTGCCGCCGAGCACCAGCAGGCTGCCGTTGCTGCCGGTGAAGCCGGTGAGATATCGGAGGTTGGGGCCGAACGCGACCAACAGGCCGTCCAGTTTGCGTTCCGCGAGGCCGGAGGCAATGGCTTGCCTGCGCTGGTCGAATGGGTTGCTACGGGACAAGCAGCACCAGTTTGCCGGCGGTTTTGCGGCTTTCGAGGTCGCGATGGGCCGCGGCCGCTTCCTCGAGCAGGTAGGTGCGGTCGATGCGCAGCTTGAGCTTGCCGGAGGCCACCCAGCTCAGCACGTCGCCCGCGCGCCAGAGCAGTTCGTCGCGCGTGAGCGCGTAGTGGACCAGGGTCGGGCGCGTGAGAAAGAGCGACCCTTTACCGTTGAGAATGGTGGGGTCGAAAGGCGGAACCGGTCCGCTGGATTGTCCGAAGAGCGCCATCAGGCCGCGCGGGCGTAGACAATTCAGACTTTTCTCGAAAGTGGTTTTGCCCACCGAGTCGTACACCACGTCGACCCCGCGGCCGCCGGTGAAACGCTTCACTTCGGCTTCGAAATCCCGCTCGGTGTAGAGGATGGCTTCGTCCGCGCCGGCCTCGCGCGCGATGCGGGCTTTCTCCTCGGTGGAGACGGTGCCGAACACGCGGGCGCCCAGCATCTTGGCCATTTGGACCGTCAGGCCGCCGGCGCCGCCCGCCGCGGCGTGAACCAGGCAGGTATCACCGCTCTTGAGCGCATAGGTGGAGTGCGTGAGGTAGTGAGCGGTCATGCCCTGGAGCAGGGCGGCCGCGGCGGTCTGGAAGTCGAGACCATCGGGGATCTTGACCAGCAGCGCGGCTGGAACCAGCGCATATTCGGCATAGGAGCCGCGCGCCATGGCGTAGGCTACGCGGTCGCCGGCGGCGACTTCGCCGACATCCTCGCCGACCGCCTCTACCGTGCCCGCGCCTTCGCTCCCGAGGGTGATGGGGATATCCGCTTTATAGAGGCCGGTGCGGAAATAGACGTCGATGAAGTTCACGCCACTGGCGGCGATGCGCACCAGCGCCTCCTTGGGACCCGGTGTGGGCTTGGGGACTTCCACCAATTCCATCTTTTCGGGACCACCGGGCACTTTCACTTGAATGGATTTCATTAAACAACCTCCTTAGTCAATGACGGAGAGCCCTCCGGGCATGAACAGTCATAGCATACAGCAACAGATAGAGCAGAGTGAACGGAAACAAGAACAGGCGTGCCAGGGTGCGAACGGCTCCGGCGCCCGCCAGGCCGCAGCGGAGCAGCACAAACTGGCGGATGACGCCCAGGTGCCGGCGGTCGAGCCAGAAGTAATCGCCGTTCTCGTTGATGACAAAAACCTTGGCGGGGATACGAAGGGCCAGCACCCACTTCCACTTGGTCATCACCGGCTCTTCGGAGCAGATGATCCCCAGCAAAGAATAGTGATTCCGGGCGAGCTCACGGTAGAGTTTGCGGCGGCCGCGGCGCCTGCGATAATCGGTGACGCGGTAGACGCGCGTGGTCTCCGGGTGAAAACCCCGCGGGAGGCTGGAATAGCAAGTGACCAGGTCGATTGGGACATCGCTGCCCCAGGTTTGGCGGAGACTGGGGATGAGACCTTCCAGAAGCGCGCGCGATCCGCTTTCGACCAGAAGAATGGCGTTGACGGGAAGTTGCCGCCCGGTGAAGAAGTGGCGCACTAATCTGAATATAGCGTGAGGGACGGGCAGGAATTTGGCCGCGCGCCGGGTGTTCGTGGCCCGTGGCGTGTAATCCTTGGGGACATATGACAGATTCATGTTTGCTGTGACATAATGATGTCATGGCAGTGCGAACAACCATCGATATCCCGGAGCCGTTGCATGACAGGCTCCGTTACAGGGCGGAGCGGTCTGGCGCCTCGATCCGTTCACTGATTGTCCGGGCCATCGAGCAGGTCTACGACGAGCCCAGGAAAGGCCAATACGTGACGGGCCCTCTGGTTACGGGTCCGGGCAAGCTTGGCCCCGCCTTCCCCGAAGACGAGAACCCCCATGATCTCGTTTTTTCCTGACCTGAACGTCTGGCTGGCTCTGTCCGTGCGCGCCCATCGGCACAATGTCGAGGCCTGGAACTGGCTCAACTCACTGCCCCCGGAGGCGAGACTGGTCTTCTCGCGCTATACGCACGTCGGTTTGCTGCGCCTGCTTACGAACCAGTTCGCCATGGGCGAACAAACGCTCACTCTGCGAAGAGCGTGGGGCGTCTACGACCGATGGCTGAACGACCCGCGCGTCGAGTTCTATCCGGAACCACGAGGCCTCGAGGCTGGATTCCGGGAAGCGACGGCGCCTTTCGCGGGCAAGCCGGCGTCCAAATGGGTCGGCGACTGCTACCTGCTCGCGTACGCGAAACATAGCCATGCCGCCCTCGCCACATTCGACAGGGCACTATACGATCTAGCCGGCAAAGAAGGTTATTCCGCCGTCATTCCCGGTTGAATGTGTTTGGCCAGCGCTTCCAGACGGGTTGTTAAGATGGAGCCATGCCGGAGCTCGAGAAACTTCTCACCGAACAGCAGAATCCGGCTTCGGCGGCGATCGACACGCTGCCCACCGAAGAAGTGTTGCGCATCGTCAACGCCGAGGACCACAAGGTGGCGGACGCGGTGGGGCGCGAGATTCCAGCCATCGCGCGCGCGGTGGATGCCATTGTCCAGGCGTTCCAGCGTGGCGGGCGGCTGTTCTACATTGGCGCGGGGACCAGCGGGCGGTTGGGCGTGCTCGACGCTTCGGAATGCCCGCCCACGTTTAGCGTTCCGCCGGAGATGGTGCAGGGAATCATCGCCGGCGGCCCGGCCGCCTTGAGCCGCGCGACCGAAACCACCGAGGATGACCCGGCCATCGGCGCGCGCGACCTGATGGAGCGCGGATTCACGGCGCGCGATGTGCTGGTGGGAATCGCAGCCAGCGGGCGGACGCCGTACGTGCTGGGAGCGGTTGCGGAAGCCCGGCGCCTGGGCGCCGTCACCGTGGGAATCAGTTGCACGCCCGATTCGGAGCTGGCGCGCGCGGCGGCGATTGCCATCACGCCGCTGGTGGGACCGGAGGTGATCGCCGGCTCAACCCGCATGAAGGCGGGGACGGCGCAAAAACTGGCACTCAATATGCTCACTACGGGGGCGTTCATACGGTTGGGATACGTTTACGGCAACCTGATGGTGAACGTCCAGCCGAAAAACGCGAAGCTGGCGGACCGCGCCCGCCGCATTGTCGCGCAGGCCGCCGGCGTTACCTGCGAGCGTGCGGGCGAACTGCTGGACGCAGCCGGGAATAGCGTGCGCGCGGCCATTGTGATGGGCAAGACGGGCGCCACGCGCGAAGATGCTGAGCGGAGGCTGGCCGCAGCCGGCGGAAGCGTTTCGAGGGTCTTAAATGGATAAGTTCGCGATTACCGGTGGAACCACTCTCCAAGGGGAGATCCCCGCCAGCGGGTCGAAGAATTCGGCTCTGCCCGCGCTGGCCGCAGCGCTGCTGACTGAAGAACCGGTCATCCTGAAGCGTATTCCGCACGTGCGGGATATCCGGACTATCAAGCGGTTGCTGGTGGATATCGGATCGACGGTGGAGGCGCAAGGTGAGACGGTGCGGCTCCAAACGCCCAAGATCGTTTGTCCCGAGGCGCCGTACGAATTGGTGAAGACTATGCGCGCCTCGAGCCTGGTGCTGGGGCCGCTGGTAGCCCGCTGCGGGCGCGCTCGTGTTTCGCTGCCGGGCGGCTGCGCCATCGGTGCGCGGCCCATCAACCTGCACATCTTCGGACTGGAACAGCTTGGCGCGCGCATCAGCCAGTCGCACGGCTACATTCAAGCCGAGGCCCCGGAAGGCCTTCAGGGCGCGCTGGTCCACTTTGACCGGATCACCGTCACTGGCACTGAGGACCTCATGATGGCGGCCGTGCTGGCCAAGGGCGAGACCACGCTGCGCAACGCGGCGCGCGAGCCGGAGGTGGCCGACCTGGCTGAGTTGCTCGGCAAGATGGGGGCGAAGATCGAAGGCGCGGGCACTTCCACCATCCGGATTCAGGGCGTGGAGCAACTGCACGGCGCCGAGCACACCATCATTCCGGACCGCATCGAGACGGGAACGTTCCTGCTCGCCGGGGCCATCACCGGCGGCGACGTTGCCGTGACGGGCTGCAACCCGGAGCACCTGGGCGCGCTGGTGTCCAAGCTGCAACAGGCCGGGGCGGAGGTGACACAGCCGGATGCCACCACGCTGCGGGTCCGGGGCGGCAGCCGGCTGCGCTCGGTGGACATGACCACGGAAGAGTATCCCGGCTTCGCAACCGATCTTCAGGCGCAGTACATGGCGCTGATGACGCAGGCCGAGGGGATCGCAATCATCGTCGAGACGATTTTCGAGAACCGCTTCATGCACGCCCAGGAGTTGGCGCGCATGGGGGCTAACATCCGCCTGGACGGCAAGCAGGCCATCGTGGCCGGGCCGCGCGAGCTGACCGGCGCCGGGGTGATCGCATCGGACCTGCGGGCGAGCGCCTCGCTGGTGCTGGCGGCGCTGGTAGCCAGGGGCGAGACCGTAATCGACCGCGTTTATCACATCGACCGCGGCTATGAGAGAATCGAAACGAAACTCGCGGCGGTAGGCGCCAGGATTCGGCGGGTGGAATAAGGACAGCGATCAAAGCATGAAACATAACCCCGGTTTCCTGAGACTGGTGAATGACGCCAAGTCGCGCATCCGGCAAATCGATGTCGAAGGCTATAAGAAGATGGTTGCCGCCAGGGAGCCGCACGTGCTGATGGACACGCGCGAGGACAGCGAGTGGGCCGACGGCCATGTGGCGGGCGCGGTGCACCTGGGCAAGGGGATCATCGAGCGCGATATCGAAGCCATTTATCCCGACAAAGCCACCAGGCTGGTGCTGTATTGCGGCGGCGGCTTCCGCTCGGCGCTGGCGGCCGACAATCTTCAGAGGATGGGCTACAGCAACGTCATTTCGCTGGACGGCGGCTGGCGGGCGCTGAAGGGATCAGGGCTGCCAACAGACAAAATAAGGCGGAAAGGCCAGGAAAGGAGAAAGACGTGACAGGGCGCTTTCTCACGGCACTTGTTCCTTTTCGATGATGCCGGCGTCGTAAGTGGGCTTCACGCGCCAGCCCGGCGGAACCACCAGAAAATCGCTTTCGTCCCAGTCGCCAGCCACGAGGCGCTCGAAGAGGCGTAAATCGCCGCGAATGGTTTCGAACTGCCATCCGCGGCGAGTGGCTTCCTCGCGCGCCCGTTGTTCAAAACTGCCGTCCGGCTCCAGCCCGGTGGCGATGTATGCCAGTTGCCGGTAGTTCCGCTGATATCCATTGAACTGCTCGAACAGGTAGCGGCCGTTGTCTTCGCCGTAGCGCGCGATGAGATCCTCAAGCGTGTAGCCCGCGCCGGTTTTGTCCCGTACCACGCCAAGCGTCGCCTGGTCCAGGTTCTCGCCGCGCTCCAACCAGCCAGTCGAGCGAAAATAGACACCCGGGTGGTTCTCGAAGTAACTCTGGTACCGGTTCCGCCCGCCCATCAGGAGCGCGATGCAATCGTGAGCGCGCGGAATCACCAGGGGCAGAGCGTGGCTCACCAGTCCGGCAACGCCGTTGCCGCACAGGGCGTAGCCCAGGAGAACTGCTTCGTACTGAGTCGGATCCACGCGATCGGCGGCTTCCTGAAGCCGGGCGCGCATGGAGGAACCGCCCAGATCGTGGAGACCCTTGGGCAGAAACTCGATGTCCACCTGGTGCGGCGAGCGGGCCACCGCGGCGCACATCTCGCGGTACAGCACCTCGCAGGAAATCAGCTTCAGCCGCACAAATCCGCCGGGTCAGGCAGGCGCGCCAGCGGTCACCAGCTTACGGGCCAGGGCCACGGCCACCGCGGCATTCTCGCCGTAGCCGTCGGCCCCGATCTCATCGGCGAAACGCTGCGTCACGGGAGCGCCTCCCACCATGATCTTGGCCTGCCCGCGCAAGCCGGCGGCGGTGAGCGCTTCAATCGTGGTTTTCATGGAGGACATGGTCACGGTGAGCAGCGCCGACAGGCACACCAGGTTGGCGCGGTGGGCCCGAACCGCGTCCACGAACTTCTCCGGCGCCACGTCGGCGCCCAGGTCGGTGATCTCGAACCCGCCGCCCTCCAGCATGGAGGCGACGATATTCTTGCCGATATCGTGAAGGTCGCCCTTCACCGTGCCGATGACCACGCGGCCGGCGGGCTGTGCGCCGCTCGAGGCCAGATGCGGCCGGATCAGTGCCAGCGCGGCCTTCATGGCGCGGGCCGCGAGCAGAAGCTCGGGCACGAAGTAGTCCTCGCATTCGAAGCGGCGGCCCACTTCATCCATGGCGGGTACCATGTGGCCTTGCACCAGCTCGAGCGCGGCGGTGCCTCCTTCCAATGCCTTGCGCGCCGCCTCAGCCGCTGCGGGAGCGTTGCCGTTCAGAATCGCCTCGTACAGGTCGGACACTTCGCATCACTCCTTCCAGCGCGCGGATAGGGCTTGTGTGGCCTGGCTCCTACGCTTCGACCTTGCCGGCCACAATGATGGCTACTGGCAGATTGCCGATCTTCACGTTGAGCACCCAATCGTGGTCGCCTTCCTTGGTGACCGCCGGGAACGTCGAGCCGGAAGGAGGCTCAATCGAGATCACTGCCGGATGCGGCGTACCCGACGCTTTGGTGCTCATCTGAATCAAAGCGTCAAAAGCCGGCATAGCGCTGGGGTCGGCATCGTTGCCGATGGGCGTGAGCAACAGAAAGTCGCGCTGTGGAGCGACGCCGACGTGGGAACCGTCCACGGGCTGGAGGCTGTAGCGAAGCGTATAAACGCCAGGCTTGATGGTCTGGCCTCGGCGGTCCGCGCCGGTCGCTGGGAAACGCAGGATGCCGACCAGAGTGCCCTGCGCAATCGGGAAAACGATCGCCTCATCGGCGGATTTGGCGCCCGTCGCTATGGAGTTGCGGAACCAGATTTCGCACCAAGGTCCGCCGGGGCCGGTAATACGGTATCCCTCGGTCTGGATCAGAGCGGCATACGCTGCCGGCAGGCCGGGCGCTGCCATGGTAATAGGCTCCAGCTTATAATCTTGGGCGAGGACCATCGACGCCCCCAAAAGGGCGCCACACAGAAGTGGAAAACAGCGCTTGATCATGGCCAATCAAGAGGGCGGAACTTTGGAGCGGGAGACGGGATTCGAACCCGCGACATCGACCTTGGCAAGGTCGCACTCTACCAACTGAGTTACTCCCGCCCGCCAGAAACCTCCATTGTCCTTCACAAACATTGGAACTGTCAAACGTTACGGGAAAGTTGTTGAAATAAAGCGGTTTATAAATTTGTTGGAAAGCTTTAACGCTGTGGTAGACTACTTCTCAATTGGCCAAGACATACGGACTGGCGGCTCCGGTGTGGCGGGGGCCGGCCTGGCTGGCAATTCTTCTGAATTGAACACCGGCTTAATCCCACGCTGTTGTGGGAAACATTGTGGAAATTGTGTGTTTATGGTGTGCAAAAGTTGATAAATTCCTGGGATCGAATCCGCAATTATTTACAGAGGAAAGTGAGCGCCGAGAGCTACGACAACTGGCTGAAGGGCGCTGCCTACATTCGCACGGAAGAAGCTACTCTCTTTGTTTCAGTGCCTGACCGCGAGACTTGCACTTGGCTGGAGAAGGAGTACGCCGCCCTGGTGCGGGGTGGGATTCAGGAGCTTGGGCTGCCCATTGAACACGTCTCCTATGAAGTACAGCCCATACGGGGCGCTAGAAATCAGGCGATCGCCGCGGTTGAAGGCAGCGAGTTGGACTCCGCTCCGAATCTCAATCCAAAGTTCACGTTCGATACCTTCGTAGTGGGGGCCTGCAACCAGTTCGCTCATGCCGCAGCGCGGTCGGTGGCTACCAACCCCTCGCACAGCTACAACCCGCTGTTCATCTATGGTGGCGTGGGGATGGGGAAGACCCACCTCATGCACGCCATTGGCCGCGAACTGATGGACAAGTTCGGCTCGATGCGGGTTATCTACACTTCCAGCGAGCGCTTCATGAATGAAATGATCGCGTGCATTCGGACGGAGCGTATGCCGCAATTTCACCAGCGCTACCGCGAGGCGGATGTCCTGCTGGTTGACGACATCCAACTTCTGGGAAATAAGGAGCGTACGCAGGAAGAGTTCTTCCACACCTTCAATGAGTTGCACGATCACCAAAAGCAGATTGTGATCTCCAGCGATGCCACACCAAAGGACATCCCGGGCCTGCTTGACCGGCTGCGGTCCCGGTTTGAGTGGGGGTTACTGGCCGATATCCAACCACCCGATCTCGAAACCAAAATGGCGATTCTCGATAAGAAGGCCGAGGCGGAAGGGGTGAAGTTGCCGGATGATGTGCGCTCATTCATGGCCTCAAAAACAAAATCCAATGTACGTGAGTTGGAAGGCACGCTCATCAAGCTCATTGCGTACTCCTCATTGACCGGGACACCCATCCATTTGCAGATGGCACAACAGGTGCTGAAGCATCTGGTGCATGTGCAGGATCGCAAAGTGACGATTGATTCCATTCAGAAGGCAGTAGCGGAAAGATTCCAAATCAAGCAGTCGCAGCTCAAGGAGAAGAGCAACACCAAAAAGGTGGTCTACCCACGGCAAGTAGCCATGTACCTGGTTAAGGAACTGACAGACGCTTCGCTGCCGGAGATCGGCCGGGCTTTCGGGGGGAAGCACCACACCACCGTGATTCATTCCGTAAACAAGATTGAGCAGGCACGTCATATCGACCCGGAATTAAACAGGCTCCTCCACAGTCTAATGGACTCATTACAATGAACTTTATGGTTTTTTCCACACCTGCCTCCCAAGCGGCTGTAGGAAAAATGTGCAAAACTACCAAACGGCCTGTTTTTCCGGGTTTTTCAAGATGGCGTTCCTCAAGTTCCAGTAGAGAAAAGTAGCTGATTTTAGTATAATTTAGGTAGTCTTCGACAGCTTGCACAGGCCCGATGAATACGGTTCTTTAAAGTACTGATTCATATAATCTGAGGAGAATAGGAGCTCTGGTCCCATGGAATTCACCGTTGGCAAATCCGATCTGGTCCGAGAACTGAGTTTGTCGCAGGGCGTTGTGGAGAAAAAAACCACGATTCCGATTCTCTCGAATGTGCTGCTGGAGGCTGAGGGTGACCGTGTAGTCTTGACGGCGACGGATCTTGAGCTGGGGATTCGCTGCTCTTGTCCGGCGCGCGTGAAGAAGGAAGGCGCGAGTACGGTGCCCGCCCGAAAGTTGCTGGAGTATGCGCGACTGCTGCCGGAAGGCGATGTAAACATGAAGTTCCTGGAGAACCACTGGGCCAGCATTACCTGTGGGCGCTCCAAGACAAGAATTGCGGGCATGTCGCGTGAGAGCTTTCCCGAGTTGCCGCAGATGCCCGAGCAGATTGCGGAGATTCCCATAAAGCTGCTGGCATCCATGATTGCGCGCACGTCATTCGCGATCTCGATGGAGGAGTCGCGGTTCACTTTGAACGGAGCTCTGTTATTCTTGCGCCCTGAAGGTCTCACCATGGTTGCGACCGATGGGCACCGGCTGGCATACGTGCAAGCAGCATCTACCGATAGTGGTCAAACCAATAAGCAGTTCCGGGCACTGGTTCCAAAGAAGGCGCTGGTCGAGCTGATTAAGCTTGCCGACGAGGCGGGACCCGATGCCAAGGCTATCTTCGCCGGAGACGACAATCATTTGTTCTTTCAGATGGGCCACCGGCTTCTGATGACGCGCAAGCTTACCGGCAACTTCCCGGATTACGAACGTGTCCTGCCCAAAGACCACCAGTTTGTAGCGAAGTTGCAAAAGGATGAAATTCGCTCGGCAATTGAGCGTGTGGCGCAGTTTGCGGATGAACGGTCTCGCTCTATTCGGGTGCAGTTTACCAAAGAAGAAGTGCGCATCTTCTCTTCCTCGACGGAAACTGGCGAGAGCGAGGAAAGCGTGCCTGTTGAGTATCAGGGTCCCGACCTTGAGATCGGCTTTAATGCGCAGTACCTCCTCGATTTTCTTCGCGTGATTCCTCAGGACCATATGGCATTCGAGTTGAAGGACCAGAAGAGCGCCGGCGAAATGCGGCCGGCGGGTGAAAGCATAACGGATCAGTATCGCTATGTCGTCATGCCCATGAGAATTTAGGGCAAGTAAGCATGCCCCACTAGAGAATATGGCCAACGAAGTGAATACCGGTACAGCCGAAGTTTACGATTCCACTAGTATCAAGGTGCTCGAGGGCCTGGAAGCAGTACGCCTCCGCCCCGCTATGTACATCGGATCGACGGGTGAGATGGGCCTGCACCATCTGGTGTATGAAGTGGTGGACAATTCGGTAGACGAGGCGCTGGCGGGCTATTGTACTGAAATTACGGTCACAATTCACGATGATAATTCCGTTACGGTGATTGACAACGGCCGCGGCATCCCAGTGGATCTTCACGAGGAAGAAGGAGTCTCAGCCGCGCAGGTGGTGATGACCAAGCTGCATGCGGGCGGCAAGTTCGATTCCAAGAGCTACAAGGTCTCAGGTGGTTTACACGGTGTCGGAGTGAGCGTTGTAAATGCGCTCTCCGAGCGGCTGGAGCTGGAAATCTGGCGCGAAGGCTACACCTGGCAGCAGGAGTACGCTTGTGGCGCGCCAAAAGCGCCACTGGCAAAGGCCGGCAAAGCGGGGAGGAAAACGGGAACGCGCGTGACCTTCAAGCCCGACGCCACCATCATGGAGATGACGGAATTCAATTACGACACGCTGGCGCAACGGCTGCGCGAGCTGGCGTTCTTGAACAAGGGTCTCAGAATTACGCTGACCGACGAACGCGTCGATCCCGAGAAGAAGGCGGAGTTTCTCTACACGGGCGGCATCTCCGAGTTCATCAAGCACCTGAATCGCGGCAAGACGGTGCTGCACGATAGACCGATTCACTTTGAGGCGGACCGGGAGATGCCCAACAACGGGACGCTCACCATGGAAGTGGCTCTCCAGTACAACGATGGGTACTCGGAAAACGTTTTCAGCTTCGCCAACAATATCAATACCGTGGATGGCGGAACGCACCTGAGTGGATTCCGCTCCGCACTTACCCGCACTATCAACGCTTTCGGCCAGCAGGCGGGGCTGTTCAAAGATGTAAAGGAAAACCTCACCGGCGACGACGTTCGCGAAGGGCTAACCGCGGTGGTGAGCGTGAAGGTTCCTCAGCCGCAGTTTGAAGGCCAGACTAAGGGCAAGCTGAATAGCGACATTGCCGGCTTCATGACGCAATTCGTCAACGACAAGCTGGGTGAGTACTTCGACAAGAACTCCGCCGTGGGCCGCAAGATTGTGGGCAAGGCCATCGAAGCGGCGCGGGCCCGCGAGGCGGCGCGCCATGCCCGCGATCTGACGCGGCGGAAGGGCGCGCTCGATTCCGGCGGGCTGCCCGGCAAGCTGGCGGATTGCCAGGAGAAGGATCCGGACCTGTGCGAGCTGTTCCTGGTGGAGGGCGAATCGGCCGGCGGCACGGCCAAGCAGGGGCGCGAACGAAAGTTTCAGGCCATCCTGCCGCTCAAGGGCAAGATCCTGAACGTGGAGAAGGCGCGCTACGACAAGATGCTCGCCCACGAGGAAATCCGCTGCATGATCACGGCGCTGGGCACGGGCATCGGCAAGGACGATTTCGACGCCACCAAGGTGCGCTACGGCAAGATCATCATCATGACCGACGCGGACGTGGATGGTTCCCACATCCGCACCCTGCTGCTGACGTTTTTTTTCCGGCACATGACGGAGCTGATTATGCGGGAGCGGGTGTTCATCG
>Ga0116114_1000662_pt1 | contig 20866 bp, 11 predicted proteins | sample June2015DPH_10_5_FD_89823 | JGI IMG/M metagenome (GOLD analysis project Ga0116114, IMG submission 89823) | Peatland microbial communities from SPRUCE experiment site at the Marcell Experimental Forest, Minnesota, USA - June2015DPH_10_40 | ecosystem: Environmental > Terrestrial > Soil > Wetlands... | reverse complement strand
GGATAGGCTTCGACGGGCAGATTGTGGAAGGAGACGATGCCCCACGCGAAGAGAAGAATCGCCGCTCCGATCATGAGCCAACGATTGTTCAGGGCGAAATCGACGAGGCCGCGGATCATCTATTGGTCCACCGCATTCTGTAGCGTGAGGGCGTTGGAGACAACCTGCTGGCCGATATTGATTCCGGAGTTGACCTGCTGCATCCCGTTGGGGAGCATCTCTCCGGCTTCGACGGCGACACGGCGGAAGTTGCCCGTGCCATCGACGGGGAGATAGACCCAGTCGCGGTCGTGCAGATGCAGGATGGCGGTGGCGGGAATGCTGGCGTGGGTCTCGGTTGCCTTGCCGAAGAAGGTCGCGGTGGCGAACATGCCGACGCGCAGCAGCGTTCCTGGATTGGCGACTTCGATGCGTACCTTGGCGGTGCGGATGGTGGGATCGAGGACGGCCCCGATGTCGCCGATGACGCCGGTGAGCACCTTGCCGGGATAGGCGGCGAGGCGAACCTCCGCCTTCTCGCCGAGGTGGACCTGGGCGAGGTCGTTCTCGTAGACATCGCAGACGACCCAAACGCGCGACAGGTCGGCAATCATGAAGGCATTCGCCGAGCCGGAGTAGGTGACGCCCGCGGCTGCCGCGTCGGTGACGTTCTGCGCGACGATGATGCCGCTGGCGGGCGAGGTGACCTTGACCGTCTCGGTGGGGTGGTCCTTGTCGACGCCCAGCACGTGGAGTTGCTGCTCGGCTGCGACGAGCGCGGACTTGGCGTCGTCCTCGGCGTTCTGCTCGATCTCAAACTGGCTGGTGGAAATGGCCCCCTTGTCATGCAGCAGGCGGGCGCGGTCGAGCTGCGCCTGGGTCAGGCCCTCGTCGTTGACGGCCTTGAGATAGGTGCTGAAGGCGGTGGAGACGTCGGCGCTCTGCACCTCCATCAGGAGCTGGCCCTTCTTTACGGAGTCGCCCAGGCGCGCGTGGATGGCGACGACGCGGCCGGAGGCGATGGAGATGACCGGGATGGTGCGCGAGACGTCGGGGTTCACCGTGCCGGTGGCGTTTAGCTTGGTGGGCGCCTGGTAGCTGGCCGCGGCCACCAGCGGGAAGGCCGCGGGATTCTGCACCTGCACCAGTGCGGGGTCTGCGTCTGCCTGGACGGTGACCGCGGACGGCGCCTCCTTACTCGCGTCGGAGGGTTTGCCGTTGCATCCTGCAATGGCGGCGAGCGCAAGGCAAGCCAGCGCGCCCGCGGTCCTTAGTGCACTCTCTGAACTCATTGATCTCCCTTGTTTTCTGTGGACGGTGCTCCATCTGTACAGACGCGGTTCCGCTAACAATGTTTCGCTCCGGATTGGCTTTCTGCCAGGCTTCCTCTATGAGAGTACGACAAAAACCGGCCTTACGGGCACAACAGATAACGTCTGGTCTGGCCGCAAACCCACTGACCAATCCGGCTTCGCCGAATTGGCGAGCAGATAATCCGAGGAGGCTGACAGACGCAAATGTGACAGGACCAGGGAAGGTCTGCAGAAGTGTACGGTATTCCCTCGGCGGCTAAAGCCGTATTGGATATAGGCCGCTTGCGGCGGGAAGATTCAAGGCTAAAGCCTCGGGCTACCAGTCCCGACCTTGCAAAACGGAGACTGCTGCCAGATTGCCAATTCGCTCAGCGAGGGGCAGATTGGTAACGGAATGCCGGCTTTTGAGCATTGAGATGACACGTGGCCTACAGGCGATCCGCGGTGGCGACGCCTACGCAACTACTCTCATCATCATCCTGTCCCGAATGGCGCGATCGACTTCGCTCGATAACCCACCCATCGCGATAAGACCGCGATGAATGGGGCACACGGCAACGAATCTCCTTCGTCGCCCCTCGAAATGCCTCCGTCGTCCGTGAATCCAGCTTCTGGTGGGTGACCTATTATTGCTCGGCGAATTTAGTACAATTCGAGCGGCGAGAGTATGCCTCATGATGCGGAAAGTATGTATCCTTGCACTTCTCCTCGCCGCGCCCGTTTTGGGGATCGCGGACGATAGCTATCTGACCGGCAAGCTGGTTCGCGTGGAGTCCACGCAGGCCGCAGGCGCCAGGATGTATGCACTTTACATCCAGCAGGGGGAAACTATCTTCTCGGTTCGCATCGTTGAAAAGCCACGTTATCGGCTTGAGTGGCAATTGAACGGCCCAATCGAGTTTCGGCTGGATAATGACGCGATCTATCTGAAGCGTCCCAACGGCGGGACATTGAAGATTGCGCGAGCCGAGAGTTCTCTGGCGGATGGCATTGGGCCGACAGAGACGCTGGATTTACCGTTTCCGTCCGCGGAGCGGCGTTCTGTTCAAACCCCGCCCGCAGCGCCTCAAATGCCCGGATGTATCGGGACCGCAGCCCAGGACCCGCAACTCAATCCCTTAGCGAAGGTCTGCGAGTTTGCGTTATCCGAGCGGACCCTTCCGAACTTTTTCTGTCAGGAAACAGTGCAGCGCGCTGTCCGCGACCTGCCAAACGGCAGTTGGAAAGACCTGGACGTGGTTAGGATGGAGGCGACCTTCGAGATGGGCCGAGGGGACCGCTACTCGCAGGTTTCAGTCGACGGACAGGCCGTCGCACTGCCACCCGATATTCAGGGCCACGCATTGGCCGGACTCGTGAGTCAACAGCATCCAGGCGGGTGGTGGACTGGGACGGGATTCGGTTCTGAGTTGGCTGATGTATTCGTTCCGCGTGTCGGGACCAGCTTCAAATATGCAAGCGAGGTCAACCTGCCGTCGGGTCCGTCAACCAAATTCGATTTTCAATATCACGCTGCGAACTCCAGACGCACAATATGGTCGGGCGAACGGAGCTTTCATCCAGGCATGACAGGCTCATTGTGGATAGACCGGCAGAGCGGAGAACTGCTGCGCCTGGATACAGTTGTTACGGAGTCCCCTCCCGGGTTTCCCCTCAGTTATTACTCCAGTTCGATGAACTATGGCGATGTCTCGATCGCGGATATTGGTAGTTTCCTGCTGCCCACGGATGGAGCCGTGGTGGCATGCAATCGTGGCAGATGCTCTCGGGACATACTATCGTTCCATGATTGCAGGAAGTTCGGCGCGGAAGTGCATATCGTTGGACCGTCTACCGAGGAGCATCATTGACACATCGAAGCCCGGGGCCCTGCTCTCCGTTTGTTCAGTTCTGTGGTGCGGCTGGCAGGCCTGGAACAGCGGGGGTGGGAGCGGTGCGGGGGCGGAATTGGCGGACGGTGCGGACGGCGGCTTCGGTGGGGAGCTGGTCTTTGCAGAGCTCGAGGACCTCGATGGTGGAAAGACTGCTCTGCGCGGCTTCGTTGGTGGACATGCGGGGGTCTTCCTCAACCGGACGGAGCGAGTCCGGCCCGGTGACCATGTGCGGAGTGGCGATGCCCGCGCCCTGAGAGAGCAGCATGGCGATGGCTTTCTTTGCGTAGGCGACGTTGCCGGTCTTGGCGTAGGCGTAGGCTGCGAGGCGGGCGCCGCTTTGCCCGGGCGGCACGAACTGGGCGTCGGCGCCCTCGTTGTGCGTGGTCCGGTCCTTGTCCCAGACATCAGGTGGCGCGATGCCGAGGCGGCACATCTGCAACCAGGCGGTTTCGAAGTCCTTGCGGCCGAGGAGCGGGACGAGCTCGAACATGACTTCGCCGCCGCCCTGGATGGTGGCGAGGTTGTAGTTGGCGGGGACGAGCGCGTGCGTCTGCGGGTTGGGAATTGCAATGAGCTTGCCAGTGATGGGGTCAAAGCCGACGGTGGCGGCGAGGGCCTTGGAATTGGCTTCGGGCTTGCCAGTCTCCAGCCCATAGGGCATGGCAAGGATGGAGTCGACGCCGGCGGTGATGAGGTTGAGCCAGTGCTTGTCGTTGGTGCGCTCCCACTCGGCCATCCAGTTGCCCGCGATGGCGAACCAGTCGGGGCCGATGCGGAGGCGGATGGGCGGCTCGCCGGGGCCGCGCGGCTCGGCCTCGCGCATGGGGTCGAAGTTGGCGATGGACTCGGGCGCGTATTCGGCGGACTCGCGGATGAGGTCGCCAGTGCGCTCGTCGGTGGTGAGGTAGTAGAAGGGACGCCAGTGCGCGGCCTGGCTGATGCGTGCTTCCTTGGCGCCGTCGCCCCACTTGACGACGTTGTGGCGGGAGCCGAGACCGCGCATGGGACCGAGGTGGTAGGTGTCGGTCTCGCTGGTGTTGCGCGCGTGGGCTTCGGCGAGACGGAAGAGGTCGGCGCGGCCGGTGCGCAGGTAGCTGACCCAGAGCCAGAGCGGCGCGCCTAGCTCGGTATTGTCCCACGCGTGGCCGCCCCAGTCGTAGTGCCAGACGTGGCGCGGCGCAGAGTAGGAGTGCATGAAGTCGCCATATTGCCAGAAGCCATACCAGGAGCGGTCGTCGACCTGACGCTGGTAGAAGGCAAGCACAGCGTCGAGACCGTCCTCGATGGACTTCCTGAAGGCGGTAGAGCGGTCAGAGAGGCTCCACGCGCCGAAGACTCCGGTGGAGTGGATGTACTCCGGCGAGGCAGCGAGAAGGGGGAGCTGTGCGCCTGCGGCAGCCATGGCAACGGTTTCCGGCTTGGCGGGAAAGGCAGCGTAGGCGAAGAGGGTCAGTTCGCTGGTGCGGGCAACTCCGTAGGCCGTGCTGAGGCCGGGCTGCGCGTCTTCGTAGGCGGCGTCGAGACCGTGGCCGTGGGTGTCGTAAAAGCGCATGTCCATCTCGGGCGCGTCGGGCGACCAGAGCCAGGCGACGAGCTTGGCGATGGGGCTGGCGGCTTGCTGAATCTCGAGCGCGGCGGGGAACGATTGCCAGAAGTTCTTGATGCCGACGGCGAGCCCTCCGCCAAGATCGCCGGCGTAGGCCAGGCCGGGAGCGCGCGTACCCGCGGCGGAGAAGAGCCATGTGCTCTCCGGGCCGGTGCGCTTGATGATGGTGAATCCGTCGGGATTGGGCTGGATGAGCTTGAAGTCGTTCCAGATGGCGTTCTTGCTGAAGACGGGACCGGGCGCGAAGGGCTGGCCCGACTCCTGCGCGATGCTGCCTCCGCCGGGCTGGAGCGGTTCGGACCAGAGGCCGCCGCCGGGGCCGGCGAAGCGCACGGTGCGGTACAAGGGCTGGTCGCGCATGGGAACGTCGATCTGGAGACCGAGGCCGCGCACGAAGTCCTTCTCCTGGTCGCCGTCGAAGACGATGGTGTGGACGAGGCGGATGGAGGTTTGGCCGCTGTAGAAATAGAGCCTCACGGTGAAGGGCAGCCACTCGCGCTTCGACACTGTGCCACGATGCAGACCTTCGATCCTGACCACGGCGCGGACTGGGCCAGACTGCTCCACGGCGACGTGCTTAACATTGCTGAGGTAGCGTTCGCGGCGTGGGGAATCTTCCGGGTTGTTGTCCGGGCCGCTCTGCAGGACGCAGACGAGCTGGCTGGCGCCGGCGATATTCTTCCCGCCCATGCTGATTGAGTTGATCAGGTTCGAGCCGTTAAGCGGGATGGAGCAGATGAGCGCGCCAGTGTCCACAGTGACCGAATTCCTGTCGGTCTTGACGCTGAGAGCGCCGGCAGCGGAGGAGGCTGCACCGGCGGAGAGTGAAACAGGACCCTGGAACCCGGCGGGCAGGACAGTGGCGAAGCCGGTCCACTTGATGGAGCCGTCGGGCCAGTAGGCAAGCGGCCAGCTCTGCACGGGCAGGTTGCTGCCCTGTGCGCTCAGGCTGAAACTGGCGCCGCGTGCAACCGCGCCCTGCGCCCAGGGCACTCCCCAACTGATGCCGGTTGACAGAGTGGGCTCTTTGCCAAGCAGGGAAAGGGAGACGCTACCCGGGGCGGACCGCGCAGGCGCAAGCGATGCCTGAGCAGGGGCGGCAGCGGCGAAGAGGCTGCCCGGTGCGAGCGTGGAGGTGGATATGACGGCGCCGGCGAGCGCGGCATCCTTCAAAAATTCCCGGCGGGTTGTCTGGTTCATGGAGAATCTCCCTGCGCAAGCAGCGATGTTTGAACCGGCTTGCTGCTGATCGCCCATTATCAGCTTCTGGAACAGGGCTGTGAAGCGACAATCGCCGCCTCAATTCTGATTGGCCGGCCAGCGTGCCGCGATCTCATGACCGGGCCGGGGCAGGATAATCGGACCCTGCGGCGTTTGTCGTTACCGATCGAGTCGAATTGATGATTAGCCTACCGGATCGGTGATCGTCTTCCGCGACGTAAGCGTGGCGCGGGCGTTGACGAGCCAGATCGCCCATTCGGCGGCGCACGACTCTCTTACGGACCTGCCCAACCGTGTGCTGCTGAACGACCGGCTTTGCCAGGCCATCGCCCTGGCTGGGCGTCAGGCTCGCATTGTGGCGGTGCTGTTCCTGGACCTGGACAGCTTCAAAAACATCAACGATTCCCTGGGACATTCCACCGGCGACAAACTTCTGCACTCCATTGCAACCCGCCTGCGCGATTGCGTGCGCACTCCGGACACGGTAAGCCGTCAGGGCGGCGATGAATTCGTCGTGCTGCTGCAGGACGTACGTCAAGCGGAAGAGGTTGTGCTGGTGGCGAAGAGAATCCTGAAAGCGGTGGCTGTTCCTCATGCCATCGACCACCACGCACTTCATGTCACGGCAAGCATCGGTGTGAGCGTCTATCCCGGCGACGGCCAGGATGCGGAGACGCTGATCAAGAATGCGGACACCGCGGTGTACCAGGCCAAGGAAGGCGGGCGCCACGGCTACAAGTTCTTCCGGCCGGAGAGATCGCCGTCGCCGCCGGCGTCAGAACCGCCGCCGCCCCGCCACCGGCTACGGCTATCTGAACTCAGGGATTTCTGCGCTACACTAACAGACGAACTGGTACAAATGATCGGGCAGTGTTCAAGCCCAATGACTATGCCAGGTCATCAAGATCGAAGGATTGAAGTTGACCCAATCGCTCCGCCAGCCGGGCTTCACATGCCCGGTGGAAACCGCCTCATGACCTGCAAATGCAAATTCAAACCAGGAAACAAAACGGAGAATCAAACATGTCATCCAAATATCGTTTAGCGTCTTTTGCGGTTGCGGCCCTGTGCGCCGTGTTCATGACGGTGAATCTGCAAGCGGCGCCGGTTGAAAACAAGCCGCCGGCCGTGGTCAGCATCAAGGACATACCCCACCTGGAGAAGCGCGATGGGATGACCAAGCTGATTGTGGATGGACGCCCCTTCATCTGCCTTGCGGGCGAACTATCCAATACCGCCTCGTCCGACCGCGAAGCCACCAAGGCCACCATCGCGCGCCTGGCGCAGGCCAATTTCAACACCGTCCTTACGGTCGTCTCCTGGGACCTGGTTGAACCCGAAGAAGGCAAGTTCGACTTCTCGATGATCGACTATCAGATTGAAGCCGCCCGCGCCAACAATGTGCGGCTGATCTTCCTGTGGATGGCCAGCTGGAAGAACGGCCTGTCGCACTTCCCGCCGCTATGGGTCAAGGCCAACCAGGACCGCTTCCCGCGCGTGGTCAACGCCCAGGGCAAGACGCTGGAGATCCTCTCCACGCTGAGCGAAAACAATCGCAACGCCGACGCCACGGCCTTTGCCGCCGTGATGCGACACATCCGCGAGGTGGACAAGACCCACACTGTGATCGCAATCCAGGTGGAAAATGAAGTCGGCACCATGGGCACCACCCGAGACTTCGGCCCCGCCGCCAATGCCGCCTTTGCCGGCCCGGTCCCGAAGGAGCTGACCGACTATCTTCAGAAGAACAAGGACCACCTGCGGCCGGAACTGAAGAAGATCTGGGACGCCGCAGGCGACAAGACCAGCGGTACATGGGAGCAAGTCTTCGGCAAGAACGTGCAGCGTCCGGCGGACGATCCACCGGTGCCCAACAGCCCCAATCGTTCTAAGCGTCCAGCCGGCGCCGAGCTTTTCAACCACACGGATGAGATTTTCATGGCGTGGAACTACTCCCACTACATCGGCTATGTGGCTGCGCAGGGCAAGAAGGAATATCCGATCCCGATGTATGTGAACACCTGGCTGGTGCAGCCCAACGACATCGGGGCGGGCGACTATCCCAGCGGCGGGCCCGAGCCGCTGGTGCATGACATCTGGAAGGCCGGCGGGCCGGCGATCGACATCCTGGCGCCGGACATCTACCTGCCGGATTTCGCCGGAATCATCAAGACCTACTCGCGCAACGGCAATCCCGCCTGGAACCCCGAAACCGGACAGAACGCCAACAACGCGTGGGTGGGGTTCACGCAACTCAATCTCCTGTGCTTCTCCCCGATGGGCGTTGACGGCCGCCTGAACGCGACCTCTGAAGACCCGTTCGTGCGGTCGTATGGGTTCCTCAACTCGATCTCGGGCGCGATTGCCGAGGCGCAAGGCAAGCCGGATGCGATCAAACTGATCGAGCTTGAACCGGGGCAGAATCCGGGGAAGGTCGCGATGGGCCGATATATCTTCGATTTCACCCCGGCGCCAGGGGCTCGCGGCGGCGGAGCAGCCGGTGTACGTGCTGGCACCTCTGCGCCGGCGTCGATGCCTGGCGCCCAGGTTGCGCCTCAGGGTGAAGGACGCGGCGCCATTGTTGGGCTGTCCTTCCTCGACAAGCCTTTCGTGCTGATTCTCAACACCGCCCCGGATGAGTATTACTTCGCGACCAACGCCTCGTTCCCGTTCGTTGCTTTGCCAAACAACATCCCCGACGCCAGGGTCGCTGCGCCGGCCATCATGGAGCGCGGCGCATTCAAGAACGGCATCTGGGTGATGCAACGCCGCGCCAACGGCGACGATATCATGGGCCGCGGCTACGACGTCTCCGCCGCAGCCAACAACAACCTGCCCGGCTCCCAGATACCGCTGGGCGCCCAAGGCAGAGACGGTCGTGGCGCCGGAGCGGGTAACACCACGCCCCAGCCGCCGGCCGTACTGCGCGTTAAGTTCTATCACTATCGCTAAGTCAAAGAGGAGAACAATCCATAAACTGAGAACCCCGATCCCGTGCGCCGTCCGCGGCCTTCTCGCCATGCGAGTCGCTTTCGCAGGGGCATAATCCGTTTCGACCATGCCTCGTCTGGAAAAACGGGACGCTCACTCAATTCATCGTTGACGGCAAACCCATCATCATCCTAGGCGGCCAGGTGAACAATGACAGCGCCTATTCGTACCAGGCGCATTTCGTCCTTCGGACCGATTTCCTTTGCACCATTGGGAATCCAATCCACCTGCTCAAGGCGCAGAACAAAATCAGCCTGAAGCTGGTTCACAACGGTCACCGCTTCTACTACGGCCGGAAAACTCTTGTATTTCGGATGAATGAGAACTGTAACGTCCATGGTGAAGGATGCGCCATGATCAAGGTAAACTTCCACACCTCGCGTTCGGTCTTCTGCCACAGTAGATAAATCCCGATTGGCGTCCGTCAACGAGTTGGTTCGGAGTTACTGGTCTTTTCTTTACCATCGCAGCGGCAAGGAAATCTTTGTCCTTGATAACGCCTTCTCTCTTATCGATAGAACGATGAAGACCGGGCACTCCACATGTGTGTGCGTGCGGGGAATATGGCAACTTGACACCCCATGGACGGGAACGCAGAATGGCCTGTACACAATTCGTTAGGAAGAGCAGGTATTCCCCGCCTGCGGCAGTCGATTTACGAAAAGGAGGACTGATGCGGCGCTCTGTTTGGAATCTTATTCTCCTGCTGATTCTGCTGACCCTGTCCCTCACACTCAATGCACAGAAGGCCAGCAAAGACGCCAAGGGCGCCAGCAGCCAGGTTGCGCCCGGCGAGTTGCCGCAAGCACCGGATATCTCGACTGTGGATTCACTCGAAAGCCTCGACGCGCACTGGTGGATTTTGAACACGTACCTCCAAGGATGGCACTCCGATTGGACAAAGACTGCCAGTTTTACCCTTACCACTCTGCAATACAACGTGACCGATGCATCGGGACAGGCATCCCAGACCTTCATTGACCTCAAGAGTATAGGGAAAGTTACCGTGGGCAAAGAGGTCAACAAGTACACGATGGCCTATTACCTGCTTGATGATGGACGTGCGAACGGGTTGTACATGAATCTCCATGACCTCCTTCACGACAAGAATCCCCTGCCTCCAGGACTCTCATTTCTGCTGTCAATCCACTGGGACCCGCGCACGGATTCGAATGCCCATGCGAGTGCGCAAGTCGTTGCGGACTCGCTGACGAAGCTGGGCATGCATGCCCGCGGCGAGGACAAGGCGCAAATGGACGCCAAGTGGGCCAACTTCAAACAGCAGGCCGCGGCATGGCGGGCGGCTACCGTTAAGCCGCCGATGTCTGATGACGCACGGCAGGCGTTCCTGATGGCAGAGAGCAACGTGCAGAGCAAGCAATTCATCAATGCCATCGCCTATTACGAGCGCGGACTGAGACTGTATCCGACGGACCCGAAGGACCAATGGAATGCCGCCATGATTTGGGACCAGCTCAATTGCCCGGAGGACGCCATCTACCACGCGCGGGCCTATCTTGAGTTGCAACCCGATGCGCCGGACGCGCCGGCCGTGCGCGACCAACTGCTCATCTGGGAGGCGAAGGCCGGAGTCCCGCATGTGGCCGAGACGGCGCCGGCCGTCGAGCATGGGGGCATCGCCGCAATTCTATTTGAGGCTCCCCATGGGATGGGGGTCAGGCTCAGTACGATGCTGGCGGATGGGCCTGCCGCCCAGGCGGGGTTGCGGCCCAACGACATTGTGACGGCCGTCAATGGAACCTCTGTGAACTCACCGGATGAACTTGGGAATGCCCTTCAAAAGAGTTCAGCCGGCAGCACCTTGACATTTGATTACCTGCGCGGAGGAGCGCTGAATCGGACCACCGTCACACTGATTGCAAGCAGTAAGCTCAAGAACAAGGATTTCCTTGAGTCACGGGCACAACAGGGGGACCTTTACGCACAAACCTTACTTTCCGCCATGCTGCTCCGAGGCGACGGCGTGCAACAGAACGATGCTGAAGGCCTGGAGTGGTTACGCAAGGCAGCGGAAGGTGGAGGCGAGGACGGAGAGTTTGGGCTTGGCTATCTCTATTACAACGGGAAGGTGGTGCCCAAGGACCTGACACAGGCGGCGAACTGGTATCGCAAGGCCGCCGACCAGGGGAATCTCGATGCGCAGAAAGCGCTGGACGAGCTGGCCAAGCAGGGCGTGACGCCGGCCATTGGCACAGCACCGACTACGCAGGCTTTTGTTGCGGCGGGGAAGCCATCAGCGGTCGATGGCGATTGGAGCGGCGCCATCGACACTTCGGCCGGGCCGCTACCTGCGGTGATTCACGTGAAAAGCGATCGGGCAGGAAAAGAATATGTTGCTTTTGACAGCCCCAAACAGAACGCGTTCGGCTTGACTGGCAACAACGCGACGCTGAATGGCGATGAATTTTCATTCGACCTACCCATCGTGCATGGACACTATAACGGCAAGTTGAGCCCGGATGGCAATACGATAACGGGGACATGGAACCAGGGAACGCCACTGCCCTTGAACTTAACGCGCACGGTGATGCCTGTGGCAACAGAGAAGCCGTTAGTGGCCATCGGCACAGCACCGCCTACGCCTGCGACGAACAGCAAGCCTCTGGCGGATTGGGTAAGGTTCCAGCAGAATGCGGCCGCCTGGCGCTCGCTGACGCAGAAGCCCGCTCTGCCGGCGGCGGCGGTTGCACAAAGAACGCAGGCGGAGGCGGCCTACGGCGCCAAGGACTTCCGCGGGGCCATCGCACACTACCGTCAGGGGCTTGCAATGGCCCCGATGTGGCCGGAGGGGTGGTACAACATGGGGCTGCTGTGCGGCGAGTTGAACGACTACGCCTGCGCGGTGGATGGGCTGAAACACTATCTCGAGCTGAGGCCAGATGCATCGGATGCGGCCGCAGTGCGCAGGCAGATGAACACCTGGCAGGCGAAGGTGGCGCAGTAGCTTGACAGATGAAGGGGGAGCCATGATCAAGACGGTCCGGTTGGTGATGCTGGTCCCAGTATTTGTGGTGTTTCTGGCGGCGCCACTGGGCGCACAGAAGACGGGCAAGGCGCCAAAGAGCAGCACGCCTGCCGCAAGCGCTCAAACCGCTTCGCCGAACCAGGCGACTACGCCGCAACAACCGATGGATTACCTTCAAGCGAGCAGGATCGTGAATGAGACTGTGATCGAGAAGTGGAGTGGGAAGGTCGCAGTTCAGGTTCGAGGCGGGAGAGCCCGGGGTTGCATCATGAACCCCGACACAGGCGTACCTCTCTGCTCCACGATGGACTTGAAGAAGCTGGGAAGGATTACCGTGACCGAAGAGCAGGGAGGCAAGGGGAAGCATCATTATGTATCGTATAGATTGCTCCAGGATGGAAGAGAAAGTTCTGATATAAAGAGCCTTCCCTATTTGACCGTTATAGGTGCCAGCTTTAATTGGGAGGCTCCGACGGATCCTCAGGCAGAGGCAAAGGCCCAGGCCTATGCCGACGCTCTGAATCTGCTCAGCGCTCACGCACGCGCCGAGTACGAGGCCGAATGGCAAGACTTTCAGCAGAAAGCTGCGGCATGGCGCGCTCTGCCCACCAAGCCTGCTATCTCCGATGAAGTCCGCATGCATCGCCTTGTGGCCGAAGACGCGCTCAAACAGAAGCAGTTCGATACCGCCATCGACGAGTATGAAGCTGGGTTGAAGATCGATCCGCTCTGGCCGGAAGGCCATTTCAATGTCGCCCTCTTATACGGAGAATTGAACGACTATGAAGAGGCAACACTGCACATGCGGGCCTATCTTGATCTGCGTCCCGGCGCCCCCGACGCGCAGGCTGCCCATGACCAGATGCTGCTGTGGCAGGGCAAACTGGGGCAGCAGTGAATCTCCGCGGAGTCGAACCAGTGCCTTGAAAGCGATCGCCCGGCACTACTTGTAACCGGAATCCGAGCACACGCAGACAGAAAGTTGTAATGTAGTAGTCCAATTATCCCGGCATGATCGCCCCGGTGGCCAGGCCAGCCTGATAGCCACAGCCGGGTAGTAGTTGGTTTCGTCCTCGAAGGAAGGGAGGGTCTGCCATGAGTCGCTGCTGTCTTCTCATCGGTTCATCCCTGATTCTTCTGGCTGTGTGTGCAGCCCAAGCGCAAACCAACTGTTATGACACGAGGACGGGCACATGGGTACCAGACACACCAGGTGCCTGTGGAGGGTCCAGTCAAACGCAACGTGCGGCACCCGCACCGGCAGCCGCAGCGCCGGCGTTGAGCCCGATGCAATCTGCCGTTGTGAACGCTGCCGGAAACATCAGCTATCAACTGGGCGCGGCCTTTGGCAACTGGCTGGCGCATGCAATGAGCGGGCCGGACCCGGCTGTGCAGCAACAGCAACAGCAGATGATGGCGGAGCTGCAGCGGCGGCAGCAGGAGGCCATCCGGCTGCACAAGGAGCAGGAGGCGCAGCAGCTGGCGGCGACCTACAACCGTCTGATTGGCACGCTCAAGCTGACCGGACTGCCCCAACTGGAGATGAAGGACACGGGCATGCAGCTACCCGAGCTGCACATGAAGCTGACATCGAACGGCGATGAGGGCATCGGGCAGAACGGCATCAAGGGGCTGCCGGGCATCAACCTGAACGGTGACAATTCGCCGGCGTACGGGATTCCCGGGCTGCCGGGAATTTATACGGGCGGAGCGGGACCGGAGGTGCAACTGACCAACACGCTGCTGCCGATGAAGACGGGCGACCAGACGGCGGCGAACGCTGCGCCTGCACAACTGGACCCGAGCAATATGACGCCGCAGCAACTGGCGGACGCCGCCGAGGCGTACAACAAACTGACACCCGAACAGCAGCAGCGCATCCTGCAGCAGGCCCAGCAGCAGACAGACGCGGGGCAGACGGCTCCGGGACCGGCGACTACGGCCAGCGCGCCGGCAACCGTTCCGGCGGAGGGCAGCGGGCAGATTCCGGGCCAAGGAATTGCCGACTCGTCGCGGGCCGCGGCGGCGGCAAGCGATGAGACAGCCTCGGGAATCGCACGCACTGGGTTTGATACGGCAGGCGCGCCGGAGCAACCACTGACGGTCAAGCTGAGCGGCATGGATACGACGGCTCCGGCTGAGCCGGCGGTTGTCCCGAGCCAGTCGACCAGCTCCATCGGTGTTCCCGCAAATCCCGGCGGCAACCTGACGGCCGGCTCATCCGTGGTCAACCTCGGCCGTTTAAACCCGGGCAAGCCTGCCACCGTTGATGCGAACGCCTTGCAGGAGAATAAGCCGGCCCCGAACGGTTCTAGGTACGTTAATTGCGAGTGGACAAGAACAACACGCGACCAGCTAGCGGGAGGTCTTCCTGTGCAGGAAGATGCCATCAGGAGAACAGAGGCACAATTGGAGGCTGCCCGCAAGGGAGTCGAAGAAGCCAATGCGGAGAGAAAAAAGGTGCTCCGAGAGGGAGCCGCCGATGAGGTGGAAGAGTACGCGAAGGAGATTCTTACATCTGCTGACAAACTTCGGATCGAGATCGAGGCCTTGCAAGGGCTTGATAAAGCAAAACGAGACCTGATTATCAGAACTGTGAATACTCTGGTCTTCGAAGGGAAGAGTCTCTACAAAGCCGGAAACGCGGGGGTCCAAGCCGCAAGTATGCAAGAACAAGTAAATAGTGCCAACCGCCAAGTAGAGGTCTTATACAAAATCATGATGGAAGGCGGCATTGCCGAAAAGGTTGGAGAAAAAGGTGCAGAAGAGTTAGGGGGACCGCTTGGGGCATTGGCCTTTCGAGGAGCGAAAGTCAGCATCGATTTATCAGTTGCCGTGGGCAATGGAACCATCAGCCAGGATGAGGAACTGACTGCTCAGGAAAACCTTGAAACCATGAAAAGCCAATATCAGCACATTGAAGACAGAATCGCGGAACTCAACACCGACCTCAATGAACTATGTGAAAAATAGATGCTACCCCCCAACTAACTCTCCCCGCAGCAACAAGAATACGCAATTGGGTGTTCCACCGCTACCGCAGCATCGAGAATAGAATCGCACCAAAACATACAGAAAGACATAGCAATGCATATTATTCAGGGTTTCCATTTTCTGTGTGTCGCAGGGGGCGGAACAAAATTGCTCGGCGGGTGAGATGTCGAATGGCAAAGGTGATCCGCACAAGTTGCACACAGATCAGCGTAATGAAATCTGTAAACAATTGAGAATAATTACTTGGTGGAGGCGGCGGGAGTCGGATTGTGCATGGGTATTGATAATATGTAAGTTACAGATTCTGAAGCACTCACGATACGCACAAAACGCGGGAATTGAGAAAATCACACACGTATTACACACACGGAAATACTAAGACCACAACGGCGTTTTACAGTGACTAATCCAGATTGGCGACATCTCGCCGGTTACGGCTTGATGAGTGCATTGGCTTGCTTTCACCAGCCGGCGATCATAGCTTCCGGGAAGCCAACGCTGCAGGCCCTTCAATCCATCCGAAGGCTAATACTCATATTGGCTCAAAAACGACGGAGCCGATCAATGGCCGATCCAACGTCATCTCTTCCCTGGGTGACCCTCTACAGGATGGCTCAACCTATCTGGTTGTCACATAGCGGGAATCGATTGCATGTTGGACGGCTTGTGTGAACGCGGGCAATGGGCAGGAATAATCCTTCTCGCTGCAACCGGGAAGAAATACGGGAACGCGTTGGGGAGGATTGCTTAGCGAGAGAGTGGCCGATGACCGCATCTGCTCAAGCGTCTGCACCGTGAAGTAGGTGCGAACGGAGAATTGTCCTGTCTTTCGGTTCCGCCATAGTTCGAAGATGAGCGCCCCACCGGGAGGCGTGTCGTCGCGCCGCCCATCGGCGATCCAGGTCAGGTTAAGCAGACCTGCAATATTGGTCAGGTTTGTGTCGTGGCCAATCAGAAAGAGCGCACGATCTCCTGGCTTGCCAGGGATTCCATGAATTACCTTCTGGGATACTGCCTGCTCGATCGACTTGTCGATAACGGTCAGAAGGTTCGAGGCCCCGATCCGCGCCATGATCGGTGTGCGTTCGGTGAAGTCAGTGGCGGCTGAGTGCAGTTCCATCAGGAACCGGAGCTTCGGACCATCCACGCAACCCCACCCAACGCTGGATGCCTCCATTCCCTGCGTGTACTCCAGCAAGAGGTTCTCAACCAGAGTCGATGCGGTGTTCAGCGGGCTCCGCAACTCTGCAACATGGCCACCGCTTCCCGGCGTCAACGTAGCTGGAATGTCGAAGAGTGATAGTCGTTTCTGTTGAGGAGCGGCCGCGGAGCCGCAAGTTGCAAGGATTGTGTCCAACGTCCCAAGTTGCGAGCGATAGGCCTCCGTTAGGTTGGCCGGATCGCCGCCGATACGTCCGGCAATTGCAGCAGCAGCCTGAGCTGGTGTGTTGACACCCAGTTGAGCTTGAGTCGGGTGAAAGTGAAAGAGCGGATCGTTGGTGCCTTCCGGCCGGAATTGCACATCCGTGCGGCATCCCGGGAAGAGTCCCTCGGCAAGCGCCTTCCCTGTCTCTCGGGTGCGCTGGTCGGAGTCCGCGTAAAACGTGACCTTCTTCGCATCTTCGCATCCGCTCGGGGTTAATAGTCCGTCCTTCGCCAGCTCCATCCGGTCATACGCGCCGAACAACTTCATGAGTTGATAGCCATGAGCAGTCAAATAACCCGGCGGCACATCCCAGGCCGGCCATGGTGCGAGCGAATAAGGGTTGTATTGTGCCGGCATCTCTGTGGGGGAACGGACCCCGTGGCGGCTAAGATAGACAACAAACTTCAGGTCAGAACTCGTGCTGTTCGATGAAGGAGTGGCTGATTGTGCTGCTGTGAAGTGAGAATTGAGACTAACTAAGCATGCAATAGATATCAGCCATCGTGACATCATGTGTGTCATTCATTTCCTCAAGACTTGTGCGCGTACGAGAGTGGTCTGGATGCTGGCCCGCCAGTCGCTTGATTTAGGGAGTACACGCCAACGAAATGACATGTACTCCCCGCCGAAGAAGCAGCTCTTGAATGCACCGAAGCTACCGACTGTGACCCAGGGTGTAGCGGAGACCGGCGGTGTAAGTCGGCTTGTAGTATTCACGCTGATTTACGAACTGCGTGCTTCCCTGATAGTAGCCGAAGACCTCGTTGTTCAGGTTGAGGCCATCGACCACAGCGCTAAGACCTTTCCAGAAGCGATAGCTCGCCTGCGCATCCACCTGGTAGTGCGCCAGCGTATAGATGTCGCCGGAGGGGCCCTTTGTTCCCAGACCGCTGGGATCGGCCCCGGTTACATATGTCGGCGAGACATACATGTACTGGAACAGGCTGTATCCGTTGTAGGCGAGGCCTACACGCACGGAGAGCCGCTTAGTGTCGTAGGTGGGGCTTATGTTCCATGTGTTCGGTGCCTGGTCGATTAAGGTTGGCTGATCGGTACGCAACGGCAGCCCCTTCTCGCGCGAGGCTGTGTAGCTATAGTTGGCTGAGACCCCTAGCCCGCTAAGCAGTCCTGGCAGATAGTTGAGATGCTGTTGGAAGCTGAGTTCAAAGCCATAGAGACGTGCGTTTTGTCCGTTTACATACTGAGTGATTGCGTCGCCGGGATATTGCGCAAGGACTCCCTGGGTCGCCACGGGGAAGTACCCTGCCGGAAAGTTCGAGAGGCTAAGTCCACCGGGGATGCTGGTCTCGATCTGCGGCGCGGTTAGCTGCTTGAAGAAGAATCCGGCCTGCACCATGCCGAGCGGCTTCAGATAGTCTTCGTAGAGCAGGTCGTAGTTATTGGCGTGCTCCGGTCGCAGCGCGGGGTTGCCAATGGTGACGCTGACGGGACTCGCCGTGCTGTCCTCGGTGATGTATGGGATTAGTTGATAAGGGTCGGGCCGGGCAACGCCGCGCGCAACCACGGCACGCAGCGCGGAGTTCGGCGTCAGCGAGTAGCGAGCCTGCACGCTCGGCAACACGTCCACATACGAAGGATTATTCGTGATGCCCGTAAAGCTATAGCAGTTGGTCAGGGTTGTTCCGCCGCAGACTGGCATCGTGGTGCTGGATTTTCCCAGGAATGTCAGGTTATAGCCAAACGTCATCATCTGCGTGCCTTCGAATCGCAGTCCTGTCTGCAGATGCAGCTTGCCGAGGTCGATGGTGTTCATCATGTAGCCGGCAGTGATTCGCTCGACGTAGTGGAAGAGGTTGGGATATGTGTCGCCCGCCGTCTTATAGGAGTCGAGATTGCCGGTGAGGTTTGCCAGCGTATAGTTCGCCGCCGAGGTGAAGTTCGAAACCTGGCCGTACTGCCCGCCGAAGTATTGTCCGTTGAAGTAGTCTGTGTTGTTGAAGGTGTCCAGAAGCTGCGTCATCAGCGGCGCGCCGGTGAAGCTGTCATAGACATTTTCCGTCGAGTCCGAGCTCTTATGGCCATTGCTGATCTTGAAGCCCGCCTCGAAGACGCCAAAGTGACCGTTTGCGCTGTAGTTCTTGGCGTATGAGGTCTGAGCGGTGAGGTCGAGCTCGGCATCCAGCCCATGGGAGATGGTGATGTCCTTGAACTGCCAGTTGGCCGCGCTCAGCAGCGGAGATGTGTTCGTGTTATCGCAGTTTCCGAAGTGCGGGTGATAAAGGTCGGTCTGCGCCGAGGGAACGTAGTTGCAGAACATCGTCGGGCCGACCCACGAGAAGTCCGCCTTGGGATTACCTGCTGAATCGACCTCGTAGGAGCGCGACGCCGACAACTGATAGGTGAAGAGCGAATCGCTATGCACCGTGCGCCCGCCCAGAATGATGGTGCCCACGGATGCATTCGGCCGCTTGCTGGAGGTGTAGAACTTCGGACTGGACGACTTGGTCGCGGGGTTGGGCAGAACAGGGTTGGCCGCAGTGCCAGAGATCGCCGATGACACCGGCGAGTAGTACCACTTGTCGCCCCAGTCCTTTAGGTCCGAATAAAAGCCATGCGCGTAGATAGTCGTGTTGTTGTTGAAGCGATAATCCGCACTGCCGTCGAAGCCGTAGCGCGTGCGATAGTAACGGTACTCGCGGATGGTATTGCTGTCGTAAAACGGCATGGCCATTGTGGAAAGCGGATCCAACGCCGGCTGGATGTTGTCGATACCGCGGCCGTTGTAATCGAAGACCGCGTTTCCCAGCAGGCCAAACCGCTTGCTTGCGCCGAAGCGCTGGCCGGCCGTCCCACCAAACGCATAGGAGCCGCGCCCATTCATGATGTTCGTGTATCCGCCGTTGCCGTAAAGACTGACCGTCGGCTGATTTGCAGCCTCCTTGGTGCGCAGGTTGACCGAGCCGCCGATGCCGTTGCCATCCATATTTGCCGAGAGCGTCTTGTTCATCTCAATGGCATCGACCATGTCAGAAGGAATTACATCCAGGCGTATCTGCCGCACTGACGGCTCCGGCGCCGGGATAGTAATGCCATCGACAGTGACATTAGTCAGACGCGGCTCTGTGCCGCGCACCTGGATGTAAACGCCCTCGCCTTCGATCCTGTAGAGCGTGACAGAGGGAAATCTCCCGATCGCGTCCCCCACATTGGCATTAGGAAGACTGGTAATGACCTCGGCGGGAAGCACCTGCAGCAGGTTGTCGGCGGTGCGCGTCTCGTTGATGGCCTCTGCCTCGCCGTGCGGACGCTCCGCGGTCACCATGATCTCTTCGCTCGCGGAAGCGACTTTAAGCGACAGGGTCAGATTGAGGGTCTGCCCCGCGGCGATCTCCACGTCGGAGGTCTGCGGCTCGAATCCAACGTAGGAGACCGTCAGCGTGTACTTGCCGGCAGGGACCTCGGGCAAGCGGAATGCTCCCTCGTCGTTGGAGACGACGGTGATCGCCAGCGGCGCGAGCTTCAGTTGCGCACCCGGAACAGCTGATCCTTGCGAATCGACAACGGTCCCCGCAATCAGCCCTTTGACTGATTGAGTTGATGCTGCAGCACTCATTTCCGCGGTGCTGGACGCAGCTATAAGCGTTTGCGCAATGCCTGGCAAAGGCAGCATCGACAGGGACACGAGCAGGCAGACCAAGGCCGGCATCATGCGAGCGGTTTTTGCAGTTCGCGATATGGAGACTTGAGGGACGTTGCATCGACGGGAAGAAGTAAATCCTTGCATGGGAGCCTCGCAGAACAGAATCAGAGCGCGCGAACATCGCTGTGCTGTTTAAAAAACTTGAACCGGATGAGTTCAAGGTAGGCGCGCAGTGTGAATGCAGATTCATCGTCCTGTAAATAAGTCCTGAGATGGCAATGCAGCCCGCTTTCACAGTGCCATAACAATCTGCGCCTAGTGTGAGAGCTTGAGTGCCTCTAAATACCCAATGAAAACGCCTACAAATCTGCGCATTCTCGTCATTGAAGACGACCTGCGCATGGTCGAACTGCTGCGCACCGGGCTCTGGGAGCACGGCCACACCATCGTCACGGCCACCACGGCGGAGCAGGGCCAGCAGCTTGCAGACGCTGAGAACTTCGACGCCATCGTTCTCGACATCGGCCTTCCAGGCCGCAGCGGATACACCATCGCGCAGCATCTGCGCACGCGCCCCAACCGCCCGGCCATCGTAATGCTCACGGCGCTCAATCAGGAGGACAACATCGTCTGCGGCCTGGACGCAGGCGCAGATGATTACCTCACGAAGCCCTTCTCCTTCCCAGAGCTGCTTGCGCGTATCGGCTCTGCAGCACGCCGCGCGCGTGTCGCTGCGACCGACGAGTTCTGCATCGGCCCCTTTCGCCTCGACACCAAATCGCGCCGCCTCCTCTGCAATCGGGTTGAGGTCCACATCACCCGCGGCGAGTATCTTTTGCTGCGCGCACTCGCGCTCGATCGCGGTGAAGTGGTCT
>Ga0116114_1000644_pt1 | contig 21204 bp, 15 predicted proteins | sample June2015DPH_10_5_FD_89823 | JGI IMG/M metagenome (GOLD analysis project Ga0116114, IMG submission 89823) | Peatland microbial communities from SPRUCE experiment site at the Marcell Experimental Forest, Minnesota, USA - June2015DPH_10_40 | ecosystem: Environmental > Terrestrial > Soil > Wetlands... | reverse complement strand
TCAGCAGGTAGGCCCGCGCGCCGGCCTTCAGCGCCTTCAGCACGTAGCCCTCATCGGAATGCATGCTGAGAAACACGATGGCGGTCTGCGGCAGCTTGGCGGAGATTTGTCTGGCGGCCTCGATGCCGTTCAGGATAGGCATCGCCACATCCATCACCACCACGTCGGGCGTGTGTTCTTCGGCCAGCGCCACGGCCTCGCGCCCGTTCGCGGCCTCCGCGACGGCCTTGATACCAGCATGGCTTTCGAGCAACAGCCGCAAGCCCTTCCGGACCACCGTAATGGTCGTCGGCCAGTAGAATTCGAATCGGTTTCATGCGGTCTCCCGCGCTTTCCGCGGCATCGGCTCCGGCAAAGGGAGCATGATGCTCAGTACGGCGCCCTGCCCAGGCTCGGAATCCACTGCGAAGCTGCCGCCCAGGTGGCTCACTCTTTCGTGAATCCCCAGCAGCCCCATTCCGCGCTCCTGTTTCGTGTCGAATCCCTTCCCGTCATCCTGGACGGAGAGCAGGAGACGGTCTCGCTCCTGGCGCACTGTGACTCTCACGTTCGAGGCCCCCGAGTGTTGTACGCAGTTGTGCAGAGCTTCCTGGACGATCCGGTACACGCAGGTCTTGATCTCTTCGGGAAGTTCTTCGGAAACCTGCTCGGCCGCCACTTTCACCCCCACGCCGCTGCGCTTGGAAACTTCACGCGCCTGCCATTGCAGGGCGGGCAGCAAGCCGAGATCGTCCAGCATCGACGGCCGCAGCAACAGCGCCATGCTGCGAACCACCCCGATCGAGTTCTCCACCAGCTTCTTGATCCCGTCCGCCTTGGCCGCCACTGCGTCTGTGTCCTTGGTGCGAATCAGGGTGGAAAGGTTGGCCATCTCCACCAGCACGCCGGTCAGTGCCTGGCCTACTTCGTCGTGCAGCTCGCGGGAAATCGATCTGCGCTCGTTTTCCTGGGCTTCCACCAAGCGCGCCGACAACTGTTTCAACTCCGCTCTGGCATTCGAAATCTCTTTATAGTGCGCCGCCGTCCCGGCCTCCAGACCCAGAATCTTGCGCATGCTGAAACCGGCCAGAAGGAGGCCCAGGAGAATGGTCAATCCGATAGCCATCGTCAGGCGGCGCTGGAAGCGGGAAAAAAGTTCCTCCACTCTCGCCTTGCCGCTATTCAACTGCGACTCGTTGATGGCGCCAATCTGGTCCGCGATCCCCAGCATGGCCACGCGGCGCGGGAAGACTTCGTCGCGCAGGAAAGCATAGCCATCGCGTCGCCGCTGACTGGTGGTCCATTGTAACACCGGCTCCAGCACCGTCCAGTATGCCGCCAATTCCTGCGTGAGCACCTGAAACGGATTGGCTTCCTGGGCATTCAACAGCGCCCGGTATTGCCGCAGTGCCGCGTCCATGTCGCCGCGGGTTTCGCGGAGACTGTACCGGTGGCCTTCCGCCTTGCCGCTCTCCGGCTCGAGCAGATAGTCTCTCACATAAGTGCCCGAGACATACACGTCCGCGCGAATCCGCTCCAGCACCCTTGTGCGCAACAAAAAATCTTCGCGAATGTTGTTGTCCGAGGCCTGAATCTGCTGTAAAGCCTGAAGTCCATCGAAGCCCGCGAACGCGACCAGAAGAAGCAGCCCGCCGAAACCCGCCACCAATACCAGCCGGCTGCTCATGACCGGGGATTTATTTGAGAGGCCGCTCATGGCTTTTCCTATCCTATCGCCGACGGGCCCGCGAGGGCCTGCGCCACGGCTACAATGTAAGACCATGCCCTTGCGCCAATACCTGGAGCACTACTTCGAGTTCAAGCAACTCGGCGCTACCTGGAAGACCGAGATTCTGGCCGGGTTCACCACCTTCATGACGATGGCGTACATCGTCTTCGTCAACCCCGCCATCCTGCACGAGACCGGCATGCCGCTGGCGGCCGTGACGGCGGCCACGTGCATCTCGGCCGCCGTCGGGAGCTTCCTTATGGGCGGCTTTGCCAAGTACCCCATCGCGCTGGCGCCCGGCATGGGGCTGAACGCTTACTTCACCTACACCGTGGTGAAGGGGATGGGAGTTCCGTGGCAGGCGGCGCTGGGGGCCGTGTTCATTTCCGGTGTGGCCTTCCTCCTGCTGACCGCCCTGGGCGTGCGCCAGCTCATCATCTCCACCATTCCCTACGAGCTGTACGCGGCGGTGGCGGCGGGCGTGGGGCTGTTCATCGCCCTGCTCGGTTTCCGCAACTCGGGGATCATCGTGCCCAACGCCGCCACCACGGTGACGCTCGGCAACCTGCAAGACAAGAGCACCGCGCTGGCCATGTTCGGCCTGCTGCTGATCGCCGTGCTGCTGGCGTGGCGCGTGCGCGCGGCGATGTTGATCGGCATTCTCGCCACCACCGGTATCGGCCTCGTTACCGGTGTCGCGAAATGGGCGCCGCACTCCTATCGCTTGAGCGACCTCTCGGCCACGGCTTTCAAGCTCGACCTCCCGGCCACCTTGCGCATCGGCTTCCTGGAAATCGTTTTTGTGTTCCTGTTCATCGACCTGTTCGACAACATTGGAACCCTGGTAGCGGTGGGCAAGCGGGCCAATCTGTTCGACCAGACGCACCAGATCCCGCGCGTCAACCGCATCCTGCTTTCCGACGCCACGGCCACTATCGTAGGCTCGCTCACCGGCACTTCCACCGTGGTGAGCTACATCGAGAGCGCCGCGGGAGTGGCCGCCGGCGGGCGCAGCGGGGTGACCGCCATCGTCACCGGCCTGCTGTTTGTAGTGGCGCTGTTTGTCGCCCCGGTAGTGGGCGCCATCCCCGCCGCTGCCACCGCGCCGGCGCTGATTATCGTCGGCAGCCTCATGGTGGGTGTGGTGGCGGAGATTGAATGGCAGGATCCCGAAGTGGCCGTGCCCGCGTTCCTCACCATGATGGCGATCCCGCTGACTTTCAGCATAGCCAACGGTCTGGCATTCGGTTTCACCGCCTACACGCTCATGAAAATTGCGCGCGGCAAGTTCCGCCAGGTGAACTGGTTCGTGTACGCTCTGACGGCCCTGTTCATCGCCCGCTTCGTGTATCTGTCGCGCGGGTGACGCCGAGCGCCGCGCATTTCTTGCGGAAAGTTAATGTAACCCATTGAGCCATCTAGGAATCCCACGTGTTGAACGCGTTGGAGAAACCACATGATGCGCAAGGTTGAGTTGTTAGCGGCTCTGTTGGCGGTGGCGGCGATTCCGGTCCTGGCGGACGCCGGAGATCCCCCGTCGCGCGTGGCGCGGCTGAGCTATCAAAGCGGGACGGTCTCCTTCAGGCCGGGGACCGTCGAGGAATGGACCGCGGCCTCGCTGAACTATCCTCTCACCACCGGCGACCATCTCTGGGCCGATGCCGGCGCACAGGTGGAGATGCACATCGGGTCCACCGCCATTCGCATGGGTTCCCAGACCGCGCTGGCCATCCTCAACCTCGATGACCAGATGGCGCAGTTCAGCCTCACGCAAGGCGTGCTCAACGTCCACATCCGGTACTTGGGAAATCAGGAAGCCTTCGAAATCGACACGCCCAATGTGGCTATCTCTCTCGTCGAGGTCGGCGACTACCGCATCGATGTGGATGGCGATAACAACATCACCACGGTCACGGTGCGGGGCGGGGAAGCCCAGGTCAATGGCGAGGAGGCGCGCGGGGCCTTCCCGGTTCAGGCGGGCCAAAGCGCCCAAATCAGCGGCGTCGATAAGTTTGACATGGGCAGCGTCCCGCCTCCGGACCAGTTTGACACCTGGTGCCAGATGCGCGACCGGCGCGAGGACCAGTCGCAATCGGCGCGCTACGTTTCCCGCCAGACCATCGGCTATGAAGATCTGGACCAGTACGGCGTGTGGCGGCAGGTTCCGCCCTACGGCTGGGTCTGGGCGCCGACGGGGATGATGGCGGGATGGGCGCCATACCGCTATGGCCACTGGGTGTGGGTAGATCCGTGGGGCTGGACGTGGATCGATGACGCGCCCTGGGGCTTTGCCCCATTCCACTACGGCCGGTGGGCGTTCGCGGGCCCCGTCGGTTGGGTGTGGGTGCCCGGCGCCATCGCGCCGCGCCCCGTGTACGCCCCGGCGCTGGTGGCCTTCGTGGGTGTTGGCGGCGTGGGGATGGCGGCATGGTTCCCGCTGGGCCCCGGCGAAGTGTACCGGCCGGGCCTCAACGTGGTCTACGTGAACCAGACCGTGGTGGGCGCGGTGACGGTGGTGCCCCACGACGCGTTCGTTGGGGCGCGGCCGGTAGCGCAGGCCATGGTGATTGTACCGCAGCGCGAGATCGTGCAAGCGCGGGTGGTGGGTGCGACCGCGCCCATCGTGCCGGTGCGGGAAAGCGTGCTGGGGCGTCCCGCCGGCGCCGCCGCGGTTCAGACGCCTCTTGCCAGGGTCGCGGATCGGCTCGTGTATGCCAAGACCGCTCCGCCTCCTCCGCCGGTCTCAAGCGTTGAGAGTCTGCGCGATCACGCCGCGCGCCCGGCCGCGGTGCGAGGCCCCGGGGCTGGAATGGCACGTCCGGAACGGCCGGCGATAGCGCCGGTGCGCAACGACCGCCAGCCAGCCGCGCAGGCGCCCGCGGCCAATCCCGTAACCCGGCCCGCCGAGCAGCCACGGACCGAACAGGCAAAGACCGCGAAGAAAGCCGTCAAGAAGACGGAAAAGAAGGAAGAGCGGAAAGAGAACCACTGACCCCAGTCGCCGGCCTAGGCCCTCCACCGCAAAATCGCGCGGCGTGAAAAAGTCGCTGGCATTTGGGAGCCTCCCCAACTAAAATGGGATTTTGCCACCCGTGAATCTTGAAGTGCATGACCTGCGGCACCTGTCCGGGCTGCACGGTGGAATGCCCTTGTGGAGTGAAGGTTTCTGAAAGGCTCATCCGAGCACAGGAGATGTTTACATGTTAAAGACGATTTGCGCGTTCGGGCTGCTGGCTTGCGGCCTGGCGGCCGCCGCCGATACGGCTCCAGTTCCTGTTTGTACCGCGGTACCGGGATGGACGCAGCGCGGCGAAGCCCGAAGCTATGTTGGCGACAATCTGTTCGAGTACATGGATGGTAACGCGGAAGGCTACCTGATTTACGGCTTCCAGTCCATGCATGGCGTCACTTGCGTCAAAGGCCCTGTCACACTGGTTATCGATATTTCCGATTTTGGAGAACCCGATCTCTCTTACGGCATGTTCACGGCCAACCGGGATCTGCGGGAACCCATGGCCAAGCTCGGGGCGGGCGGCCAGATCGTCCCGCGGAGAGCCATTTTCACGAAGGGCCAGTACTATGTCGAAATTGCGGCCAGCCCGGAAGGCGACCATACCGCTACTTTGCAGGAGTGGATGGCCGCGTTCGAGAAGGTCGTGCCGGGCAGCACTTCTCCGCCCGTCGCTCTCACCTGGTTCCCGGCTGAAAAGCAGCAGACCCTTCGCCTGGTGCCGGAAAGCGTACTCGGAATCCGGTTGCTGCGGCGGGGCTATGCCGCTCAGTACGATTACGGCAAGGCGTTTGTGGTGACGGAAGCAACCCCGGAGTCGGCGGGCGGCGTCTTGCAGAAACTGCGGGCGCGGTTTGCTGCGACCGGTGAGACCACCGCGGCCACCGTCGCCGACGAAGCTTTCCAGGCTAATGACAAGTACCTGGGAAGACTGTGCTTCTTCCGCAAGGGACGTTATGTCGGTGGATACGCCAACGTAGCGGACGGCCAGAACCCCGTAGACCTGTCCGTGGCCCTGGCTGCCAAGCTGCCGTGAGAGTAGGCCGGGGCACGCTCCGGGCCTAACGTGGCCCGGACAAGGCTCGCACCTCCGCCCCCGTCAGCTTGCGCCACTTTCCAATCTGTAGGTCGCCGATGCGTATCGGCCCGATGGCCGTGCGCACCAGCTTGAGCACCTTGCTTCCCACGGCATCGATCATCCGCCGCACCTGCCGGTTGCGTCCTTCCGTTATGGTCATCTCCAGAAACGTGTGCTGGCCGCTCTCCCGCAGGCGTTTCACTTCCGCCGGCCGCGTAAGTCCGTCGCTGAGTTCGATTCCGCGCCGCAACTGTGCGATCTGCTCGTCGTTGAGCAGCGTCGCGGTCTTCAACTGGTAAGTCTTGGGCGCCTTGTGGTCGGGATTGGCGATGCGCTCCGCGAGGTCCGTGTCGTTAGTCATCAGCAACAGGCCGCTGGTGTCCAGGTCCAGGCGTCCCACCGGCGAAAGCCACGTTCCCGCATCGGCGGTCAGATCGTAGACCGTAGGCCGGCCTTCCGGGTCCCGCCGCGTGGTCAGGTACCCCTTCGGTTTATAAAGTAATATATAGGCCTTAGCTGCCGACCGAAGGGCCTGGCCGTCCAGTGTGATGCGGTCCCGCTGGGGGTCTACCCAGTGGTCCGGGTTGCGAATGGTTTTTCCGTTCACAGCCACACGGCCCCCGCCAATCCACCTTCGCGCGTCCGTCCGAGAGCCCAATCCGGCCTTGGAAAGCACTCTTTCCAAAGTCTTTAGTGGGCGTGCCTGGACCTGGCTCCGTTTTTGCCGCATGGCCGGAAACGACTGTACGTAACAGTACTAATGTTACAATAAACCGAGGTGAAAACCACGGGGACAGTTCTGATTCGAGGCGCGCGCCAACTGCTCACCTTGCGCGGCCCCAAGGAACCCCGCCGCGGGGACACCCTCAACGATCTTGGCATTATCCACGACGGCTCGCTGCTGATTCGTGACGGCATCGTCGAAGAGGTGGGGACCTCCCGCCGCGTCGAGAATCTGGCGTGTGCGCGCGATGCCATGGAAATCAACGCCGCCGGGCGCGTGGTCATGCCGGGCTTCGTCGATTGCCACACTCACCTCGTATTCCCGCTGTCGGGCGAGCCCGATGCGGATGAAGAGGCCGCCGCGCGGCTGGTTTGTTCCAGCACCGGCCAGAGGCTGGAAGCGCGCGCACGCTCGCATGTGGAAGCCATGGCGCGCCACGGCACCACCACCGTGGAAGCCAAGACCGGCTGCGGCGCCGATGAGAGCGCCGAAATCAAGATCCTCCGTGTCCTGTCGGCTCTGAAGCGCGACCCGCTTGATGTGGTCAGCACGTTCCTGCTTCGCCTGCCGCCCGATGGGAACGGTGGAGAGGCCCGCCGGGGGGCGCTGGAATCGGTCTGTACGGAGTTGCTGCCCAAGATTCGCCGCCGTCGCCTGGCGCGCTTCGCCGACCTGGTTTGGGACAGCGACGGCGTCTCCCCGGAGTGGTTCGCGCGCTATCTCAGCCGCGCTCGCGGTCTGGGTTTCGCCTGCAAGATCCATGCGGATCAGCGGTCTCCCGCCGCCGCCATCGTCACGGCCGTTGAGCACCTGGTCGTGAGCATCGATCATCTCGAGCACGCCACCGCGGCCGACGCGCTGCCCCTCGGCGGCGCCCCCACCATGGCGACGCTGCTGCCCGCGGTTTCCCTGCACAACGGCGGTCACCACGCGCCGGCACGCGCGCTCATCGACGCCGGCGCGGCCATCGCCCTCGCCACCAACTTTAACCCGCGCCACACCCCCACCCTGAGCATGCAGGCAGTGGTGGCTCTGGCGTGCTTGCGAATGGGCCTGACCGCGGCCGAAGCGATTTCAGCCGCCACCATCAACGGCGCTCACGCTTTGGGTTGCGCCGACCGCGTGGGATCGCTCGAACCTGGAAAATCGGCGGATCTTCTGCTCCTCGATGTCTCCGACTATCGCGAGCTGGCCCGCCAGTTTGGAGCCAACCTGGTTCGTCTGACCATGAAACGCGGCAAGCCGATCTATAAGGCTGGCGAAGTGGCTCGCCGGCCCCCTCGCGAGCTTCTTCCGGCCTGATCATGGGACCTCCCAGGCGCCGCCCATAAGGTGCGACAATAATCACGTGAGGCTGCCGGACGGGCAGTCGCTCCCGGGGTGCCCTTTGGGCCCGGGGGAGGAAAGTCCGGTCTCCACAGGGCAGCGTGCCGGCTAACGGCCGGGGTCCGAGAAATCGGATACGGAAAGTGCCACAGAAAAGATACCGCCTTGCCGCGAGGCGAGGTAAGGGTGAAATGGTGCGGTAAGAGCGCACCGCGGCAGGAGTAATTCTGCCGGCAGGGCAAACCCCACGCGGAGCAAGACCAAATAGGGGAGGAGGGGTTGCCCGCCCCGCCCGACTCCCGGGTAGGTCGCTAGAGCCGCACAGCAATGTGCGGCCCAGACGAATGACTGCCACCCGCAAGGGCACAGAAACCGGCTTATACTCCGGCAGCCCGCTGATGACCGCCGTCCCTATTCGCTCTCACCACATCCCCAACGCCTTCCACCACACCGGCCCGATGCCCAGCCAGATTACCAGGTTCATTAGCGAAATCAACAGGCCCAGGCGCCACCACGTGCCCTGCGCGACGTAACCCGCTCCGAAGAAAACCGGCGCCGATCCCGTGCCGTAATGCGTCATGGCGGCATCCAGGCTCGAAAAGAACGCCAGCACCAGGGCCATCGCCAGCGGCGGCGCGCCGGCCGCCACGCCCGCCGCCAGAAAACTCGGGTAGAGCGCCATCACGTGCGCCGTCAGGCTGGCGAAGGCGTAGTGAATGTACAAGTAGGCCACCGCCAGCGCCGCCGCCGCCAGCGGCCAGCTCCATCCGTGCATCCCGTGGAAAAGCGCGCTCGAAAGTATGCGGATGACGCCCGATTCAGTGAGCGCGTCGGACATCATCACCAGCGGTCCAAACCAGATGAGCGCGTCCCAGGCGCGGCCCTCCGTGAGCAGTTCGTCCCACGTCACGACCCGGCAGAGCAGGATGGCGGAAACACCGGCCAGCGCCACAATCGTGTTGTTGACCCCGTGCCACGGAGACGTGACCCATCCGCCCATCACGGCCAGGAAAATGAGGGAAAGTGTGATTTCGCGGCGGCTCATCGGCCCCATCTGCGCCAGTGCTTCGGCGGCGTGCTCCCTCGCCGCTTGGGTATCGCGCACCTCCGGCGGATGAAGACGGTAAATGACGTAAGGCGCCAGGGCCAGCGTGAGGAGCCCGGGAAGCGATGCCGCCAGCGCCCAATTCCCCCAGGTCAGCTCCACGTGCGCGATCTTCCGCGCGAACTCGGCGATCAGCGCATTGGCGGCCATCCCCGTCAGGAACATGGCGGAGACGGTGTAGTTCGAATGGAACGCGCTCAGTATCAGAAAGGTTCCCAGGCGGTTGGCGGTGGGTCCAGGTTCCGAGCCGAACACCTGCGCCAGGCTGCGCGTGATGGGGAAGACGATGCCGCCCCCGCGCGCGGTGTCGGAAGGCACGAACGGGGCCACCACCAGGTTGGCGCCGGCCATCGAGTACCCCAGCGTCAGCGCGCTCCGGCCGAACCGCTGGATAAAGAGATAGGCCACGCGCCGTCCCAGTCCCGTGACCGTCAGCGCGCGCGCGAACAGGAAGGCGGTGAAAATCAGCCACACCGTCGCGTTGCTGAAACCGGTCAGCACCTGCGCGCCCGGCAAAGTGCCGGTCAGCGCCAGCGTGGTCATCGCCACCACCACCGAGACGGCCATGGGAACCGGTTGGGCTATCAGTGAAATGATGGTGGCGGCAAACACCGCCAGCAGATGGCGTTGTGGCCCGCTCAGGCCCGGCGCCGGCAGGGAATACAGCAATACGCCGGGGATCAGCACCGCCGCCCAGCGCAAGCCGATGCTTGGTCGTGTCATCGGAAAGCTCGAACAAATTTAACACACGGCCAATGGTAAGCTCTGCCTCCCGATCCCGGCCACGGCCCGCACTCCCGCGCCGTGAGCGAGAATAGAAACTTCGGAGTGATCGCTCTATGAAAGTCGTCGCATTCAACGGCAGCGCCCGCAGAGGCGGGAACACTGCCATCCTGCTCGGCTACGTGCTTGGCGAGCTGGCCCAGGAGGGCATTGAAACCGAACTGGTGGAGCTCGCCGGCGCCACGATTCACGGGTGTCTGGCCTGCCGCAAGTGTTCTACGAGAAAGGATCGCCGCTGCTCGCAGACCGGCGATATGGGCAACGTCTGTATCGACAAGATGGCCGCCGCGGATGGTATCCTTCTGGGCTCGCCAACCTACGTCACCGACGTCTCGCCGGAGATCAAGGCGCTCATTGATCGCGCCTGCCTGGTCGCCCGGGCCAACGGCGGCATGTTTCGCCGCAAGGTGGGCGCGGCGGTGGCAGCCGTGCGGCGGGCCGGCGCCATCCACGCCCTGGACACCCTGGATCACTTCTTCCTGGTAACCGAAATGATTATTCCGGGTTCGTCCTACTGGAACATCGGCATGGGCCGGGAGCCCGGCGATGCCGAAAAGGACGAGGAAGGCATTCAAACCATGAAGACTCTGGGTCGGAACATGGCTTGGCTGTTGAAGAAAGTGGCGAGTTGACCGGCGGCCGCCCGCCTCGGATGGGCCGGGGGGTTGCGGCATGGATACACCGCTTCAGGTCCGATATAGCCCTCAGCAGTGTTGGGATTGGCCGGGAGTCGCCGCTTGGATACACTCGTATGAAAAAAAGCTCGCAGCGATGGAGAGTTGGGATTGGCCGGGAGTCGCCGCTTGGATACACTGAGAGAAGCCGTGGCGTTGCCCTGCGCATCGTTGGGATTGGCCGGGAGTCGCCGCTTGGATACACTACCTCTGACACGGCCTACTGTGACTCCCTGTTGGGATTGGCCGGGAGTCGCCGCTTGGATACACTAGTTCGAGGACGATCAGAGCGCAGCACGGGGTTGGGATTGGCCGGGAGTCGCCGCTTGGATACACTGTCGATGAAATCCCCGAACGATCCTTGTGGTTGGGATTGGCCGGGAGTCGCCGCTTGGATACACTTCCTTTCCTTGCTCTCGATAGGCCCTTCCGTTGGGATTGGCCGGGAGTCGCCGCTTGGATACACTATGGACGATGAAACCGTAAACGGCAGGTGCGTTGGGATTGGCCGGGAGTCGCCGCTTGGATACACTGGGGTTTTCGGTGTACCCAGTGGTCCCCGCGTTGGGATTGGCCGGGAGTCGCCGCTTGGATACACTGAGTGAACAGAGGAGCCTGCACAACCTTGAGTTGGGATTGGCCGGGAGTCGCCGCTTGGATACACTGACTACCTGAATTTCCAGGTGGCGAAACAGTTGGGATTGGCCGGGAGTCGCCGCTTGGATACACTTCAAGAGCGGGCCAGCAGATGGCGGTCCACGTTGGGATTGGCCGGGAGTCGCCGCTTGGATACACTACGGAACCACAGGAGATTAAGGGGCGTAGGGTTGGGATTGGCCGGGAGTCGCCGCTTGGATACACTGGATGTAACGGTTTAGGAACAGGCCGACAGGTTGGGATTGGCCGGGAGTCGCCGCTTGGATACACTATGCTGCCGCTATCCCCAAGGCTAGCGGCAGCTTCTCCTCGTGGCACCGCTCAAAATAGCAGCATCTGTGCCGGCGGATCCTCCACCCGCCGGCGTTTTTTTCCAAAGTACACTTCCATCTTCCCGAACTGGTGATCCGTCACCGCAAGCACCCGCACCTGACCATGCGGAGGCAACGCCCGTTGGACGTGAGCTCGTACAGCTTCCACCGACTCCTCGCTCGCCCCGTACCGTGCGTACACGGAGTATTGCAGCATGACGAAGCCCTCTTTCAGCAGCGCCTTTCGGAACCAGACATATTCCCGCCGCAGCTCCTTGGTGTCTACCGGCAGGTCGAACAACGCGAATATCCACATGGCCCGGAATTGGGCAGTCTCACTCGGCATCGATGTCCGGAAACCGAAAACTCGTCGATTCGCCGGTAAGACGGTTTGCCAGCTCCTGTGCACTGCGTGTCAGGATGTCGAAGAGCGTACGGCTCTCCTCACCAGTCCGGTATCTCCCCACCACCGCGCCAATCAGAGCCGCCTTCGCCGTGCGGTCGAGCGTCACACTGCCCGCGTCCGCATCCCCGCACAGGCCGGCCACTCCCCGGTCGATCAGCGGGCGGCACGGCTCCATGAAATCGTCCGCAAGCGCGAAGCAGTTGTACCGGTTCGTGTGGTGCACTCCAAGCGATGGGTGCAGACCGCTGGTACAAATCGCGCGGCAACAGGCCGCACGCAGGATCGCGTAACCGTAGTCCAGCAGGTGATTGCGCGTGTCCTCCTCGTTTCCTCGCCGGAAGCCTCGATCGAAAAGCCGGGGCCAATATCGCTGTGCCGCAATCGATTCCGAATTGCCCGCGTCCCCCGACCTCACACCTGCCGCCAGCGCGCGGAGCCCGCCGTCTTCACCCTTGCTCGATTCCAACACCGCGGCTTGTGCCTGGATCTTCGCGCGAACCAGTTCCTGCCAGACCCGTTTCCGGACTGGCTCGGACGCCTCCGCCTGTTTGCGAAAGCGTTCCGCTTGCGTGGTGTGCCCGGCTAGCGGCATTAGCATTCCGGCGGGCCGGTGCTTTTCGTCGCAGCAAACCAGAATTCCTCCGGCTGATGCCAGAGCCGCGATTGCCGCCTGCGTGATCGTTACTTCCCGATGGCTGGCGACGATCACGGCGATGTCCGCCACCGGTATCCGAGTTGTCTCTTCGCCCTGGCGCCGGACCACCAGCAGCCCGTCACTCAAATGCACGAATGCCGCCGATTCGGCGAAATCCAGAATCCGGTTAGTCACGGCAGGCGATCTTCTCCCCGAGCACAGTGATCGCAACTTTCTGGAGCTTATATTTCTTCATCAGTTCATTCACCGTGCAGCGCAGGGCGTTGCGTTTTTCCTGGCGGCGAGCGTCCCGGATAGAAAACAACGAGACCCTCTTATCGCCCTCCAGGACTCGAGCCACAACCACCTCCGGCACACCGTCCCGTTCGATCTCAAACGTGTCGCCCTTGGCAATGGTAAAGGCGAAGCACGTGTTCGGACCGTGCTCGCGACATACCACCGGCCGTTTCGTGCGCACCCTCTCCGCGGCCTCCGCTTTGCTGACGATCACGCAGTCCCATCGCTTCACGCTCCCGCGGCGGTCCAAGACCGAGAAGACCTCGAAATGCTGGTTGTCGCCGCCTGTAATAAGCCGGAGGCGCTCTCCGGAGCCGACTGACCTCAAGGGCTTGCGGACCTCCACGCGGACGCTGCGTATTGGAACGCCGCTTGGCATCGTAGGAGCATTGCCGTCGTTCAGCTTTCCCGGATCGTCACCCGCCCGTGCGACGGCCAGCTTCACCCGGCCCCGCACCACGGTGTCGACAATGGATGCCAACTCGCCTTTCGTGAGCGCGTTCACCGGTTTCCTCACGGCGATGAACTGCGAGCCATCTCGCCGCCGGCGCTCCGCATACAATGTCTCCTTGTGCAAAGCGCCGGAGATCTTCCGCTCCGGCCTATGGGATACCAACAGCGAGTCGATGGCCTTTCCTACGTCCGCCGCGAAACCATCCCACGGCGCTTCGATCGACGAAATGCGGCTCCGGCCTTGAGACCGGCCGTACTCGGCCGCATCCGCCATGCGCTTTACCCAACGCAGCTCCGTGAGGCCGATGATGATGGCATCCAGGGTGTGCTGCCGGTGGTCGTCGCGCACCTTCTCGCCACTCTCCGAGAGTCCCGCCAGCCGCGAGAGGCTCCACAGACGGCGCAGGCGCGCCGTAAGCATTCCGCTCGTTGCAAACACCCGCTGCCGCCCCCCTTCGTCCGAAAGCCCGCCGTACAGATGTGCAAGGTAATGGGCTGCCAGTTTGCTCGCGAACCGCGTGTCGTTGAGGGCGCGGGTGGAGAAATCCCCAAGAAGGGCGTCCACCTGCTCCTCTCTCATCTGAAACCGTTCCAGCTTCGCCCTGGCAACCCGCGATTGAAACTTCCCAACCCGATCGAGAATTCGCTCCCACTCCTCACCCCCTGTCCGCCCGTAGAACTCCCAAGGGGTGTGGTTTCTCTTGCGAGCGTTCTCATCCACAAAGCACAGCGTCTTATTCACAAAGGAGTCGTCCAGCGACCGGCTGAACGGAATGATGTGCTCCACCTGTACCAGGCCGTTCCGGATTGCCGCCATGCTTATGGTGCGCCCCGTGTATGGGCACTGGCAGCCGCACTCCATCATCAGGAGCATCTTTTCGATATCCGCTGCCGATGGCCGCGGATTGCCGTCCTCTTTGGCCAGCTTCTCCGCCGCCTCCTTGCGCCGCGCTTCCTGCTCCCGCATGCGCTTCCAGCGGTTCTCGCGCTCCTTGCGCGGGCTCTTCAGGTCCCGCGCCAGTTCGATGTGGATCTCGTCCGGCTTGCCGTACTCGCGGATCATAGCGTTCACGATCTTTCGCACCTCGGTCAGCGCCCGGGCTACAGCGGGATTCCGCAGATCCGGCACACATTCCGTCACCGGCCGAAGAGCGTCTTCCGCGGCGCCCAGGCGCAGCGTTTCTGGGTAGAGTGAATGCCGCGCCGTCATGAAAGCCTGCCCCGCCTCCATCAACGGCAGCAGTCGCCCCACAGCCTTGAGCGAATACCCCAGATACTTCCCCTCTTCCAGCCCCGATTGAGAGTAGCCACGTGCCAAGGTCCCATCCAATTTCCAAACGTCTACGGCTTTACCGAAGAGTTCCTCCTCCGTCAGCTTCGACACCAGGTCCTCAATGGCCTCGGTGCGCTGTTCGGGGGCCATTTCGTCCCAGCGGACGCCGAACCAGGACCGCATCCGGGCCTCTGTCCGGTTGCCTACCAGTTTGTCATTCCCCCCTTCCTCCCGGTTCAGGCTGACCCCTCTCGGAAGGTGCAAGAGGTGCCGCACCTTGGCAAAAGTCAGATCGCCTTTAATCTCAAGCTCCGCAAGCAATTGTCTCCGCTCCTCCGGCGTGAGCGCCCGCTCCACGCCGGAGGGTTCGCTTAGCCGTAGATCGTTCACCACCTGGAGCATCCGGAACCGCTGCGCGAGCGGGTGCCACAACGGCGCTCGCTTCTCCCCCGGTTCTAGTTCGCAGTCGCCAATCAACTCTTCCTGGCTTTTTAGCGGCCGCTGAAAAAACACCGCTTCAAACAATTGGTCGTGCCGTTCCCGAGTCAGCAGCTCGGGGTAGAACTCCCTCTGCGCCGCCCAGATCGTCTCGAACTCCTGCTGGTACATGCGCCTGTGAGTCCAACGGCAACGAATTCGGCGCTCCGCCGGCGGAAGGAACCGCGCAAAGTACTCTCCAAGAGTCCGAGCACCCGTCTCGGCCATGGAACCGTATAGGGATTGAATTCCTTTCAGTACCTCCCCGCGTTCCTCGTCCGTTTCGCGTTGCCGGGCCTTGCGGTTGCTCTCGAAGCCTCGGCGCTGCGCCAAGTGGTAGAGCGCGCGGCCCAATTCAGGAGGCTCCAATCGTTGATCGAGGGCACGGGCTCGTAGAAAGTAGGGCAAGGCTCGCGCTTCCGGAAACCGCCTCGCAAGCTCCGCGTCCAACGCCGTCAGGTTGCTGTCGCGCTCGCGGGCCGATTTGCCATGGGGCAGCAGCCCGTAGTCCGCCAGCAGGGAATAGACCGCCTTCAGCCGCCTGCGCCGGCGGTCGGTCTGGCGCCGCTGTAGCCTCGCCCGCCTCCGATCGGCGCCGCGCGATTCCTCTTTGCCCCTTTCCAGGTCGCCCTGCACTCCAGCCTCAAAAATGCGCACGCCAGCCCTGAGCACTTCAACGGGAACGCCGCCCTCAGTCCCAAGCGCCGCCCACCCAACCGAATTGCTGCCGATATCAAGACCCAAACGGTATGTCATGTACACACGTTGCTCCGGTCTTGCAATATACACGATTTCGGATACAATTGTCTTAGTGTATCCAAGCGGCGATTGCCCCGCGAATCTTAATAAGAGGCTTTCGCCTGCGTAAGGCAACGCTGGTTTCGGTCAGCGCCCACACTAACGCCCTCTCCGAGGGCGTTTCTATTTAGATCTGACGCCCGCACCGTACCTCAGTAGGACCAGAATCGCCTTAGTGCGCCCCTACCTCGGCATTCACTTCCGCGGCGCACAGGATCGTCTCCATGGCGCTCTCATAGCCGCGTCTGGTGTTGAGCATGAGATCGTACAGATTCGGGTTGCACCACTCCTGCTCGAAATACTCCCGGACGCCCGCCGCCCGCAGGCGATCATACTCCCGAATCACCGCCTCCAGGTCGGACGTGCCGCGTGGGCGCGGTCCCCGCCGCTCCGCGACGCGTTTCTTGCGGATCTCCATCGGCGCGTACAGAAATACGTGAAAGACCTCCGGCCAGCCGTGCAGGATGCATTGCCCGCCGCGGCCCACCACCACGCAGTTGCCCATGCGCGCTGCCTCTTCGATGACTTTCCGTCCCACCACCGCCATCATCTCGGCATCGAACAGGTCGAAGCTCTCGACGCTGATGGGCGCGTCCACGCCGCCGCGCCACAGCGCGTGCTTCACCAGCCGGTGAAACCATGGGTCGATGCGTTCGTCGAACCGTTCCGCCACCGCGGGCGCCACGTTGGCCGCGCGCGCCACTTCATTCAACAGGTCCCGGTCCAGCAGCCGCCACCCCAGCCGGTCTGCCAGCAGCCGCGCGACGGCTCCGCCGCCGCTCCCGTATTCCCGGGCAATTGTAATTGCGCGAACCATGCGTTCCGCGCCTCCTACCCGAATGTTAACTCCTGAGCAGGTCCAGGAACACCTGTGTCGCGCGATTAAATTTCTTGCGCTTGCGATGCACAATGCCCACCGGTCTCACCAGCCCCGGCGCGTGCAGCCGGACCGCCGCCAGCCGCCCCTGCGCGATCTCCGCCTGCATGGTGCGTGCCGGCAGGATGCTGACGCCCGATCCCAGCGCCACGGCTTCCTTGATCGTCTGGATGTTGTCGAAGTGCATAACCATGTTTACTTCGATCCCGTGCGCGCGAAAAAACCGGTCCAGCTCCCGCCGGATTTTCAGGTCCTCGTCGAACCCGATGAAGTCCTGCCCGTTCAGGTCCGCCGGAAAAACCTCGGCGCGCGCCGCGAACTCGTGCGAAGGCGCCGCCGCCACCTGCATTTCTTCTTCGCGCCAGGGAATCACGGCGATCTCCCGGCCCGGTTCCGGGTAGCTCACCAATCCCAGGTCCGCGTCGCCGTCGAGCACCGCTTGGTAGATCTTGTCCGGCCGCATGTACTCGACGTGAAGCTGCGCCGCCGGATAGCGCGCCGCGAACTCTTCCTGCAACCGGCTCAGTTCGGAAAGCCCCATCGAGTAGATCGAAGCCACCCGCACCGTGCCGTCAGCCGCCCCCTTCAACGATTCCAGCGCCAGCCCCAGTTCCTCTTCGCGGCGCAGCACGTCGCGGCAGAATTCCTGGTATCGTTGGCCCGCGGGCGTCAATTCCAAGGGCCGCTTGCCGCGGTCGAACAGGGTCACTCCCAGGCGCCGTTCCACCTCCTGAACGTGCTGGCTGGCCGCCGATTGGCTAACCCCACAGTGTGCCGCTCCCTTGCTCATGCTGCGCGTGGCAGCTATCTCTCTGAAAAGGCGCAGATCCCAGAATGCCATGAGTATAGAATAGCATAAGCGTCGCTAATTGTATTCATATATGCATTTCACCTTGCCTTATACTAAAAAGATTGCTACACTAAAAACCAGGCGACCGGATTACACTCAAGGGAGCGGGTTACGAGGGACCACCATGACTGACATCGCCGTTGCTAACCGTCTACCCCCGGCGCAGGGCCTGTACGACCCGCGCCACGAGCACGATGCCTGCGGAATTGGGTTCGTTTCGCATATTAAGGGACGGAAGTCGCACGACATCATTCTAAAGGGCATCGAGGTACTGATCAACCTGACGCACCGGGGCGCCTGCGGCTGCGATCCCCGAACCGGCGACGGCGCCGGCGTGCTGATTCAGATCCCCCACAAGTTCTTCGCGCGCGAGTGCGCCAAGCTCGGTTTCACCCTGCCGCCCGCGGGAGAGTACGGCGTCGGCATGACCTTCCTTCCCGTCGAGCCGCACGTCCGTTGGCAGTACGAAGGCATCATCGAGCGCATCGTCCGCGAAGAGGGTCTCAGCGTGCTCGGTTGGCGCGACACTCCCATCGATGGTTCGGCCATCGGCCGCGTAGCGCGCGCCTCGCAACCCTACATCCAGCAGATCTTCGTGGGACGCTCCCGGGGCATGGCCGAAGACCAGCTTGAACGCAAGCTTTACATCGTCCGCAAACGCGCCGAGAACGAGGTGGCCGCCTCCGACCTGCCCGACAAGGGTTTCTTTTACATCCCGTCGCTTTCCGCGCGCACCATCGTTTACAAAGGTCTGCTCCTGGCGCCGCAGATCGCCCACTTTTATCCCGAGTTGAGCGATCCCGATGTCGTCAGCGCCCTCTGCCTGGTGCACCAGCGCTTCTCCACCAACACCTTTCCCACATGGCCGTTGGCGCACCCGTTTCGCTACATCGCGCACAACGGCGAAATCAACACGCTGCGCGGCAACGTGAACTGGATGCACGCGCGCCAGTCCGTGCTGGCCTCCCCGCTGTTCGGCGCGGACATTAAGAAGCTCTTTCCCGTCATCCAGCCCGGCGGCAGCGACTCCGCCGCTTTCGACAACGCCCTCGAGCTGCTGGTCATGTCCGGCCGCGGCATCGCCCACGCCATGGCCATGCTCATTCCCGAAGCGTGGTCCAAAAACCCGCACATGAACCCGCAGAAGCGGGCCTTCTACGAATACCACGCTTCTCTGATGGAACCTTGGGACGGTCCCGCCGCCATTGCTTTCACCGACGGCCGCTCCATCGGCGCAACTCTCGATCGCAACGGCCTGCGCCCCGCCCGCTACCTGGTAACGCACGACGATCTGGTCATCATGGCCTCGGAAACCGGCGTGCTCGCCGTCGAACCCGAAAACGTCAAGCTCAAGGGCCGCCTGCAGCCCGGCAAGATGCTGCTGGTCGATACCGTCGAAGGCCGCATCATCTCCGACCGGGAGCTCAAAGCCCGGCTCTACGGCCGCAATCCCTACCAGCTCTGGCTGAAGGAAAACCAGGTCACGCTCGAACAGCTTGCCGAGCCGCCGCGCGAGTATGGCACCGATCACGAGACCATCCTCAGCCGGCAGCGGGCCTTCGGCTACACCGACGAGGACATCAAGATGATCCTCGGCCCCATGGCCGAAAAAGGCGAGGAGCCGATCGGCTCCATGGGAACCGATACCCCCCTTGCTTGTCTTTCAGATAAGCCGCAACCCCTCTTCCATTACTTTAAGCAGCTCTTCGCCCAGGTCACCAACCCGCCCATCGATCCCATCCGCGAAGAGATGGTGATGTCGCTCACCAGCTACATCTCACCGAGCGCAACATTTTGGACGAGACCCCGCAGCACTGCCACAACCTCAAGCTGCCGCAACCCATTCTGACCAACCGCGACCTCGAGAAACTGCGCCGCGTCTCGCAAGGCGATTTCCTGGCCACCACGCTGCCCATGTTCTTCGCGGTGGAGGAAGGCGCCAAAGGCCTCGAACGCGCCCTGACGCAACTCTGCCGCCGCGCCTCGCTCGCCATCCAGTCCGGCTATACCCTGCTGATCCTCTCCGACCGCGGCATCGACACCGATAGTGCTCCCATTCCCAGCCTGTTGGCGCTCACCGCCGTGCATAATCACCTGGTGCGTGAAGAGACGCGCACCCAGGTGGCGCTCATCATCGAATCGGGCGAGCCGCGCGAGGTGATGCACTTCGCGCTGCTGATCGGCTATGGCGCCAGCGCCGTCAACCCCTACCTGGCCATCGAAACGCTCGAAGACATGGTGATGCGTGGCTATCTTGATGTGCCCTTCGACAAAGCCGTCGAAAACTTCAAGAAATCCATTAACAAAGGTCTGCTAAAGACCTTCTCTAAAATGGGGATCTCGACGCTCCAAAGCTACCGCGGTGCGCAGGTTTTCGAGGCCATTGGCCTGAGTAAAAAGTTGGTCGACAAGTACTTCACGGGGACGGTTTCGCGCATTGAAGGCGTGGATCTCGAAGTCCTCGCTCAGGAAGCCATTCTCAAACATCAGTACGCCTTCAACCCGGTGGCCGATTCCGATACCGAGCTGGCGGTTGGCGGCAACTATCAGTACCGCGCGCGCGGCGAACATCACCTGTTCAACCCCGAGACCATCGCCAAGCTCCAACACGCCGGGCGGCAGGAGAGCTTCGGGACGTTCGGGAATACACCGGCCTGATCGACAACCAGAACCGCCAGCTTTCGACGCTGCGCGGCCTGCTCGAAATCAAGAAATCGGCAAATCCGATTCCGCTTGAAGAAGTCGAACCCGCGAGCGAGATCGTCAAGCGCTTCGCCACCGGCGCCATGTCGTTCGGCTCCATTTCGAAAGAAGCCCACGAGACCCTGGCCATCGCCATGAACCGCATCGGCGGCAAGTCCAACACCGGCGAGGGCGGGGAAGACGAAGAGCGCTACGGGACCGAGCGCCGCAGCGCGGTGAAGCAGGTGGCCTCCGGCCGCTTCGGCGTCACCACCAACTACCTGGTGAACGCCGACGAGCTCCAGATCAAGATGGCCCAGGGCGCCAAGCCCGGCGAAGGCGGACAGCTTCCCGGCCACAAGGTGGATGAGACCATCGCGCGTGTGCGCCACTCCATCCCCGGCGTGGGCCTGGTTTCGCCGCCGCCGCACCATGACATTTATTCCATCGAGGATCTGGCGCAGCTCATCTACGATTTGAAAAACGTGAACCCGCGCGCGCGCATCTCGGTGAAGCTGGTGGCCGAAGTGGGTGTGGGCACGGTGGCCGCGGGCGTAGCCAAGGCGCACGCCGACGTGGTGCTGATCTGCGGAGACAGCGGCGGCACCGGCGCATCGCCGCTCAGTTCCATCAAGCACGCCGGCGCTCCCTGGGAGCTGGGTCTGGCCGAAACCCACCAGGTGCTGGTGATGAACGATCTGCGCGGCCGCATCCGCGTGCAGACCGATGGCAAGCTGCAAACCGGCCGCGACGTGGCCATCGCCGCGCTGCTGGGTGCCGAGGAGTTCGGCTTCTCCTCCGCCCCGCTGGTGGCCATGGGCTGCATCATGATGCGCAAGTGCCACCTCAACACCTGTCCCGTGGGCATCGCCACCCAGGACCCGGCGCTGCGCGCCAAGTTCCGGGGCGAGCCCGAGAACGTCGTCAACTTCTTCTTCTTCATCGCCGAGCAGGTGCGCCGGTACATGGCCCAACTGGGCTTCCGCACTTTCGACGAAATGGTGGGCCGGGTGGACATGCTCGACCCGCGCCGGGCCATCGACCATTGGAAGGCCAAGGGCATCGACCTTTCCGCCATTCT
>Ga0116114_1000642_pt1 | contig 21268 bp, 11 predicted proteins | sample June2015DPH_10_5_FD_89823 | JGI IMG/M metagenome (GOLD analysis project Ga0116114, IMG submission 89823) | Peatland microbial communities from SPRUCE experiment site at the Marcell Experimental Forest, Minnesota, USA - June2015DPH_10_40 | ecosystem: Environmental > Terrestrial > Soil > Wetlands... | reverse complement strand
CTCACTGACCAATTGGTGGTTCCCGTCGCAATTCCGCCGCCGCCCTGATCGTTCGTCCATACCACCTGAGTGACGCCGACGTTGTCCGATGCAATTCCGCCGATGCCGATCGTGCCGCTGTTCGTCGCATAGGTCGAACCGGCAGTGGGACTGGAAATACTGATACTCGGTGGCACATAATCAAGCAATTTGATGACATCAAGTCCGCCTGCGCTATCCGCAACGTAGACCTGATTTCCAACCACCGAAACACCCCAAGCAGCCGAAACTGTGGCATAAGAGGCAACGACCCTTAGATTTGCTGGATCAGTTGGATCAAGTACCAAGACCCCGCCGGCTCCGGCCCCAGCGTAAAGTAGACCGTTGAAGACAGTAAGGCCTCCGACATAACCGTCATTGGGGACCGTATAGGTGCTGACTAGCGTGGGTGCGCTTGGTGTGCTAACGTCAAACACCTGAATGAAGCCCTCGCCACCTATATATACATAATGCCCATCGGCCGAGATGGCAATTGAATAAGCGAGTTCTTCAGTGCTGGTGGTACCCACGATGTTTGGAGACGATGGGTTGGCAATGTTGATTACCTGTAAGGTACCCAACTCATCCTCCGCGTAGGCGTAGTTTCCGGATACGCAGTCGGCAAAATAATCTCCGCTCAATCCATTACTGGTCACCGAGCCAATTTCTGTCGGCGAGTTGGGGTTGGATATGTTGATGGCTTGGAATTCAGGGACATCTGTAGTTGGATTTCCGCCGGCGAGGTACGCGATAGACCCTACGACTTTGACAGCCACGACGTAAAAGGTGCTGCCGGCAATACTTGGACTATAGGTCGCCGCAAGAATCGGAGCATCTGGGTTCGACACATTGACAATACTCAAGCTTGCGTTTGCGACGTATGCGAACCCATTTTCCACGTCAAGGTTATAAGCATTTCCATTCTCCAACGATACGTTGCCGTCCAAGACAGGCTCGTCCGGATTAGAGACATCAATGGTTTGCATTCCCTGCGGTAGGGCCACATAGGCAGTATTTCCAACATTCACCACGTCGTCAGCAAAGCCGATTGGTCCACTATATTGGCCCACTGGTGCCATGGGAGACGAACCGCTGCTCGCCACTACCAACCCGTTTTGTGCTGCCATTAAAATCACGCTGCCGTCGGCCGCGACTTGGTAAATCTCGCCGAAATAGCCTTCGCTGGTTGCCAAAGTTGTCATATTCGCTGGATTAGAAACATTGATCGCATTCACCCACGTGTAATAGCAGCCGTAAACCACGCTGCCCGAAACAGCGATGTCAAAGGATTGGTAAAATGTGTAAGTTCCGAGCAATGTCGGCGCATCTGGATTGGAAATATCTATAGCTTGCAGATTTCCATTGGCTACATACGCAATGGTGCCCTCAATCGCGATGCCACCGCTCGCGGAGGCAGTGGAAAGTGAGCCTCGGAGAATTGGATCGCTTGGAGTCGTTACATCCACAACCTGAAGTCCTTTTAAGCTGTCGCCCAAGTAGGCGAACGTGCTACTGCCACTGGTACGAAGAGCAACTTGGAAAACAGTCCCGCCTGTCGATACCGTTGTGGTCAGCGTGGGAGCCGAGGGGTTTGAGATATTGATGATTTGCAGACCAGCGTTTCCGTCCGCGACGTATGCTTCATTCCCCATCACTGCCACATCCAGAGCCGGATCCGGCAAGTCGTAAAAGCCCCGAACGGACGGTGCTGACGGGTTACCGACATTCACCACCTGCAATCCCCCATCGTCATCCGCTACATATGCAAACGAACCCGATACGGCAATATCGTCGATTTCGGCAGGCACAGGAATGCCACCTACGAACGACGGGGCGTCTGGATTCGAAATGTTGATCACATCCAAACTGGAGCCTTCGCCGATGTAGGCGTAATTCCCCTGGACGGTAACCGCCGTTACCGCTCCGCCAAGCTGCCCCAACAATTGCATGTTGGTCCCGCGGGGAACAACGTATGTAAAGCCATTGGAGTCTGTCGCAGTGCCATCCGGCACCGTGACGCTTACCGGAACCGTTCCGTAGGAGATTTGGCCTGGCACGGTTGCCGTGATCTCGGTGGAGCTATTCACCGTCACGTTCGTCGCGGCCACGCTGCCAAACATTACGGTCGCTGCCCCTGCAAAATCCGACCCCTGAATCGTGACTTGTATGCCGCCTGCGAGCGGTCCCGTGTTTGGAGAAACCGACGAAACGATCGGCGTCCCAGACGGCGGACTGTATGCCTCGTTAATGACAGTCGTCTGGTTGTCGTTCACAACGATCGTCTGGCTCGCTGGCGTCACCCAACCTGCCACCGAAGCAAATCCAATTGTGTGTTGCCCTACGGATAATCCTGAGGCTGTCGCCGAACTGTTCAGCCAATTGCCGCCATCCACGCGCCATTGTGCGCCGGCCGCAATTGCTGCCTGTGGTGTGATCGCCACTTGGAGATTGCCGGTTTGCACCAGCGGCGTATAAGCTTGGCTGACCGATGTGGTCTGGCCCCCGTTGACGTTTACAAATTCATACTGCGAAACGGTAAAACCCGGCAGAGACAGAAAATCAATCTCGACTTGACCGGCCCCTAACCCGGAAACCGTTGTTCCGCTGTCCAGCCATGCTCCACCGTCGATGCTCCATTTTGCGCCGGATGCCACGGCATTTGTCGGCGTAAGCGTTACCTGTAACGATCCATGCGTGAGGTCGCCAACCGCATAGTTGGCGGTGATCGTCATATTGGAGTTCATTGTGACCGTCACCGGATTCTGCGACCCGCTGAGGTTGCCACTCCAGCCTGTGAAGTGATATCCGGTATCGGCGACGGCCGTCAGCGTTACCGGCGTTCCCGCGGTGTAACTGGACGCGGAAGGGTTGCGGTAGACGTTGCCGTAATTCGAAAAAATCGACAACCAATACGGGCCGTTCGATTGTGAGTACGTTGCGGTATCTCCCGTGGTCTGACCAGCAACGATTGTGACCGACTGATTGGGAGGAGTGTTCCAGCCGCTGAGGAGTTTGAATTGCACCGTGTGCGTGCCAACAGTTAGGCCAGGCACGACGCCACCACTATTCTGGTAAGGTCCGTTGTCCACGCTCCACTGGGCACCGGCATTGATCGCGTTCTGCGGAGAAATGGTCACCTGCAAAGCACCGGTCTGCACTCCCGTGGACGTAACGGTAAATGTCTGGGTCTCGGCTAGGTTGCCGTTACCGTCATAATCCCAAAACGTACCGGCCGGAAAATCCAATGTGACAGGCCCTATGCCAAATGAGCCAGTGAATTTGTACAGGTACATTGATGTACTGTCGGTGGCGAGCGTTGGGGCGGCAGAACTAAGCGTTACGCCCGCCGCGGCCGAGCCACTGAGGGTGAATTTCGGCCCGCTGCTGGTGATGCTCGCAGGGTTGAAGCCACTACCGACATCGGAATACGTGACCATAATCACGCCGCCCGAATTCAGTCCCGCTTGCGGCACGGTCCCATTGCTGCTGGGGTAGCTAAGCGTCGCGATTGGTAGTGTGGTGCCCGTCGGAGCAGATACAACATTGAACGCCACGGCGTTCGAGAAAATACTTCCATTGACCACTTGCACCACCCATCCCGCAGGATTGGAACCGGTCAGGATATCGTAATCAATTTCGTTGGATCCGATGTAATGTAAATAAGATGGCGTGCTCTGAATCGGCGAACCGTTGTTTACGGTGAATAGAAGTGTAGAATTGGCGTTGAAGTTGTTGCCGAAGATTTGCAGTGATTGACGTGTTGTTGAGGACGTGTACAGTGCACCAGGACTTACCGCGGAAACTGTTGGTGCCGGGACAACCGGATTTACAAGCGTGATCTGCCCAGGCAAATACACAAAGCGACTGTAATCGTTGTCCTTAATCTCTACACAAAGAAAATAGGTGCCTGGCGGCGCATTCGTTGTGTCCAGCGTGATGCTTCCGCTCCCCGGTGCGCCAGTCACGGAGGGTAACGTGTCCCAACCGCGGGCATAGGGCCGTGTCGTGCTGTCCGGACCTTGGCCATTGCCGGCCAAGAAATTGTTATTAAATGGATTCTGGTCTGGATCCAAAAACAGGACAACATCACTTGCTTTGCCGTAGTCTGAATACTCAAAATTGAAACTGGCGGACTGACCAATTGTAAGTGTCTGCGAACCTGAGCTCAGAAGAAATACGTCAGGCCATTGCGCACCATCGTGCTGTGTTACAGGGTACCGAGCCGCGCTTCCGCCGAAGTCAGTTGACAAGCCGGCGGGAACGTCTTGCGACCAAGTTTGCCAAGTAGCGCCGCCCAACCTGCTGATCGAAAATCCATAATCCGTCAAATCTGACGCGCTGTACCACTCAAGTCTTGGAACGGTTATGTTGTCTTCGGTTGGGCTCCAATTAGTGTCGATGGTCCCGTAATACCAGTCGTGAACGTAAAGGTGGTCAGCCCACAATGGCGACGAATCGGGAAACTCGTCATTCGCGAATATCGTCGTAAGATCTTTTTGCTGGGTACCCTCGACAGGCAACCCATCGGGAAAAGATGCGTTCGTTTGATAATAGTTGTCCGAAAAGATGACGTTGCTTGTAGGTTCAAGATTCTTCGTAAACGACCCGTAATCCCCAAAGATCGCAACCGGATAAGGATCAAGCGTCGTAACCTGATCGACCCAAACGTTGCTCTCTCCTAAGTCCGCTGCTAATCCTGCGACAAGCGATCCACCGCGGCTATGTCCAATCAGATCGATTGGCAGTGAGACCGCGGCCGGAGCGAATCCGGGCAAGAAACCGGGTTGAAGCAGTTCCGCGCATACTGCGGCGGCAACGTCGTAGGTACTCCGAACGTGGCCGAATATTGTGCCATTGCCACCAAGCTGGCCTGCCACGCTAGACCAATCGAGCAGAACAAAGATTTCCGGATCGGGATCGGATGAACTGCTTGGATCGGGACCATAGTTCTTGACGGCGGCAACAGAAAGCGGACCGGTTGTATCGCTAGGATTCGCAATGTAATCAGGATCTTTAACTGTTACCGTATACACCGTTGGGTTCGTGCTCGTTGAAAGCCCCGCACCCAAGATAATGGCGTTGGCCATCTCGGTAACCCAGCCAGTCGTGTTATCATTGAAGCCATGCGTGATGAGCGTTAAGCCTGCTAGAAGCCTCCTTTCCTCCAGTGGCTCTAGCGCATAACGCGTTTTTCTGTGGCGGCCAGGAGAGGCGCGAGTTACACGACGTTTTCGCTGAGACTTGACCATCTTTCTCTCCCCGCCAGAAGTGAATGAATCAGACGCACAAACCCGCAGAGACATGCGGAATCGCCCGGCACTCTGGCAAATGTTTGTAAGCCGCGATTATCCGTCGCGTTGTTCGTAAAACAAGACAGTAATTATTAAATTCTACATACGTTGACGCGTAAAATTGTGGCCAGCGGTTGGCGACGACAAGCCGATGCCGACTTGCGCCGTCTTTGGTCGCTGCTACCGCGACGGGAGAACGGCTTAACGTGGCCGACGCGATGCCAGCACCGTTGTGTGCGCGTTGGCAAGCATTTTCGCGGCGAAAGAATGGTCGGACGGGGGAAAGAGTCGGGGAGGTAGGGTAGCTGGAGAATCGTGTTGACAGATTTCGGGTGTAGGGGCAGAATACTTGACAACAACCGCAATTAGGGCTAATGTTATTAGCCTTAATTGACGATATCATCAAGTAACATGAAGACCAGCGATTTTCTAGCCCAGCGGCCTGTATTCACCACCGAGGAGTTTCGGGGGTTTCAGCAGGAACGCGGATCACACAGCCAGTGGACCCGCAAGGCGCTGCTCGCCCATTATCAAAAGCAGCAGCGGATCATCCGCCTCCGCCGGGGAGTATATGCGGCGGTGCCGCGGGGTGCGACTCCGGACGATGTTTCGGTTGATCCGTATTTGGTCGCCAGCAAGCTGGCGCCGGATGCGGTGCTTGGGTATCACACCGCGTTGGCGGTGCATGGGCGCGCGCACAGTGTCTCCGAGCGGTTTGAGTTTTTGACAAGCGCCGAACGTCGCGGCATCAGCTTCCGGGGATGGCGTTTTCAGCCGGTGCTCTTTTCGGAAACATTACGCCGCAAGAAGAAAACCACGTTTGACGTGCAGACCCTCGAACGCTCCGGGCAGTCCGTTGCGGTGACCTCGCTGGAACGGACGCTGGTGGATGTGCTGGACCGTCCGGACCTGGGGGGAGGGTGGGAGGAAATCTGGCGGTCGCTCGAATCGGTCGAGTTCTTCAATCTGGACAAAGTCATCAAATACGCGTTGCTGCTGGAGAACGCCACGACGATCGCGAAGGTCGGCTTCTACCTTGAGCAGCATCGGGAATCCCTGATGGTGGAAGAGTCGCACTTGGCGGCGTTGCGGAAACATCGTCCGTCGAGTCCCCACTACTTGGAGCGGGGAAAGAAGGCCGATGTGAAATTCGTTCCCGGCTGGAACCTGGTGGTGCCGCTGTCGGTCGCCGAACGTTCGTGGGAGATCGTGTTATGAGAGTACCGCGATCACAGTTGCTCAAGGAGGCGACGTCCACCGGATGCCGTCCGGAGATTTTGGAAAAGGTCATTCACCTCCTCGGATTGCTGGAGAGATTTCAGGGCCATCCGTTTTTGAAGGACCGAATCGCGCTCAAGGGAGGGACGGCCCTCAATCTGTTTCTTTTCGACGTGCCGCGTTTGTCGGTGGACATCGACCTGAATTACATCGGCGCGGCGGATCGCGACACGATGCTCGCGGAGCGCCTGAAAATCGAACAGGCCATCCAGGCGGTGGCCAGTCGGGACGGAATGACGGTGACGCGCACGCCGACGGATGAACATGCCGGCGGCAAATGGTTGTTGCGTTACGGTTCAAGCATGAATGACACCGGAACACTGGCGGTGGATTTGAACTTCATGTACCGCGTGCCGCTCTGGCCGGTTGTGCGACGAAACTCCCGACGACTCGCCTCGCATCAAGCCAAAGGCATTCCGATTCTCGACGTGCATGAACTGGCCGCGGGAAAATTGGCGGCGCTTTTCTCACGGCGGGCCAGCCGCGATTTGTTTGATGCGCATGGTCTGGTGTGTGGAAACGAGTCACTCGATTGGAATTTACTTCGAGTCGGCTTCTTGGTGTACGGGGCGATGAATCGAAAAGACTGGCGAACGATCCGGCTGGAAGACCTCACCTTCGACCGTCGGGATTTCGAAAATGAGTTGCCGCCGGTCCTTCGGCATCTCGATACGTCAATCTCGCTGGATGAATTCGCGGAAAGACTTCGGACCGGGTGTCGTGAAAAACTTGCCCCGCTTTTGGCGTTCACGAAACGTGAACGTGGGTTCCTGGATCGGCTGCTCGATCATGGTGAGATTGTTCCCGAACTGCTGACGGCCGATGCGGCGTTGGCGGCACGTATTGCGGCTCACCCGATGCTGCAATGGAAGGCGTTGAACGTGAAGCAGCACAAGAAGAAGGCCTGATTCATATCGCATTCCGAATGGTCAATCATTCCTTGGGAACCATTCAAGGGACAGAAAACCGGTGATTTTGTTTCTCGCTGACGATCAAGGCGTTGCATAAGTGCCCGGCGCCCGCCGCGTCTTAGTTGTCCAAACAATTTCACGAAAACGTCTTAGTTGTCCAAACCCCGTCCAGCTAAACGTCTTAGATGTCCAAACCCCCGAACGTGACTCGGCGTCTTAGTTGTCCAAACAATTCCCACTGTTTGTAGCTACGTTCCGTTGACCTTTTTGGGCCGGTCCAGAGACGGTCTCCATGATGCGGAAAATCAGACGGGCGGTTGGATTCTTCGTCGCCTTTCGCTCTTCAAGAACATCACCCTTCGCCTCGGCAAGGAGACCTGTAAATCGCGATGCTCCGAGAATCGCTTTGGCGAGTTCAAAGAAGCGTTGATTGCGTGTGACCTCAACCTTGGCGCTGGCGAGAAGTTCCCGTTCGTAATCCGACAACGGGCTGATGTTGGCTAGGGCGACATCCAAATGTTCCCGGCTTCGTCCGCTGTCGAGGTACGCCTTGATAAGTTTGGAATTCCCTTGGCCTGTTCGCCTGGGCGTCTTCTCGATCCATGCCCGGAGTTTCCAGTCCATGCCGTCCTGGGTTTCGGCGAGCGCTACGTGGAACCGGCCGGACAATGTTTCCACGCCGTCGAGTTGTTTCATGATCGGATGGGAATTCTGAGTGAAGAGTTTGTGCCGGCGGTTCTTTTGCAACGGATCAGGAAAGGAGACTTGCTCCAGGAGCTTCGTCAGAGAAATCTCAAACGGATCGTTCGCGGAATGATGATGGGCACGGCTGGGGATATACAGGTAGATCGCCTGTGCCAGGGGCGAGCGGATGGAGGTGAAGACATCAAGTTTCAGGTGCTGCAATTCCGTGATGCGGTGGAGGAGTCCATAGAATTCAGGTGAGAGGGTGCAGCCGTTGAACCACATTTCGAGCTGCGCGGATTTGGCCAGAGAAGCATCCCGCCTGCGGATCGGCCGCTTTTCGATGTCGATGTGTTCGATGAGCCGGTACTCATGGGCGACATTGGATTTCAAATCCGTGACACGGATGTAGGAGTCGAGAAGATCGGCGACGATCTCGGAAATGGCACGGGCGTAACGGCCGCCGTTGGTCCGGGCATATCGGCGGCAGAATTCGTTGAAGGAAAACCGCAGTAGGCGGGTGTCCTCAAAGGGATCGCGAAAGCTCAGAAGCGAAAAGATGGCTCGGGCGTGACGCACGTCCAACGCGGGCGGCTTGAGATTGCGGCGCATTGGATGAAATCCGCCGATGAGGTAGCGCCGATCGGCGATAGTCACTTCGCGGGGACCGGTTTGTTTGGCGGCGGCAAAAACCGGCCCAAGAAAATAATCCCGTGGCGCGGAGACCAAATGCGGCGGAGGGGTGGGGGGCCTTCGTGAAGCTGCGGCTCTGGATGTCGGCGACGGCATAGACGGCGCCTCGCCTGCTGGGGCGGTGCGCTCAATGTTCAACGCTGGCACAAGACGGGGTAGGAGACAAGCGAAATGAACGCGGCGACGGGGTGGGAAAGGAAATGAACCTTTACGGACGAGCCTTACATACCGTTAAATCGGGGTTAAGCTTGAGAAGGGAGAAGACCATATTCAAAAAGTTCCAGTCGAATTTCGGCCGGCGAGGCTTCTCGCTGGGAGAGCTCTTGGTGGCACTGGGTATATTGGCTCTGCTGGCGGCATACATTGTGCCGCGAGTTCTCAATAGTCAGCAGGAAGCGGAAGACGCGGCGGCAACGGCGATCGCCGATAATCTCAATCACACTTACGCGGACTGGGTGGCTGCGGGCGGACAAGTAGGATCGCACAATTGGACCACAGGAGTAAACACCTCTCCCCAAACTTCGGATCTTCTCTATGTGCTTTCGAGCGATGGTTCGGTCAGCCAAAGTTCACGTCCGGCAGCCTATGACGGAGGGACTTCGAGCAATGTGCGGACGACTCTGCCCTCTGACACGATGCAGCAACTGGCAAGCCTCCCCGCCGGCGTCCCCCTTTTTCCGCTAACGATGAGCGGGACCTATTTGGTCGCTTTTGTGACTGACGGCAGCGCCCCTGGCAGTGGCACGTTTTACGTCGCGCCCCTGAATTCGACAAATGGTTTTGTAGCGCCCCACGACCTTAGCAACCTGACCCAGAAGGGATTCTTCCAGAACATGAATTATCTTGCCCCCAATCCTTATGACTTTCTCAACATCGGACAGGTCCAGATGGGCGATATGATCTTTATGTGTACGGAGCCGAATTTGACTGCCTGGCATCGGCTGGGGGCTTTTCAAGACCTACAAGAAGGACAGTGAGGAGAAGGAAAGAGAGTGGGGGCGGGGGCGAGAAAACAACTTGAGGGCAGATGGTGGTCTCTCGCCCCGGCTTCGTCCGACAGGGGGAGGCTGGAGCGAAATGAACGCGGCTACAAGACCACACGGACAATTTCCGCTTCGTTGGATTCGAGCGGCGAATTGTAAAAGACCACGTAAACAAAGTGTAAATCCCTCGTGATTTGACCCTGAAGAAAATGCTTTACAGCGTCGTAGTGGTCGTTAGCCTGTAGACAGTCGGGGGGTTCGTCGATCCGCATATCGCAAAATCGGTGCTATCCTTCTTCCGCCTGCAATCCCGCAGGCAACACAACGAATATTATGAATATACTTAATCAACGTAAGGGCTTTTCCCTTATCGAGCTACTTGTAGCTCTATCGATCCTCGCGGTCGTCGCCGCGATCATCGTGCCGAGATTCTTAAACGTAAGAACCAGCGCCGCAGAAACCTCAGGCGTCGCTCAGCTCAAAGAAATGCAGCACATATACGAAAACTGGCTGGGCTTAGGGGGAATACCGGGAAATACCAACGCTGGCGACATGCTAATGTTCTTGTCAGAGCAAGCTGCCGGTAATCCGTTGGCCCGCGCAGCCGTCAATGGCTGGACCGACTCACAAAATACTCCTATCAGCTCTGCAAGTATCAACTTCTCGGGTACGGTCAATTCAGCAAACGGACCTTACACTGTCGCCGGTCTAGCAGGCAATGCCACACAACCTGGATTTTATGCAAATCCCGGTGGTACAGGCTACTACTCCGACGGTTCCGGTGACGTGTGGTATATTGCCATCACTAACAATAGTCTAACTGCTACACAGACACCGGGTGCTACGGGTGGTGCAGTTAATCCCAACAATACAGCTACGGACATTAAATAGTGCGTTGACACCTTACTTATTGGCCTAACCAAACGCCCCGCCTTGCCGCGGGGCGTTTTTGTTAATCCTTCGTCTGCGTGGTTTAGCCTCGCGCCGTGGGCCAATTCGTGCTTGGCTTTTGGTGTGACGAACACCCGAAATGAAAGCCACTCACGGGATCATTTCTCCCTTGCCGAGGCGTTGATTGCTGAAGCACGGGAAGCGCAGCGGACATGCGGCAAACGATTCAAGGGGCAGATTCGGCTGATGATAAACGAGCTACGCGAAATCGAAAAAAGTGCCAGCGTGATTTCCGCGTGTGTTGTCGCTGAGGAAGAGTTTGGAGATTCCGTCATCGAGGTGTTGGTCCGATTCGAGGAGCTTTGCCGTAGGCGGGAAATTGACCTCACGCATTCGCTTCGACCGGCGGTCTATGAGATTCTCGTCGGTGAGTTCGTCGCCAACCACAAGGCGTTTGGCGGGTCCGCCAAGGACGTGGTGATCGCTACGGCGTTGTGGGGAAATCTCAGCGGCATTTTGGGAGAACAGGAATTCGCGATGTGGCAGGATTCGCAGTGGGTTTTTCGGCGTGCCGTGCGGAAAAGTCCGGGCGATCCGCGCGAGTATTTGCGTCGAATCACCAGGGCATTTGAGGAGTTAAGAAACGACAAAGAATTCGCGATGTGGCACGACTCGCCGGGAATCTTGAAACGCGTTGTCGTGGTTCGCACGAAGAATCCGAAGGCGTTTCTGCGGAAAATGGGCCAGAGGATTTCGGAACTGGCGGCAGACCCCGAACTTGGCGGTTGGCGGCGGGTGCCAAGCGTTTTTCAAGTGGCGGCGGTGCAGCATTCGAAGGACCCAAAGGAATTCCTGCGTCGTGCGGAGGCCGCTGTCCAAAGACTTGAAAAAGACCCCCGATTTGCAATGTGGCGTGAATCTCCCTCGATGATTAGAAGGGCCGCAATCTACCGGCCGACCGATCCAGCCGACTTTTTAGTGCTGGTCAACAAGACGATTGAGGATTTGCGGGCCGACCCCGAATTTGCGTTATGGCGTGAGACTCCGCACGTTTTTGAGCACGCCGCAACCAATAGCCCCTCTGATCCTCGGGCATTTCTGCGACGTGCCAGTCAGGTTGTCCAGGAGTTACGCACGGACCCAGAATTTGAGGCTTGGCGTGAATGGCCTTGGGTTTTTCGGACTGTTGCACTGAACGCGTCCAGCAACCCGAAAGCGTTTCTCAGAGAGGCGACTCGGTTGGTCAAGGAATTCGAGCAAGACCCGGAGTTCGCCCAGTTGAGGGATACGACATGGGCCTTTCGGCACGCCGCGATTTACCATCCGCTGAATGCCCGGAGTTTTCTAAAAATGAAGGCCGGCGCCAAGGCAAACAAGAGAACTTCCGTTTTGGGGAATCCAGGCAGGACGGTTAGGAGAAGGAAAAAGAGTGGGGGAGGGGGCGAGAGAAAAACCTGAGGACTTGATGTCTCTCGCCCCGGATTTTTCCGGGAGACGCTGCCACAGATACAAACGCAAAGGTGGGCGAGAAAAAAACTCAATAATCTGCAACAACGCGCGGGGCCGCGCGGAGCGAATTTCCGTTGCACGCTGAAATCCAACACTTTTTCGATTGAACTGCTGCAACGAAGTTGCAAGATTGCGAATTGCGATGTGGCTGCGGACACGGAATGTCAGCCGAGTATGCGTTCGAGGCGGAACGTGGCCTTGGCGAAGGGAATTTTGCAGGCCCGACACCAATCGTGGAATTCAGCTATATCGACGCGGCGGTTGCCAGTCTCGGACTTGTAGACCCAGGATTGCGGGCGGTGAAGGATCGTCCCGAAGTCTCGTTGGGTGAGGCCGGCTTCTTCACGCAGGACGCGAAGAAAACCGGGGATTGGCGCGTAACGGGTGTAATGCTGGGCCTTGGTTGCCATAGCCAAATGAATTTTCCGCGAGATACGACTTGAAACCCGTTTGGTTTCATGCGATAATGCGAGCGTGGTGTGCATCGTCAGTGAATTCAGAGGTGGCATCGAAAAAATCTGATGCCCGAAACATCCAGCAGGCAGTTCGGCCTGATCGTGGCCTATCTGATACCGGGCTTCGTTGGGCTGGCTGGCCTGTCGCCGCTTATACCACTGGTGGGAGAATGGCTACGGCCGGTAAATCAAGGCGAACTCGGTTTAGGCCCGCCCATCTATGCCCTGCTGGGTGCAACTGCGGTCGGAATGATCGTGAGTTGCTTTCGGTGGTGTGTGCTTGATCAGATTCACCAGTGGACGGGCGTGAAAAGGCCCCAATGGGACGACAGCCAATTGGCCAAAGCACTGGGAGGGTTCGATTATCTAGTGCAAAACCATTTTCGTTACTACGAGTTTGCCAGCAACACTTTGATTGCGACGCTTTGGGCGTATGGAGTGAATCGGTATTTGAAAACGGTGTCATTCTTGGGCGCATGCACGGACCTGGGAATGTTGATTCTTTCGATCGTGCTGTTCGCAGCGTCCCGTGACGCGCTCGCGAAATATTACAACGGGGCCAGGCAACTGCTGGGTTCCAGTCGCGGAGAAAGAGCCAGTGAGTAATCCCATGTTTAACGGTCGTGACCATGAGAAGGAGTGCGGCGGCTCGTCGCCGAGGAATGATCGAGAGGCGAAGCCTCAGCACAAACCGCAGCCGGAGAGCAAGTCGGCAAAGGCGGAAGTAAAGGGGACTCAATCCCCGAAATGAGCGGGTTGCTCATTGAGGAACAGAGGGATTAGCGGGAGAGGATGCAAACTGGTCATTCAAGATCTGCGTTTGAGTGTCCATGGGTTCGTTAATCTCGAATACGCCCCTTTCTCGCCGGGCCGCTAAGCGGTTGGTGCCCGCCTTGGTCTTTGGCAATGCGACCGATTCGCGACCACGAAAGGAAAGGGAGAAGTATGAATCGCAAAACCATTCTGGCACTTCTGGCCGTCCCATTTATCGCCGCACTGCTGGTCGGGAGAGGTGTGGCTTCTTCCGCCATCACCATCCAGACCGTGCCCGTGGGTAACGTGGGGAACGCGGCGGATACGACCGGCCACGGGTCGGTGAATTACGCCTACAACATCGGTGAGTACGATGTGACATCCAGTCAATACACGGCGTTTCTCAACGCCGTGGCCCAGACTGATCCCTATGGCGTGTACAACGCGTACATGGCCGGCACCACCTTGGGCAACCCCGGGATTATTCAGAGCGGTTCCCCGGGGAGCTACACCTACAGCGTTGCCGCGGGCCGGGGCAATTATCCGGTGACCGATGTAACTTTCTGGGACGCCACGCGCTTTGCGAATTGGTTGGATAACGGGCAGCCAACCGGGCCGGAGGGCGCCGGCACCACGGAAACGGGAACCTACACCCTGGCATCTAGCGGCATCGCCAACAACACGGTTACCCGCAATCTGGGTGGATCGTGGGCGGTGACCAGTGAAGATGAATGGTACAAGGCGGCGTACTACGACCCAACTCTTAACGCGGGTGCTGGCGGATACTGGCTCTACCCAAATCAGGGCAACACGATTTCGACTGTGCAGGCCAACTTTAACAACGCGGCGGGGGATACGACTCCCGTAGGGTCCTATGCATATCCAAGCTACTATGGCACTTACGACCAGGGTGGGGATGTGTGGCAGTGGAACGAGGCGATCGGATTCGGTTCGGATCGTGTGGCGCGGGGCGGGTCGTTCCTTGACAGCGGCGGCAACGCCCTTCAGTCCAACAGCTTTGGCGCCAGTAACCCGACGGCTCTCTACGTCGACACCGGGTTTCGTGTTTCGCAGGGTCCCGGCCTCGACCCAAACGCCGTTCCAGTCGCCACGGCAACTTCAACGCAGACCGCTTCCGTTGCGGGAAATTATTCCACTCCCGGCACGGGGCAGACGTTCACTTATGCTGCCTATGAGATCCTTCCCGGTGCGGTAGCCAGCCTTGCCCTGGGCGACACGCTCGATCTGACGACCGGCCCGCTTTTCATCGCCGCGGGCGGAACGTTCAACGCCAGCGGCACCGTAAACGGCAACATCATCAACGCCGGCCTGGTTCACATTACGGCGCCTAGTTTCAGCACGTTCACCAATCAGGGCACCGTCATATTTCAGCCGCCGACGGGCGGAGCAACCTATTCGTTCCAGAGTTTTACTAATGATGCCGGAGGCACCTTTTACGGGGGAGGAGAAGCGGCCAGCCCTATCGTCATCAACATCGCGGCGGGGCAAGTGTTCCAGAACCAAGGTCAGGCCGTTGTCGGCGACCTGACCGTTAATGGAAGTTACACGCAGACTTCCACCGGCGAGACGCTCTTTGATCTTGGCGGCCCCGATCCGATCTACGGATACAGCCAACTCACCGTGAACGGCGTGGTTGATCTCTCCGGCACCATTCAAACGGACTATATCAACGGCTTTTACCCCACTGTTGGCGAGACATTTGACCTCTTGATCGCCAGCGGCGGTATCACACTCAATCCGGACTTCGCCGGGATGCCACAGGAGCCGGGATTCAGTTATGCCCTGGTCGATAACGGCACCGTTTTCGAAGCGACCTTCACCGGGGTGGTTCCCGAGCCCGCCTCACTCTCTGTCTTGAGCCTCTGTGGCCTCGGACTGCTCTGCCGGCGCCCAAGTCGCGGACGTGAACGGATTACAGATCAGCCTGTTTAATAGCCGGATCGTCGAGTTTCACTCCTCTTGAAGCGCTTTGGGAATATTCCTCGATGTATGTAGGAGTTTGATAAAACGAATCCCGCCTTTGATCGGCTGGTAGAAAATCAGATGCCTTGGAAATCCAGCGACTCGCAATTTGCGGATGCCTTGCAACTCGGGATGGTCTGTACGAAAAAGGGTGCCGACCTGGGGATTGTGTTCCAAGAGGTGGAGCGTGTGTTCGACAGAGTTGAAGAAACGATCGGCAATTCGGGGGTTGTTCGCCGCTATCCGAAGGGCGTGTTCGGCTACGGAGATTAACGCGGCGGCTTGCTTAACGACCATGCCGGACCTTCTGTTGCCGGATAATCTGTGCGCGCACTTGGCGCCGGGTGCGAATCCAGTCCTGGCGAGTCAGCGGTGTAGCTTCGCCGTCGCGCAGTGCCGCGAGCAATTGCGATTCAACCTCTCCCTGAGTGAGAACCTTTTGATCCTTTCGAACAAGGTCGCGGAAGTATTCGCTGGCGTTGCCGTAGCCGCCACGGGCGATGCGGGACTTGACCCATTGCCCCATGGGTTTCGGCATTGATATGTTGACGGTGGTGTGTGCCATACACTTTCCATTGAAAGCGGATTTGGCACGTTGTCAACTATTGGCAATAGATTTCAATTATTGCATCCGTGGCTGTGTTTGTACATAAAACGCACAATGTTTATTATGTTTAGTGATATTAAAGTGTTCGTTGCGTTTCATGAGCTCTCTTCACCTCCCATCGGAGTAACGAAATCATCGCGCATACGAAATGCGGCCGATGATCCGTGCTCGATGAGAACATCCAGCAGCAGCAGAATTGCATCGCGAAGTTCGACGTTTCTCTTGAGTTCAAGAGGCCTACCGTACACATGCCGCCGTAATAATATTTCGAGCATGTAAACGGTGTTGGATTTCAATGCTGGTGCACTTCCCGTGTGAAAGTAATGCTTTGCTATTCGGACAAATGCCCCTGGAAGCTCTTGCGCGCCGATGTGATAGAGGAAACGAACATAGTCGTCTAAAACTCGCGAGGACACGGGCAAGTCATTAAAAAGCGAGTGAACGTTATCCGCGTAACCCTGTAAGCTCGACCAATCACGGACGTGATCCTTCCACCCAGAGGTGAGAAATATTGCTGACATCACCTCGCTCCCGTCAGCGTGTTCTTCGTCAATGCTCGGAAGCCATTTAGCTTGCCGCACCCTTTCTGCAAATAAACGCCAAAGCGACCAGAATTGCGACGTGTTTGGTTGACGATCTTCGACGGCCACTAATCCTTGTATAATCCAGCGTGTTTCGCGCGTGTGGCGATCCAACACACCGAGGATGGGTTGGAGGATCGATTCGGCTGCCGCTGCGGACGTTCGGAGCAGGAAGTTTTCAATAAGTTCGGTAAGCGCCGTCTCTGTGTCGTGATTTCGCTCCTGCCGATTCTTGCCTCGGCCTCTTTCCGTCTCATCATCCGCATCCCACCAAGCCACTAGCGTACTCGCGAGCCTCCTAAAGCCTTCGATGGCGAGAGATTCGGAAGGAGCCTGAAGGAGAATGGCCAAAATCCTTCCGTCCGCGTCGGCACCGAACCATCCATCAGGGCGCATATTTTTGTACGAGTCTCCGTCGATGGCGTCTGTTGCAAAAAAAAGCTTGCGCATACGCAGCGCCGCCCCTTCTTCGATGGCGTCAATTTGCTTGCGCTCGACATAGATTCGCCCTTTGTCCTCGTCGACCGCCTGCTGAACAATGGTCGCCTCCATTGCCAACGCATTGACGCATCGCAGAGCCAGGTCTCGGTCAATGGCCCATAGATAATTGCCAATTCCCCATGCCGCATACGTGCGAACTTCATCAATAGCGTGGGTCAATGCGCAAACGAATGCTTTCCGAACACGCCGTATTTGCTTACCGGTGAGAGTCTGTCCTAAGAGCATGGGCAATACCCGCGCGCAAGGCCGATCAGCGGACATGTGGTTCCGTTGAAGCCGAGCGAATTGTTCCCAGTTATTTCCTTCTCGTTCTACTTCTGAACAAATGATGCGAATGCACCAGTCCCTTTCCTCGTCCTTCATTTCTGAATAATGATCGCGGGCGCACACCGCGGCGACCAATCCGGGGCCATTCCGGGCAAGGTCACTTTCATCGTCACGGCCATGCTTGACGACATAATCGCGCGCTTGCTGCAAGCGCTCTCGCCATTTGCCTGGATCATATGCGGCATCTCCTGATCTTTCGTAGGTCTTAAGCCCCCACATCTGAAGGCCCAATCGGGCATTCATCGTCGCGAATTCGAGGGCACTTTCATCAACTATCTTTCGGATGTCCTGTTCGGGTGGTTTAAGGTCGAAACGTACGACTTGACGGTCGTCGGTCGATCCCGTCTGATCTTTGGAAGTCGCCTCTGGCTTCACCGTGTCTGCTTTGGACGAGTACTGCCGTAGATCCATGCGATGTATCGACAGCCTCCACAATTGGTCATCTTCGGTTTGTTCATCCACTGGAGGCATCTGTGCTTTGTACGCGTCCAATATCTTGTGAACGCGGGGAGCAAGCGGCCCAAACTGCAACTTCAGAACGGCCGCCTCCAAGTCTTCGCGCCTGTGTTGTCGCTTGTCTGCCTCTTTTCGTTCCGCGTCATAGATTTTGTTATCGGCTCTGATTTGGGGAAACAAATCTGAGATGCTGGACGGTGCTTGGGACTCGCCCACAAGGCGGCTGCGATCCAGGATGATGAACTGCGGCGTCTGCAGTAGGACCAAGAGGGACTCGCCGGAGAATTGCGGGTATGCGGTTGCAACACTGGCCACAACTGCGCTTAACGCCGCTGAATCAGTTCGCTTCAGAATCTGAAGGAGGATCGAATCGAGTTGTTGCGGTTGGGTCTGCCCTAAGTCGAGTAGCCACCGTTCCAGTGCCATCAGGATTGATTGCAGAACGGAAGGGCCTACCGATGTTCCACGGTACAGTTTCCAAAGTCGATCATTGCACCACTGTGGCCGCGGCGCCGCATCCGAGAAGTCCACCTTAACCTCAAAGGGCGGCTCCACGCGATGCGAGCGGACTCTCGGATTCGCATACCAGTCAGCACTTTGATTAAAAACTGAGATGAGAAAGTCTAGACCCTTTTGAAAATGATATTCCAGAAGCGCAAGGAATGGCCCACGGAGAGCACTGGCCGGGAAAAAGTCATTGCTACGGTTTTCTTTGATTCCGAACAGAGTCTCAAGCTCTAGCGATCCTCCGTATGTACGTTGCCGTTTTAGGTCAGCCTCGGAACAAAGCAAATAATCTCCGCACGCTGCGATAGTCTCGTCGGGCATATCTCGTGCGGCTGGTGTGCCTTCAAACCCTTCAAAGATAATTTCTCTAAAATCTTCTCCCATTCGATCGCGTTTGTCGTCGTCATTCTTCGCCGCGAGAAGAGTGGCGAATCTCTCGCGGTCGCCATTTGGAATCTTGGCGATAACGCCGAGTGTCTTTTTTTGCTCTTCTCTCGAACTGTAAGAGTCAAGATGTGGCAGCAGCCAGTGGGCGATTGCGGCTACCGATTTTGCTCCTTGCGGGTACGGCTGATACCAAGAAACTCCGCGAGCCCAATCTTCAAGTAACCCAAGCAAAAGCGGACAGTCTGCTTTGTCGAAAAGGCCCAGATTGGCCTCAATGAGTTGAAGCACGCACGGCCAAGCGGGCCCGTCGGGCACGTTGAATAGGGAGGCGTGTGCCTTGGAGTTCTTCAGCCAAAGTGGGCTTGTTACGCATGCGACCCTTAAGAGGTGGATTACCCGCCTGAGCAGCTCCTTGTCGTTGGCAAAGAATTCGGCTCGGTGTCGTTCCAGAAAAGCTGGGGACTCCGGAGAACGGAGTAGCGAGACGAAAGTATCGTCTCGAAATTGGGACGAAAGCGACCCATCCTGCAGAACCGCTTGAAGCAATCGATCGGCGGCCGGAGCTTCGCGTTCCATGAGTTCACTCACCCATTTGCGATATGTGCGACGTATCGCTGGGTACGTTCCCAGTGTCGCCGAAAGTTCTTTTGCCGATCCATGGAGTGCCGCGTGTTGCTCATCAATCCACTGGATGATGGCCCAGTCCTCCAAAACGTCATGGGCGGGGGCCACAAGTATCCTGTTTTGGCTGGAGGAAACGATAAGCGAGTCGTTTCGCAGAGCATCGACCGCTTCGGGGTCGAGTTCACCAGAGGCAGCATACAGTGTGAGGGCTTGGGCTCGTTTCAATGCAATCTTGACGAACGCCTCCTCTCTACGACGCGGCATTCCGCCAGCAGCGCTTGCATCCACTCGAACAATGTCTTTCCAGAACAGGGCGCGAAACTCGCGTTCGCTCTGCGGCAATGGCTGGTGCTCAGACCAAGAAATTTGGCGTGCCTTGTCGAGAATGTAAGGATTGCGGAGGAGCCCACGTAAGGTTGAATTCCCAAGAGGTCTCTTCAAAGCTGGATTGACCGCTTCGACTTCCGCTAATTCGGTGTCATCGAGCGGTGGAACCGTGACAACGGAATGGCTCACTCTCGCGGACTCAAGGAAGCAATCGCGAACGAGGTCAAGTGAATAATCGCGGCACGTGAGGATAATTCGCCACGCCCTATCTTTTGCCGCTAGCGTCAAAAGATCTGTAAACGCATCACGCGTTGACTTCTCCAATAGGCGTTCCACGCTTTCGACTAGCAAGAGCTTCCGGCCCTGGCCAGCCAATATCGCACCGAGTGCTGCGGCATTTGCTCCAATCTGGCTCCTCTCTAAAGTTTCATCGAAATGTGCACGGGCGAGTTCCTCGGCTCTAAAGCTGAAGGCGAATTCGTCCGCACCGAGAATAGAAACAACATCCTTCGCAACGCCAGATTTCCCGTTACCTGCCGCGCCGCTCACCAAGACGATTTGTGTCGATTCCAATTGCTGAATGATTTGATTCACTAACCCGACACGGCCAAGGTGAAGATCATCGCCAATTGTCGAGCGGATTCCGTCTAAAATGAATGTTGAGTGGTCCTTTAGCGTTTGAAGTACCCGCTGTTCCGGTCCTCCTACTGGAGAATGCCTCTGCAGCAGATCGCTTGGAAGATCGTTTCGACTGAAGCTTCTAGCCTGAGGCATCCCCTCCCCAACCAGTTTTAGAAGGGAATTCCAAGACGCGGACGCCGCTCCGACTGCATCCTGCTCCTTTGTCGTATAGGCAAGGAGCGTGTTGATCATCGCCTCCGTCTGCCCCGTGGCGGTGTTCAAGTCCAAACTCACGACGTGCAGTAGACGAAGGAACGGCCAAAGGTCCACGTCATTGACAATTCTTCCTTCAATCTCGCTGACAATCGTTTGAATCTCATCGCGGTATTGAATGGACTTGGCGCTGATAAATCCCGGAACCGCCAACCGGCGTGTGAATTCTGCTTCGTCGGTTGCGGCGCGAGCACAGTCCAGGAGGCCAGAAAAGTGATCGAGGAGCGTATTCGTTCCTCGAAGCGTCACAAGGACAAAACGATCTTTGTCGCGCGCGAACAACTGGCGATTGTTGAAATCCTTCCAATAATCTTGAATCGCCTTCTTGCATTCGTCGTCGGTTGCGCGAACAGAGAAGGTTCGTTTCACCTGCCCGACCAACTTCCTCCTTGTTTGCGATCCGTCTTCCCCCAATATCAGGAAATCGTCTGTGTTCCAACCGAGGTTCTCGGTTTGGAAATGGGCTTCGACCACGTTACAGTCGCGCAGAATGGGCGGAATTGCTCGGACGAGGAGAAGCGCAAGCCAGAACGCATCGACGTGCTGCTCGAAGATCGTGCCGGCACCTCCGGTCGAAGCGGGACTTGATATGCGATCGTCTTTCATGT
>Ga0116114_1000621_pt1 | contig 21751 bp, 19 predicted proteins | sample June2015DPH_10_5_FD_89823 | JGI IMG/M metagenome (GOLD analysis project Ga0116114, IMG submission 89823) | Peatland microbial communities from SPRUCE experiment site at the Marcell Experimental Forest, Minnesota, USA - June2015DPH_10_40 | ecosystem: Environmental > Terrestrial > Soil > Wetlands... | reverse complement strand
CCTCCGGAAGGAGGACATATTTTACCCAGCCAAAATCAGGCTGAATACTAAGCGCCTTCTGATAAACGAATTTTGCAGCATCATAATTTTCAATCATTTCATAAGCTCTACCCAGCCATGCAAGTGATTCTAAATATCCCCACTTGGTATCTACAAGTTCGGAATCCGGATATTGTTCGCAAATTGAAACTGCTTTGTTAAAGTTCTTAACTGCGTCTTCATAACTGCCACCGAATATTTTAGGAGTATTATATTTCATTTCCCCCCGTATAATAAATGTTACGGGATTTTGCGGGTTGGCTTTTTCTGCATCATCCAAAAGATCGTATATTTTTGATGAAAGGGTTACTGCAGCCATAGGACTGTTTGCAATTTTCATCATATATATTGCAGCTAAAAGCGACTTGCCCTCTGATTGGTATTTTTTGGTCGAAATTAATTTATTAGCTTTGTCCATTGCAGGCTGGTAGTATTGATCAAACAAACTATCATTTCCTTTCTGAAGACTCATATCAAGAAGCATATATTCCGAAAACGTTAAACCGTAAAGCGCTTCAAGGCTTGAGGTACCAACTTCCAATATTTCTTTATATTTACTATGCGCATTGAGGAGCATAGTTTTGTCATTGAAAACAAAGGCATTGTAAGTGAGTTCTTTCCCGCTTTTTAGCTGGCCGTTCAAATTTTTATCCTGAGAATAACCCTCTTTTAATAAGACAAACATTAATGTGAACACGAACAATAACGACCTGAATAATATTGAGTTCATAAAGCCTCCAATTTAATAATAAAGTACTTTGTATTTCAAAGTTTTAGGGTAAAAAATTTTATTTTTTAATTAATTTTTCAAGATGTTCAACATACATTTCAAAAGCTTTTCTGCCCTTTTGAGTTATTAAATACCTGGAAACAGGTTTTCTACTTTCAAAACTTTTATTTACGGCAATATAGCCAGCTTCATCCAGCTTTTTTAAATGTGTGCTCAAATTTCCATCCGTAGCATTTATTTTATCTCTCAAGAAAGTAAATTCGGCTTCATCAACGCTAATCAATACAGCCATGATAGCAAGCCGGATCCTGGAGTGAATTATTTCATCCAGTTGTTGATAATCAAATTCGTTCATTATTTACTTTTCGCAATTTCTTGTTTAGAATCTCTGTACAAAATTATTCCGGGAATAATCTGTAATAGAATTATCATTGCCGCCATCAACAGACAAACATATAAACCCGGAAATATAAACATTATAGCTGCGCCAAGCCACCAAAAAACAGCTAAATAGCTTACCCACTTTTTACCGTAAATAAATCCACTTATATAATATGAGCCTCCAAGAAAAGAACTCATCAGAGGTGATATATAAACACCATGAATTGCTCCTGAAAAACCGCCCACAAAGGCAACCATTATCATACCAATACCATTTCCAAGCCAAATTTTTTCAAGCACCTGGCCAGCCAGCGATTTAATCCTTGCGGTTTTATATCTTTTTTTAATAAAAAATGCACTGCCAATTCCTCCAAGTACTATAAAAAACAGCCAAACAAGAGGAACCACGTTTACCGAGCCTGTTACATGATAACCCGCTGTGAAATACGTATAGATCAGACAAACTGTTATAATAATACCCCAATATATAAATTCTTTGCCGTCAGCATAAACGAGTTTCCGGCTGTCCTGCATTACTTTCTTTATAAAAGCTATTTCTTCCTGAGCTGTTAATTCGTCCATTTGATTACTCCAATTAAAGTACTTTGATTTACAAAGTAAATATAAATTTAATTTCAGCATTTGTCAAGTTAATTATAAAAAATAAAATAATTGGGATTTCCCCTTTTTAATAAAAATTTTAAAGTTCTCAAATTATGCTTTATCTAAGAATAATATTTCGGGAATACCTATTATACCGGATAATTCAGCCGATTTTTGTGAATTTGGGGAGTTCGTAAATGCTTTTGCCTTATCAAGATCATCAATTTTGAATAAACAAACAATTTCGATACGGGAAATATCATTGAATAATGCTTTTAGATATACACCGGATTGTTCTATAAATAGCCTGGGCTCTTTTCCCCCGAATGTAACCGGCATACAACTCCCACTATAGTTTTATAAATAATCAATTATTCTACTTTTTATTAATTGAGGAGGTAAAATGTTTTTGGGATTGAGGACAGCTATATATCATGTAAATGACATAAGTGATGCTAAAAAATGGTACACTAATGTATTAAATAAGGAACCATATTTTGATCAGCCTTATTATGTTGGTTACAATATAAGCGGATATGAACTTGGACTTGTGCCTGATAAAACGGAAATTAATTCTAAAATTGAAGGAGTGGTTACATATTGGGGTGTAAAGGATGCAAAAGAATCTTTTCAAAAATTAGTAGACTGTGGCGCCTCTATTCATGAAAAGTTGCAGAATGTAGGAGAGGGAATTTTAGTAGCTGCAGTAAAAGATCCATTTGGAAATGTATTTGGTATTATAAAGAATCCTCATTTCTCATTAAAAAATAATATCAACTAATAAAATTTTATGAACATTTTTGAAAAAAATAATTTTGGGCTCAGGTACTATTTTACTTCGCCCTATTTTAAAAGAAGATATTACACCTTTCAGGGAAATAGCCTTAAATGATGAAATCTGGAAATATTATCCTTTCAAAATATCAAACGAAAAAGAATTAAACGATTGGGTGGAACAGAGGCTTTTGCTAAGAGGAAAGAATGAACGTATCCCATTCACTATAATAAATAAAAAGAACAATATAGTGATGGGCTCAACAAGTTATTTAAACATATCCGACAGAGATAAAAGATTGGAAATAGGTGCTACATGGCTCGCTAAAAATTATCAGGGTACAGGGGTAAATAAGACATGTAAATTTCTTCTTATTCGTTTTGCCTTTGAAGAACTTAATTATGAACGGGTGGAATTAAAAACCGATGTATTAAATCAACAATCAAGAAAAGCAATCTTAAAAATCGGCGCTGTAGAAGAAGGGATATTGCGAAGTCATATTCTTATACACGATGGACGAAGAAGAGATACTATTTATTACAGTATTCTGAAGAATGAATGGGAAGACGTTAAGAAAAATATTTTTGCTGAATATTGTTAAGTGTATTGGTAAAGGAAAAGTAATTGTAAATCTAAGCCTGTATGGCCGATAGACATGCAGGCTTCGTTTAGTTCTAAAATAAATAATAACGTTTTGCAAAGCTATGCTTCACTTTAAGTAGTTTTGCCAATCATTTTAAGTCACATTCTATTTAAAATTATTTTACTCATTACTTTTCTGTTGCGCAACAACCAGCAGCCCCAGCATGCCGAGGTCGCTATACAATAGTGGAGCCAGTACGGGGGCAAATGCTAATATTCTTTCCATACTGATTACACCCGTACCCGCAAGATCGGCAGACAAATGAAATCCGAAACCAAGTACACCAACTATAACTGCAGAAATCATAGTCCAGAAATACACGAGCCCGTCTCCCTTAGTCCAATCTTTTGCAACCGAAATATAAAGCACAACAGATGTAGCAAATAAACCGAATATAATTGCTATCATTTTGTAGAATGTATAGCCGTATTGTGCATGATCTATAATTGAAGTAACAGCGCTTGCGCCAAAACCCAATCCGACAAGCCAAAGGAAATGCCTGTCCCTCGAAATCGGAGCTTTGAAAGTTCCAAACCCGGGAACATTCAGCACACCCGGCTGATTTTCAACTTCTTCAGTTGCAGCATAAAGCCCCAGCAATGAAATACCTGAAAATGCAAGAGGCGCTAAAATGGGGGAGCCAAATACCACCCACGACCATGTTAAATAACCGGCAGGATTCAAGACAGCATTAGCATGGAAAGCTGTACCTATTATACCGACCGATACACCGGTTATCATCAGCATAATATGAATTAACGCCTGCCATTTTTTCGGTTTGGTTTTTAGAGCTATCAGTATGCATGAGATTGAACCAAGCGGAAAATAAATTATAGGTATCCATTCGTAAACAGGAATATATGAATTTATTGAATGAGCAAGCACAACATCAATCCCGGTGAATAGCAGATTAACTCCTACAAATAACATCAGCAAGCGGTTCTTCTCAACCGGAAGATTTATATTGGCAAGATGAAATATATTTACATCTTTCATTGCTTTACTCCTTTACTAACTGTCCGTCCTTTAGACTGGATAGTTTGTTTGCCGGAAGTATGTTCCATGTGAAGCCTTTGAGCTTCCTCTTTAACTTTTGATAATTGCTCCAAAAGTGGATATATGCCGTGCCATTGTACAAAATCAGGGCCTTGCATATAAGCGCCGAATTTTGCTGTCCGTCCGTAATAATGCCAGAGATCAAATGCATCAAAACTAATTTGTGAGGCAAACGGTTTGTCAGTAATTATTCCGTCTTTCACAAGATCCTGCATAATTTGTGAAGCTTCGCTTACCCTGGCATTTACAAATGCCGTCACACTGTCAGCTTTATTATATTGCTCATCAATAAAGTTAGATGAATGGCAGTTTGCACAAATAGATTTCATAGCCTCACGTCCACCTGTCATATCAGGCCTGTTTGTTGTAACAGCCGCAAAAAGAAACTTGGAAAGTCGTTGGCCTACATCGTGAGTAGTTGCCTGTTCTCCGAATCCGCTCATATGACAGGTCGCGCAGGTAGGTGCTGGCATATCGCTAACAGTTAACCTTCCGGGCTTTTGGCTCCAGTTCCACTTTGCGCCTTCGGTTTGATATATTACACCATGTGCAGATTCATGGTAAATTTCCATTTGAGGATGATCCGGACCCATATGGCACTGGCCACAAATTTCCGGCTTTCTTACCTGTTCTAATGAAAATTCATGACGCAGATGACATTTGTTGCAGTTTCCGATCGAGCCGTCTGCATTAGGTTTACCGATTGCATGGCACGTCTGGCAGGCAGCTTTAGTGACAGAAGGCCCTTCAATAACAAATAATGAATTTCTTGTTGCAGTAATAATTCTGTTCGGACCTCGGTTTACTTCAGGAATTTCATTAATCAACTTTTGCTGCTCCGGTGAAAAATCAGATAAGCCGGAGAGCGCTACCCAGGCCGGACCTCCATGCCTGCTATGCTCAAACTGTTTTGTTTCTGCCGGATGGCAATTTGCACACTGTTTGGGTGTAGGTGATGACGTTATGAAAAAACCCTGATGTTCCTTTCCCATAGGATTTGACCTGTCAACCTCATGGCAGTCGGTACATCGAACTCCCGCTTTTGCCATGGTGCTCATTGCAAATTGGTTAACAATATCCGGCGTTACTCTTCTATGGCAGGCAGCGCATTTATCGGAACTGCCGTAAGTAACTTGCTCAATCGGAGTTTTTTCTCCCCCTGAAGGCAGCCTGGTAAATAAATAAATTATGATAAGGAAGAAAGCAGTAATAAAAATTCCGACCAACAGTGTTTTGGGTATTTGTTTTATCATAAAATTGCCTGAAAGTTTTAATTTTTATAAATGAATTGACTAAATTCAGCCGGTAAAACATTAAATTTGGAATTCTTTAACCAATACTTTATAGATAAGAATTTGCTTGCCATATTTTTCTGCAAAATAAAATAAAATTGAAATATGATTAAACATAAAAGCTAGCATTCCGAATATAAACATTTGATTTCCTTTAAATTAAAGGAAAAGACACAACCAACGATATTAATAGTGCGACTTTTTAATATATTTTATTAAATAGTCCCGAGTTTTAACTCGGGGAATAACGATAGCCTAAATATTATTGGCTTTTCCCGAAGGGATGGATGACCAAGCCTAAAATTTCATGCAATTTTGGCTAAAGCCAGATATATTTTTTAATTAGTAGTCCCCGACATAAATCCGCCTAGCGGCGGACAGGTGTCGGGGCTATTTTAAATATCTTTTGCGTAACATGAATTAATAACCTAAATAAAATAATTCTTTGAGCCTTAGTGACTTTGTGTCAAGAATACACGACATCCCATAGGAATGATTATATGAGAGAGAATTTAGCTCACAAAGGCATATTGCTTTATTCTGTCCTTACGGTAGCTTTAACTTTCACTTTACCGCCGGTCTTAAAATAAAAAATAAATTCAATTTTAGAATTTACTTTTAATTTTTTCTTTAAATTAATTAGCATAACATGATACCCGCCCGGTTCAAACTTAATAACCGAATTGGCAGGGACAGCTATTTGCTTTATTTCTTTCATACCGGCAGTTCCGTCGTCTTTTTTAACCGTTGTATGCAACTGAACCAATTCGGAAACTTTAGAAGTTACTTTATATAGTGCGTCGGCTTTGGTTGTTACATTATTTATATTAAAATAAAGTGCGCTATTCATCCCTTTGGCAGCAGGTCTCACCCATGCATTTTCAATTTTCACTTGAGGGCTGAACGAATTTAATAAAGTAAGGAGAGAAAGAAATAGCATCATATTAGTCACCTATTGTTTTTATATCATTAATAATTTGCTGAATATTTGTTTTGCTTCCCCTGTATTCGTTCCTGATGCTGCCTTCTTTATCAATAAGAGTAATCCGGTCAGAATGAGTATAAAAATAAATTATACTGCCGCTTTCGGTTTTAGTTGTATCCCCAGGAATAGCTAAAATATTCATTTTGTTCAATATATTTTTTATTTCCTGCTCTTTCCCTGTCAGGAATGTAAAATTTACATAATCAATATTTCTTATATCACCAAATTCTTTTAAAATATGAGGCGTGTCTCTTGCAGGGTCAAAACTCAATTCTGCAAACCGGACATAATCAATTTCATCTTTTTTTAATTGTTCCTGAATCAACTGCATATTATGAGTTGTCATTGGACAAATATCCGGACAGTTTGTGTATATAAAAGTTAATAAAAGGATTTTACCTTTAAATTCATCCGGGAAGTTTACAATGCTGCTATCCTGGTTTAATAACTGCACTGATTTTATACTTGCGGGTCTGTCTTCAGGAAGCTTCTTACCGCATCCGTTGGAAAACAACAAGTTAAATATTAATAATGCTGTAATAGAGAATATTGTGTTCCTATTTGTTTTCGATTTCATGAATTTATTAAAGACACAAAAAACTTAAAATTGTAAATAATATAATCATAAATTAAGAATTATTATTATTTACACCATCAATTGTAGTAAAAGATTTTATTACAATGAAATCGTTCCGCATTGCACGTGAATAAGGATACCGGTATTCCACCAAGCCGCAAGGCATTCGTCATAATGTAGATCCGTTTTTATTGATTAATATTTTATGATTGATTATGTTAAAAAAAAGACTTAAATTAATAATAGTCCTAAACTTCTACACAAATACTAAATGAGAAAAAATTAAATATTTAAAACTAATTTAAGGGAGCTCATTATGAGAAGACCTGTTTTTTATTTATGGATTCCTGTTTTAGTATCCTTTTCAGTTTTTAGTTCATGTATAAATACAGATAGAAACACAAATGCAGTTACCGATAATTATTCCCCAAGTAATTTGCCCGTTACAGGAAACGTACCCAATTCATATTCATTTGTTGTTGACGCCCGCTCATTCAATTACGCCCAGTCTAATGGGGTACAAATTAATGCCGATACTTTGACTATAGGAATAACCGTTACAAACTTTATTTCCGGCAGTGGCAGGATAGTAATCACAGACGGCAACGGCGTCTCTATTTATGAAAAGAATATAAACGGCGCAATGGTTTCAGGTAATGTATTACAATTAACGGCAATGGCTAAAACCGTAACTTTAAATCTTAATAATTTTACAGGCAATATAGTTATAGGCTTGTCCGGGAAATAATTGTAATCTGAATATTTTATATAAAAATATTTGATTCAACTCCGGATTAGATTGTGCCTCTACAATTGCGGGAATTTCACTTCATTTTTTGCATAATAGGCAACAAATCATTTTAATAAATTCTTTCTTAAATTTGTATTAATAACCTTAAGACAGAATAAAACACTTGAATGAATAATCTTACTTCAGATTCTACAGACAATCTTTACATAGAAAAAGCCGAGGGTATAAAATCCTTAAACCCGCGGATCGTACTTATACTTGCAATATCTTGCGGAATTACTGTTGCCAATATTTACTGGGCTCAACCGCTGCTTGATTCAATTGCACATACATTCGGTTCCAATATTACAACAGCAGGCTTAATTATAACACTCACTCAAATCGGTTATGTAATAGGTTTAGTTTTTTTGGTTCCATTGGGAGATATTCTTGAGCGAAGAAAATTGATAGTAATTGTTTTATTAGTCGCTTCCGTATCTTTAATATCGGCAGCATTTTCGCCTACAATTCTAATTTTCATGGCCGCATCATTAGCTATCGGAGTCACCTCCGTTGTAGCTCAAATTTTAGTTCCTTTTTCAGCCACTCTTGCACTTGAACATGAAAGAGGCAAAGTTGTCGGACAGGTGATGAGCGGTTTGCTGCTTGGAATTCTTCTGGCAAGAACGCTTAGCGGAATTATCTCCGCTTCTTTGGGATGGAGATATGTATTTGGAATAGCTTCAGTATTAGTAATTTTTCTTTCATTTCTATTAAGCCGGACTTTACCAAAAAGCAAAATAGAAACAAGCTTAACATACCCGCAATTGCTTAAAACTGTTTGGGACTTAGTTAAAACGGAAAGATTGCTACGAATAAGATCTTTATACGGAATGCTGGTATTCGCAAGCTTCAGCGTGCTTTGGACAAGCTTAACTTTTCTTTTAGCTCATCCACCTTATAATTTCAGCGATGCCGTAATCGGACTATTTGGATTAATCGGCGCTTCAGGGGCAGCCAGCGCTAACATTGCAGGAAGGATAGCCGATAAAGGATATACAAAATCGGCAACAGGTATTTTCCTTTTTTCTATATTAGCTTCATTTTTAATTATGGTATTCGGTAAGACATCTCTTGTCCCGCTTATTATAGGAATAATTATCTTTGACTTTGCTGCACAAGGGACACATATATTAAATCAGGGTGAAATATATAAGCTAAAACCTGAAGCAAGAAGCCGACTTACAACGGCATATATAACAAGCTTTTTTATAGGCGGTTCAATAGGTTCTGCAACTTCCGCAATTATCTTCAGCAAGTATGGTTGGGTTGGTGTATGTATGCTTGGAGAAATTTACTCGCTAATTGCAATTAGCATTTGGATAAGAGAGTTATTTTAAAGTTAAGCGGTAACAATAAAAAATATTATCGTTATTTTCCCGGCTTTAAAATCACTCCTTTATTTTTATGACCGTTTATTTTAACTGATATTGGTTCTTCAAAAAGCAAATGCTTTGTAAAATTCATTTCTTCTACTGCTTTGTGGGAAGAGAGCCACTCCCAGTCTATAAAGTCCAGATTGTTCACCGGATCTATTGTAAAGTAACCGACCTTAAATGAAGTAATATTCTGAAAGAAATGAGAGCCTTGAGATGGCGTAACATTTAAATCTTTAAATCCTGACTCCACAATTACGCTCGCGCCGGAAATCATATCCCAAGTTACCGGTATTCCAAGCCAGTGATCTAAGCTTCCCCATCTTCCAACGCCAATAAGAATATAAGGCCTTTTCTGATCAAGCAGCTTGGAGTTTAACCGGCTAACTTCTAAAGCAACATCCCGGCTTTTAGATCTGTCGAATTTATCTATATCAACAACAACAATATCATAAATCCTGTTTACCGCACCATTACCCAGAACCTGCCTGCTCTGGCAGATAAGATCTTCGCGCTGATAATTATCAACATTAAGTTCTTCAACTTCCTGGCTTATAACAAGCGGCCTCATTTGAAGCATTGCAAAATCCTTTGGATGTCCCGGTGGTACATTTAGATTAACCGCAAATTCGATTTCAACAGGTACACCCATTCCCCATGAACCTAAGTCCAGGAGCATATCAAGTATTTCATCTAAAGGGAAAGATTTTTGTTTAAGGATCGGTGCGAAAGTGACAACGCGCCTTCCTTTCCGGGAAATGCCGTCATAAACCTCATCATCTTCCACCGAATACGTTGAACCAACAGAATACAAAGTTTGATCTTTTTCAGCACTGCTTAAGTCATATTGCTTTACTAACTTTTCCGGCATAAATAAAGGATTGGAATCACGCATGCCGTTATAAGCTAAGGCAAAAAAATCCTGCTGTGCATTTCTTATAGTTTCTTTAGTAGAATAAAATTGAAGCAAATGTCTGGGATATTTGGGACAAAACCTTACTGCATTTCCACCATCCACTACCTGTTTACCCAAACCAAGCGCCACCATAGCAATACCGTCTGTTGACTTCTGCGGCGGAACAGGATAAAAATTATATGACTTTGCAACTCCTGCAAAGTCAGGATAGAATCTGCCGTCGTGGGGAGAACCAACCAGCCTTTGCACAATCACAGCCATTTTTTCTTCTTCAAGGCGGTAAGTTGTTGCTTTCATATAATCCTGTGCCTTCTTATAAAACGTTGAGGCATATACTCCTTTAATGCAATGAAGGAGTTCATTGAGCCTAACGATTATATCGGGATCATTATTAGGTATCATAAATGTTTGATATACTCCAGCAAACGGCTGAAACTGAGAATCCTCAAGCAGGCTGGATGAACGCACTGCAAGCGGTTCTTTAACAGTTTCAAGGAAATCAAGAAGTTTTTTCTTCGTCTCGGAAGGGAAAACCGTAGCTTCCGTAAACTTGTTTGTTATTTCTGTATCTATATAACTGCTTAGTGTAAACACATCAAGACGGTTCATATCTAAGAACTGGTCAAACACGTCGGTTGCTATTACTACGGCAGAAGGAACAGAGATTTCCACATTTTCGAATTTATAACGAATCTTATTATTGTTAATAAGTGTGTTTACAAAGCCAAGTCCTCTTGCTTTTCCCCCAAGTGAACCGCTGCCTATTCGTGCAAAGCTGTTTTTGGGATCAAAAGATTCTTTGCTGAACTCGGTGATAATACCTCTAAGCCTAAGTTCCTGGTAAATATTAATCGAAGTAATCAAATCATCCCTAAGATCGACTAAGGTCTCGAATTCAGAAACTTTTCTTGGGCGCAGTTTATGGGCAAGCCAAAATTCTGTACGTGCTTTAAGCCATTTAGAAAAATGATTCCTCTCTGCATGATAACGAATGCTTTCTATCGGAACAACTTTTAATTGTTCTTCCAGCGTTTTCAGATTAGCGGCTCTGCCTATTACTTTACCATCAGGCGTTTGGAAAATGAAATCTCCAAAGCCGAAATTGTTTATCATGAAGTCACGCAGTTCATGAAGCAGCCTGGGAGAGCCCTTTAATAAGAATGAGGCTCCTGCTTCATAAGCTTTCTTCTCAAAATCCGGATTACTTGACTGAAGTAATATAGGGATATCTTCTTGCCGGACCTTTACTGCTTTAGCAAATTTAATCCCCGCTTCAGGATCCCTTACACCTATATGTCTAAAGTTACTATCCGTTATTATCCCGAGAATATAGTCCTCGTATCTTGTATAATATTGCCAAGCTTCTTCATAAGTAGTGCATAAAAGAATTTTCGGCCGCGCCCTCATACGGAGAAACTTGTGCGTGATATTTACTCCCTCATATATAAGCCTTTGAGATTGTTTGAATATCTCCGTATAAATAAGAGGAAGATATGTTGAATAAAACTTCACATTATCTTCAACTAAAATAATTACCTGAACACCGACCGATGAAGTATCATTCTCAACGTTTATTCTATCTTCGACATATTTTACAATACCTATAAGTAATCGGAAATCACCTTGCCAGATAAAAATTCTGTCAAAAATTGAAGTATCATAGTTGGCAATTAGTTCTTTCCTTTCTTTATTATCATAAGCAAGTAGGATAATCGGTATTGTAAGTCCTGCTCTCCGTATCATCTGCGCGAATTTAATTACATGCATATCTTCGATATGAAGAGTAGTAATAATTAAATCGAAGGTATTTTCCGTAACTGCTAATTCAAGCGCTTCGCTGCCTGTAGTTACATGAGTAATTTCCGGCGCCTGGCTTAAGTTTAATACTTGGTATTCTTCCCTTAGCAGCTCGTAAAGACGACCGTCTTCTTCAAAAAGATAATAATCATAGAGACTTGAGACAAGAAGAATCTCCCTGATTTTATACCGCATTAATTTTTGGAATTCCTTAATGCGGCTGCTGAATATATCCTCTATATCAAATAAAGCAGATCTATCCATAAACTCCACTATCCACAATTTATTAAAAGTCTGTTAAACTAATCCCTGATCCAGCATAGCATCGGCAACTTTTAAGAAGCCTGCAATATTGGCTCCATTTACATAATTACCGGGAGTGCTGAAACGCTCTGCCGTAGTTAGGCATGTTTCATGTATCTTAGTAATTATTTGATGCAGACGATGATCGACTTCATCTTTTGGCCAGGGAAGACGCATACTATCCTGAGACATCTCCAAACCGGATACAGCAACACCGCCTGCATTGGCAGCTTTACCCGGAGCAAACAGCATTCCTGCATCCTTGAATATTTTGTATGCTTCAAGCGTAGTAGGCATATTAGCTGCTTCACAAACACACTTGCAGCCGTTTTTTATTAATGATTTGGCATCATCTTCAAAAATTTCATTTTGCGTTGCGCATGGCATTGCTACGTCAGCTATGACATCCCATGGCCTTCTTCGGGAATAAAATTCTACTTTAAACTTGTCGGCAAAATCCTGCACTCTGTCATTAGCGCTTGACCTCATCCTCAGCATAAAGTCAATCTTTTCACCTGAGATTCCATTCTTATCATAAACAAATCCGTCAGGGCCTGAAAGAGTAACAACTTTACCGCCTAATTGTGTTATTTTCTGTACAGCTCCCCATGCGACATTTCCAAAACCGGAAACCGCGAATACTTTTCCTTCAATATCTTCGCCTTTGGTTTTCAGCATTTCCTGTGCAAAATAAACTGCACCGTAACCGGTAGCTTCGGGGCGTATTAAAGAGCCACCCCAGTTTAAGCCTTTACCGGTAAGTACACCTGAAAATTCATTTCTCAATTTTTTAAACTGACCGAAAAGAAATCCGATTTCCCTTCCTCCAACGCCAATATCGCCGGCAGGAACATCTGTATCAGGCCCAATATGCCTGAAAAGCTCCGACATAAAACTTTGACAAAATCTCATAACTTCATTATCACTTTTACCTTTAGGATCAAAATCGGAACCGCCTTTTCCACCGCCCATAGGGAGTGTTGTTAAACTGTTTTTAAAAACCTGTTCGAACGCTAAAAACTTTAAAATGCCAAGCGTAACCGAGGGGTGAAATCTCAACCCGCCTTTATATGGACCTATAGCGCTGTTCATTTCAATCCTGTAACCGCGGTTGATATGAATTTCTCCCTGATCATCCATCCAGGGGACGCGAAAAATAATTATTCTTTCCGGCTCAACCATTCTTTCAAGAATTTTTGCTGAACGGTATTCCGGGTGACGTTCTAACACAACTTCCAAAGATTCCATAATTTCCTGTACAGCCTGATGAAATTCCGGTTCATTTTGATTTTTAGATTTTACTTCGACTAATAATTTTGCAACATATTCAGACATAATAAACTCTCAATTTATTTGTTTGTAAAAAATTGAATTACAACTTTGGAAGATAAAAGGAAACTTATAAAAATTTTCTAACGCTGATATTGTTAAAATGAAATCTAAAAAGGAGGCGCATAAAATCAGGCACCGGCAGGCAAAAAATTTAACCCGTTTTACAAGAGAGTTAAATTGAAACAACAGAATTACAATTTTAGTTCTTTTATAATTTTTCATAAGCCGGTCAAATTAATTCTTGACGCAACTACGCTTCCCTTTTGGGGACTCCATCTTTCCTGTTGAAAATTTAATATTATTTCTTTTCACAACCAGAAGCAGATTTTTTATTTAAATAAAGTTAGCATTTAAATAACTAAAAAGCTTAACCTGTTTATTTTAGTTTTATAAAATAAAGATACAAATAATCTGAATTTTTCAAACTTGATTTAAGACATTTCATAAGTTTCAAAGCTCTGGAAGCCTGTCTCTTAAAAAAATTAAAGTTTTGAGAAATTACAATGGAGATAGTTTATTTTTAACATATTTAGTAGATTTCTAAAGAAAATTCATCTTTTTTTGATTTTTTTAGAGAGGAAATCATGTCGGAACAAATTATTAAACAGAAAATTGAACAGGCAAGCCAGGTTCTGAATGAAAAGGATATCGACTTATGGTTAACGTTTGTTCGGGAAACGGGCAGCATTAAAGACCCGGCAATGGAAATGATTTCCGGAATGGAATGCACATGGCAGTCTGCATTAATGATTGGCAAAGATGGTGATTCAACCGCAATTGTAGGTGAATATGATGTAGAAAACTTCCGGAGATTTACTCCTTACAAAAATGTGATGGGTTATGTAAAATCAATCAGAGATCCTTTAGTAGAATATTTAAAAAATAAAAACCCAAAAAAGATAGCAATCAATTTTTCAAAAAATTCTAACCTTGCCGATGGATTAACATATGGTATGTATTTAATTCTTTCAGACCATTTAAGGGGAACTAAATTTTCGGAAATACTTGTCTCCTCGGAAGAAGTAATTTCAGCGCTACGCGGAAGAAAATCCAAAGCCGAATTAGAAATTATGAAATATGCAGTAGATGAAACCTTAAAGATTTTCGACGAAATGAAAAACTTTATTATGCCGGGTAAAAGTGAGCTTGAAATAGCTGCATCTGTAAAAGAATTAACAAAAAAACTTGGCTATGGACTTTCATGGGAAGAAGATTACTGTCCGGCAATTTTTAGTGGCCCTGAAGCAAAAAGCGCACATGCAGCTCCTTCAAAAAGGAAAGTCGAAAGAGGACATCTTGTTAATGCTGATTTTGGCATAAGGTATAAAGGTTATTGTTCCGATCTTCAAAGAACATGGTATGTATTAAAAGACGGTGAAACAAAAGCCCCTGCCGAAGTACAAAGAGGTTTTGATGTAATAAAAGATTCAATCCAGAAGGTTGCAGATAAATTAAAGCCCGGAGTAACCGGTTTGGAGATGGATAGAATTGCCAGAGATTATATTATTTCACGGGGATATGAAGAATTTCCGCACGGACTCGGACACCAGGTTGGCAAGGCAGCACATGACGGCGGCGGCGGTTTATTTCCTCAATGGGAAAAATATGGTAAGCTGCCTTTTTTAAAGATCGAAGAAACGCAAGTCTATACTATTGAACCAAGACTTTACGTGAAAGGTTATGGAACTGCTACAATTGAGGAGGAAGTTGTCGTAACAAAAACAGGATGCGAATTTATATCCAAGCCGCAAAAGGAATTGATATTAATCTATTAAGTTTAACCGAAAATAAATTAGATAAGTACTATATAGGCATTCAAAACTCACAATCCTTTGCATTAGCTTCAATAAGAAGTCGGCTATATTCATCAAAAGTAATTTCTTTCGCTCCGAACATCTTCAAGTGTTCTGTTATATATTGTACATCTAAAAGGACAAATTCTTTTTCATTAAGATGTTCAATTAAGTTCATCAAAGCAAACTTGGAAGCCTGCGTGACGCGGGAAAACATAGACTCGCCGAAAAAAGATCCCTTATAAGTTATTCCATAAAGGCCGCCAACTAAATTATCATTCTGCAATACTTCCACAGTATGTACATGACCAATTCTTTCCAAACGTAAATAAGCTTCAATCAACTCCCCGGAAATCCATGTCTTGTCTCTTTCGGCACAACCCCTTACAACCGATAAAAAATCCGAATCGAATTTAACTTCAAAATTTAATTTAGGAATTTCCTTCTTTAAAGAACGGGGAACATTATAGCCGTCAAAAGGAATTATAGTACGTATGGTAGGCATATACCAGTTTATCTCGCCGGTTGATTCATCTGCCATTGGAAAGGCGCCCCCGGCATATAACCTAAGCATACTGGCAGGTTCTAATAATTCCTTCGGGTCAAATTTATGCTTCTCATTCATTTGAAAATAGCCGATCAAGAGTTTGATTTCGGCTTATTTTGATACCTTATAAAAATATCTATCAATTATTCATGATAATTATTCGTCTGTTTTCACTTCAAAAAGAATTATTTCATATCCTTTTATGGATTCATACGCAGAATATACAACACCGGCTAAAACATTCAGCATCCCCGCAAGGAAAAGAAATGTAACAACATAATTTAAATTTTGATTAGCTAAGAGGTATTCTAGTCCGATAAAAAGAGATGTGAGAACAAAAAATCCTACGGCAATGGTATTTGCTACTACTGAATTACGAACCAGTCTAACTCTGAAACCTAAAGCAGAAAGCTGCCGTGCAAGGCTGTGAAGCCTTATATTTTCTTCATAGGTAAATTCTCTTTCACCAGCTTTCAGAATCAATCTTCTTTTTTCTTCATTCAATAACCTTATACGATTAACCACAAGTGAATATTTATTATTCATTCCGAGGATTAGCAATCCGCAAGCCGAGATCATAATGCCCGGGGCAAGCATTAATTGGATTGCCTGTACAATTGAAATTTGATTTCCCATCTTTAAACTTTTTAAAAAACAAAAAAATAATTATAATATAAATTTAATTTATAAATTAACTATTCGCTAATCATATACGGAATACTAATAATAAAAATATATTTTAGCGATAGTAAAGCGCTTCTGCATGATAATTATTTGAGATAGGTACTTTCAAGTATTGAAGAAGAAGTTGTGGAATATACAATTATAGATATAAAATATAAGATTCCGATAAATACTTAATATATACCTTTTTCCAAGCCTTCTTCGGTTGCCTTATTATTGAACCAATGCGATATATCTGTCCTTTTAATAAAATCAATAATCACCGAGTCATTTGATTCTAACAGTTCTTTCGGGGAGCCAATAAAGTGGATAATGCCTTCGTGCAGCATAACAACTTTATCTGCTATATTTTTTACGCTGTACATATCATGTGTAACCACAACAGAAGTAACTTTTATTTTTTCACTTAATTCTTTTATCAGGTTGTCAATTGAATCCGACATTATAGGATCCAGACCCGTAGTCGGCTCATCATAAAGTATATATGTAGGATTAGTAACAAGCGCTCTTGCAAGGCCAACGCGTTTTTTCATACCGCCGGAAAGCTCTGACGGTTTTAAATTTTGTGCATCGGGCAGACCAACAAGTTTAAGTTTTTCCGCAATTGTATCCGCTATTTCCGATTTCGAAAATTCATATTGTGATTCAACAAGCGGCAGAGCAACATTTTCTCCAACTGTCATTGAATCAAAGAGAGCAGCGCCCTGGAAAAGGAATCCAAAATTTTTTCTTAGTTCATACAATTCTTTCATCTCTAATTCATCTATTCTTTGTCCTTCAACTTTAACATAGCCGGAATCAGGATACAGCAATCCGACAATATGCTTAATAAGGACGCTCTTACCGCAGCCACTTTTGCCTATAATTGCTATTGTCTCTCCCTTATTTATTTGAAGATTAACACCGCTTAAAACTTTGTTATCTCCGAAACTTTTATAGAGATTATTTATTTCGATCATAATAAAGGTTATAATTGTATAAATTCTTTATACTAAAATAATTAAAAATACTATAGGAATCTGATTAACCTGCCTGACAGATGACTGGTTAATTTCCTACATTTAGTTAAAAAAATGAGATTTTTTATGAAACTGTCTCAACTCACAATAATTTCATTCATATTATTTTCTGTTTTGCTTCATGCTCAATCAAGCTTGATGGATTATTATGCTATAAACCAATATGGGCTAACTTCACCCGGGGCTATGAAATACGGTTTATACGGTTATGATAACCCTGCAATGCTTTCTACTCAGAGCGGACCCGATGTATTTTTTACCTGGTCGAATAAAACCGGCACATTAAATAATTTTGACAATTGGGGTTTATTTTCTTCAATCCCCCATCTCGGATTTGCAATTGTTAATTCGAGGCTTTTCGGCGCTTCTTTGAATAATTATAAAATATCCGGATCACTTGGCAATGATGCATTCAGTTATGGTTTAAGCTACTCATGGAATACAGGAGATGAGGGGGCGTTTAATGCTTCAAACTTATATACTATTGGTACGCTAATCAGGCCAAATGAATATCTTTCACTGGGCCTAATTAGTAATCTGCCAACTTCAGGAAGGAGCGAGGGGGTTATAGATTTTGCAGTTCGTCCTTTGGGAGATGAATTTATTTCGGTATTCGGAGATTATTCTATTAAAAAGGATAGATATCCAGGTGAAATTAAATGGAGTGCAGGCGCGGCAGTTGAAGCCTTCCCCGGTATAAGAATAACAGGCAGATATTTTGATACTAAATTATTTTCCGCCGGAGTCGAGTTAAGCTTTGGAAACTTCGGCATTTCTTCCGATACTCATTTTGATGATGCCGGCAAAAACAGTTTTAATACTTATGGCATAAGAATAGGCACATATGATAGGAATCCTTTTCATAATTTAAATTCCAATGAAGATTATGTTAAAATAAACCTGAACGGAGAATTAGAATATCAGCGGTATAAGTTTTTTGATAATTCAAGTACGCTGTTGAATACTATTCAGGAAATCAAAGCAGCTAAAGAAGATAAAACAATTGCCGGAATTGCAATCAATACTTCCGGAATGTCAATAAATAAAGAGAAACTTTGGGAATTGCGGGAAGAGCTAAAACAATTCAAAGCGGCTGGGAAGCATGTTGTTATATATATCGATAAACCGGAAATACAAGAGTATGACTTCGCTTCTGTTGCCGATAAAATAATCCTGGATCCACAGGGCATGATAATACTGGAAGGATTCTTAGCCGGAAGACAATATTACAAAAATGCACTGGAAAAACTTGGTATAGGATTTACGGAATGGAGATATTTTAGATACAAATCCTTTAATGAAACTTACTCCAGGGATAAAATGAGCGAAGCAGACAGCGCTCAATTACAGGATTTGATTAACGATTTTTATCAGACAGCTAAAAATGATATTTGCGAAGGAAGGCATATTCAACCCGATAAATTTGATGATCTAGTTAATAATCACACTCTTTTCCTTCCCGATGAAGCGATAGAGGCGGGGCTTGCAGATACACTGGGGCGGTGGGATGATGTAATTGAAACGGTAAAAAAGCTGGAAGGAAGTTATAAGAGTTTTATTAATGCAGGCTCACTTGAAAAATTTAATTTACCTAAAGATAATTATTGGGGAGAAAAGCCGAAGGTAGCAATTATTTATGCATTAGGCTTATGTGCAATGGATGAAGGAATTACCGCAAGAAAACTTGTTCTCGATGTTAATTATGCTGCCGATGATCCGAACGTAAAAGCTATAGTTTTAAGAGTTGATTCTCCCGGCGGTGACGGACTTGCTTCAGATATTATTGCAGAAGCATTAAAAAAATGCCGCGGGAAAAAACCCGTAATAATATCTCAGGGATACGTTGCAGCATCAGGCGGATATTGGCTTTCTATGTACGGAGATACAATTGTTGCCTCTCCTAATACAATAACGGGATCAATAGGAGTTATCGGAGGCTGGGCATATAATAATGGATTTGAAAACAAGCTCGGCGTCTCAACAGATTTTGTAAAAAAAGGCGAACATGCCGATCTTGGTTTCGGTTTTACACTACCCTTTATAGGGATCACTATCCCCGATCGTGATCTTACTCCGGCAGAACAGGCAAAAGCCGAGTCAACAATTAAGAGTATGTATAAAGATTTTGTTAAAAGAGCTGCAGCAGGCAGGAAAAAATCCTTTGAATATATTGATTCAATTGGTCAGGGAAGGGTTTGGTCAGGTACTGCCGGCCTTAAGAACGGGTTAATAGATATTCTTGGCGGACTCTCAACTGCTATAAATATTGCCGCTGAAAAAGCAGGACTTTCCGGCTTACAATATGATATTGTTGAATACCCGGAACCCGGTTTAATAAATTTCAATAAACTGATGCCAAATCCATTTGGGATTGAAAGTCAATCAAACAAAATGCTGGATGACTTAAAGTTTAGATTTAAATATAACGGACAACCAATGCCGCTGATTCCTATAGAAAATATGCAGTTAATGGAAGCGGATTAATTTTCTTATTTATTTTTTACCATCCGGTTTAACATACGAGCAGCTATTATGAACGTATTTGTGCACACTACTGAGTATTATATCCGTCATAATAAATAGATAAATAATTTCATGTAATATTTCAATACAAATTAGCGGATGAATAAAATGAAGATATTATGCCTAAGTACCAAAAATATTGATTAATATAAATCAGTTATTTATTATTAAACTTTCTTGCAATTCATATAATACCTAATAACAGAATAGAAGTTAAGGTAAATTCTGGATTTTTTTCAGTAGGCAATATATGAGGCTGCCTGTAAACTGTCCTCCGAAAAATGCTCCAACTAATATTGGATAAGTTATAAATGCAAAGCCTATTCCCGCTAAAAAACGAAACGCAATAATAACCGGTACTGGAAGATGCACGGCCAGCATCCATTGAATAGAGAACTTTTTAACATTTGTCCGCCAATAACCGAATGGAATATTGAAAACGAAAATAATTAACGCTACTTCCAATAAAGTCATATCTTAATCATAACCTCTAATTAAAAGCTAAAAAATAGCATAAAAAGAGTAATTATCGACGGTAATTTTAGTAAATATTTAAAGTTCCCTTGATCCCTGCATTTAATTTCGTGGCAATGTATCAAAAGAAATTTTTATGAATGAACGAAAGAAATGATGTGGCAAAGCATAAACAACCCCGCTGAAGTTATAAATACTATTAAAAGTTTCTCTGCAAGGTTTGAAAATGTACGGGCTTTGCAACTCTTGATAAAAGGAAGTAATCAACCGTTTTAAGAATACAGTATTTTAAAATCTAAAAGCCGCCCCGATTATTTCAGGACGGCTTTTTAAAAATGATTCTGTGATTTAACTGGATAACATCTACTCACAACCTGTTCGTCGCATACAAATCCATGATACTAGGACCAGAATCATTTTTTATTTATTTAAGAGAATCAGATATAAATAATTAATTTTCCCTTTTGATGATTTGACAGTTGCTTCCAGAAAATAGTTTCAATAATTCAAAAAATATTTATAGCAATTGTGATCTAAAATGCTTTTTGTTATTCAATAATAAATTACTTTTTAATATAAATATCGAAAATTTTTCTGAAATATTTATATATAATTTCCCCTAAAATAAAGCCTCAATTATTTAATATCAATCATTCTGCGGTGGTAATTAATTTGCCCCAAATGATAGTTTAGGTGTGCAATTAAACTAATTAAAAAAAACTCTGTAGTCATAGGTTTATTAAAAACATCAACGGGATAAATCTTTATAAAATCATCTTCTTTAAGGGAATTAATTGTCTCAGCAACAAGTTCCATTGTCCCATTAATCTCTTTCAACAATTCTTTTTTTGAAATATTATTTAGACCGAATTCGGCATCTCGGTTACGCTCATAAGGCTTTTTACCGAGTGCACTGCCAATAAACTGTTTTAGATTCCCAATTAAGTGCAAGCATAAATTTCCGCCGGAATTTTTAATATTTTTTTCAACAGTCCACAGTTTTGTTTCATCTGTATAAGAGCTTATTTCAATTCTTAATTTATTCAGGTCACGACCAAATATTTCTACAATTGATTCACCAAACATTTCTTCACTCCAATAATAGTTTATTAGTAT
>Ga0116114_1000610_pt1 | contig 22027 bp, 16 predicted proteins | sample June2015DPH_10_5_FD_89823 | JGI IMG/M metagenome (GOLD analysis project Ga0116114, IMG submission 89823) | Peatland microbial communities from SPRUCE experiment site at the Marcell Experimental Forest, Minnesota, USA - June2015DPH_10_40 | ecosystem: Environmental > Terrestrial > Soil > Wetlands... | reverse complement strand
TCTACAGCAGTTGCCGATCAGTGCGACAGAATTAAATGCTGTTTTCGCGATCGGCGCCTAGAAGGCCGAAGAAAGCGCCGGTCATCGCCGCCGCCGCACTGGCAATGCCCGTTTCGTTGACGACATTCGGTCTAAGGTAAATATTCATGCCCACTGGGCGAGCCTCAGTCCGGATTCGATCGACAAATTGTGGCGCAATCCCATATTCTTGAGTGGTGAATTGTGGCGTCTTAAGGGGTGGGGTTAGGACTAACTTACTAAACATTTCGATCACTTGTTTGTCTGCACATTCGGAAACCCCGCTGAGCAACAATGTGAACGCATCAAAGCCGCGACGGAGCGTCTCGATGGTGTCAGTTGGTTGGTATCGCGTCCAAGTCGCGAAAGCCGCGGTTTGACCGATCCGTTGCAAGTGAACAAATACCGGCGCAAGGTTCCCAACGCGAATCGCCGCTGATCGAAAGGCGTCCTCCTGCAAAATGGAGTCGCGGAAGCCTTTTGAAAAGTGCGTGACGGCTTCGGCGTCGCCTACGATTTGGCGCGTTACCTTGGGTATTCCAAGAGGAAAAAGTTCAAGTATTCGGAAAGTCACAGAATTCCAGTATATCGACGTTTCTGAGTTGGAAAAAGGTGTTGGCTTTTTGTTTTGCGCCCCTTTGAAAGCCGAGCAGGTCGATCTCAGGTGCACGTGTCAGTATAATTTCGCATGGCCTTCGACCAAGGAAGCGAGGCTCGCACCGTGAGCATTGAACGTATCTTCAAACGCTACCCGGTCCTGTGCTCCGTCGCTGACCACCCGAGGCTGTGCGACGATCTGGCGGCGGCAGAAGAAGCTACAAAGATCGACAATGGGAAAGGTCTATGGGACGCCTATAAGGGGGCGCGGTTCGCGGCGAACGAACTGACTTATTTCCTTTGCCTCGATGAGTTTGCTGAGTTTGCAGATGGCATTGCGGACGAAATCGAGGCAAACCTCACCAAAGTGGTAGCTGCGGTCGGTGAGCAACTTGCACGGGCCGCGTATCGGGACAAGCTGCTCGTTAACGGCATAAAGCCATTCACCGACGTGCAGTATGAGATCGGCGCGGCGGCGGGCGCCTCTGCTTGGTTCGACAGTGGCACGTTGCAGTTGGAGGCTCACCTCCCCGGTGGTCAAAAGAACTCCGATCTTGCGGGCAATCATAATGGGGTGGATGTCCGCTTGGAGGTCAGGGTCGTTCACGACGACTGGCCGCCCCGTCTCGATGCAGTGTGCGAACAAACGATCATGGACGCGAATGTGCCGAGAGGCTTTATCGCGCACTTGCGGTTTTTACCTGACACGGCTGGTGCGAGCCGTGTAAAGCGCCTGATCGAGGAGTTGCACAGGTATACGGAGGCGGGCCCCGGCGATTGCGACGCGCCCGTTGTGGTGGACGGCGTGATCTTCCATGCCGGACTTATGGGGTCTGATTTTTCAACCCAAGACGAGACGATTCCGATGTCCGAGGTCGCGTTCGACGGCGAGAGGGACGAGCGGCTAATCGTTCCGCCAGTGTTCACCCGCGCCACGATTGATCCCCAAGAACGCGACTGGATCAATAATCCCGAGGGAGTGCACGTCTTCAGCGGCGAGATGGTCGACGAGCGAACTTATGAGAACAAGCCCTTTAGTACGAAGATCGGCGATGCCGTTGCACGGAAGGTGAAGCAGTGCGGGGACGGAGCATGCAACATCGTGGTGCTCGGTACGCCCTCTCCAATGGCTGATCATGACGTCGACGATGCAATCAGTGGCGCGATGGCGTTCATTTGCGTGAAGGGGAAAGATGGATCATTCATGAGCGCTGGGCCTGTGCGGAAGCCGAGCGCTATGTTCGTGCCAGCCATCCAATCGGAGAACGTAGACAACTTAGTAGATCCGTATCGGAAGATTTCCGGCGTTTGGCATATCCGGCTAGGGCACTCCCGCCCACAAAGCCGTGTATTCCGCAACCCGAATGCTACCGTGCCGATCGCGATTCCGGACGCCGAAACGCTCGCCGCCACGTTGCCGCGGGGCTAGGATTCAGAAACCGTAAAGCGCTTGACGGCGTTTGAAGGCCCTTTCGCCTCCCTCCAGAATCGTGCAAACCATTTTCTTGGTTTTATCCGTGTCTATGGAACCGCGATCCCGAATGAGCGACACGTCGCTGGCACCGCGAAGAGGAATAATCAGTTCGGCGTCGCCGAGCACGGTGATGTTAGCGTTGTGAGTCACGATGATGACTTGGCGGTGCTCCTTGATGCTCCTGAGCGACCGGACGAGCGTCGTGTAAATAAATTCGCTGTCGAGGTTGTCTTCTGGTTGGTCAATAACAAGCGGCATCTTGCTCTTCGAAAACAGCAGGATGGTGAGCAGAATCGACTGCTGTTGACCAAGAGAAAGCTGCGTGAAGTCGCGAGATGGGTAGGCTTTCTTGCCATCCGGTAGCGTGACGGTCTTCGTTACTTTGATCTCAGGACGGTCCTGGAACGTACACCGTTCGAGAATACACCTATTCTTCCATTGGCCAAGGGTGTCAAGAACGGTTTGGGCATCCTGCCTAGAGAATACCTTGTTCTTGCTTTGGTCGAGAATTTGTTCGAGCACAGCCGTATTCTTTTTGACAATTGCCTCGACCAAATTTAGCGGCGAAATATGCGAGGCGATGAGCGCAGCCTTCGGGACCTGAGATGTTCGCCAGTTCATCGCTTCCTTGACGAACTCTTCCAGCGCTGGCGACAGCGATCCCTCATGAAAGCGGAGGTGGACGGAGTAATCGACCACACAGGTGGCGAGGTTGCTATTGACACCCGTGGCGAAGGCGTTTCGGGTCGTGAACATTTTGCTTTTCAGCGTGCGGCGGTCAGCGAGTAGTTGCCGGCGCTTGGTGAATGCCTCCTTTTGCTTCGGAAGACTTTTCTTCAAGGTGTCCAACAATTGCGCAAAGTCCGTCGCGTCTTTGGTGACCTTGCGTATAAAGGCCATGTCAAGCTTGATGTTTTGCTTCTCAAGTTCACGGCGGAGGTCTTCGATTCTGTCCTTCGTTTGTTTCTCCTTTGCACTCCAAATGGTGAGTTGGGCGGTGATTTTCTCCGTCGTCGCGGTAATGTTTTCCTTGAGCTGCTTCGACATTTTGTCGAGGTCGCCGGCCAGCCCGTTCATTAACGCTTTGACGGTGTCGAGCTCGGTCTTGCCGACAGCGAGGGTTGTGCCGTCCATCTCTTCGATCAACGTGACCAGATCGTCGCTTGTCAGGCCGTCACTGATGGAGGTAAGCAAATTGCTCAGGTTTGTCTGCAGCTTGGTGCGGAAAACGCGTCCGTTGGCGAGCTTCTGCTCTAGCTCGGCGACCTCACCGGCCTTCTGCTTCTTGAGCGTCTCGACTTGATTATCGGCCAGTTTCTTTGCCTTTTCGATTTCCTGTATACGGTTGATTTCGAGCTGCAAACGCTCGATCTCCGTCTGGTTCTCCAGAAGTGCGTTGCGTAACTCTTCATCCTGAGCTTCGATCTCTGCAAGCTCAATGAAACCGTCGAGGAATTTCAGCAGAATCGCAGGGTCTTTGTCACAGTGTTTGATGGTTTCCGCCGTCTGTCCCTGGCCGTAACTCTCAATCCCGATGCACGTCGGGCCGTTTGCGTCGGCGTTGAGGATATCGTTGGCCTTGCTTCGGGTAAGGGTGTGGCGCTGGCCGACTTCATCCTCGTAGATGAGGGAGATGCAATCTGGCCACACCTCCGAATCAATGAGGGAGTTTTCCGTTATGTGGCCCGAGCAGACGCGCAGCGATTCGAGCATGGTAGACTTGCCGGCGCCGCGGCCCCCAATAATACAGGTTAGGTTTGGGCTGAAGTTAATCACCTGGTCGCGCAGGAAACCGCCCTCCAGCTTCATACCGACGAAATGGGGCACGCCCAAGGGGATGAGGTCCTCAAGCCGAACGCGGGCGGCGCAATCAAGGAGCGCGATGCGTAGTGATTCGAAGGTCGGCGATTCCATCTTGAAGCGCGTTAGCCGCTTGTTTCCTTGAGCGTTACGGCCAAGGGCGTTAAGTGCGTGCGAATCCGACCCCATAACTTTCGCTAGGTGTACGTCTGTTTCATGGCCGAGGTGCTCCCGCCGGACTATCGCACAATTCTTGCGATCTGGATTGTCGTCCAGATGGGAATACCAATGGCCTTTTTCGGCGGACGTGATTTCGATAGCAAGAAGATTCTTGCAATTTAGGATGTCCTGCTTGAACGCGTCGAATTTTGGGTGAGCGAATTCGAGTCCAGCCTCCTGGTCGATGTGAGCGAGGATACCGAAGCCTTCGAACTCCTCCGCATACTTCAAGCATTGGGGTATCGTATCTTGACAAAACCTCTTGTCCGCCGTGATTTGCAGCTTGGCGTAGAAGTGTTCGAGCGCGTCGGGTGTCGAGCAATAGACCAGAAGGTGTCCTTGTTGTGTCGAGAGTTCTACCGCGGGAACAACTAAGATGTCTTTTCCTTCGGCTCGCTTGAGGGCGTTGCGCACATTGCCAATGACATTGTGATCAGCAATGGCAATGACCTTCAGGTTCTCGGCGATGGCGGCATCGACAATAGCTTCGGGTGTCATCGCAGCATCTTTAACATCGTACGATCCGCCAGGGCCAAAAGAATGGATGTGCAGGTCGGCGCGGACGAACTGCGCTCCGTTCGTGTGCGAGGTGATTTCATTCAATAGATTCATAGCTCGTCCATTAGATGCATCAGGCCTCCTCGAAGCCAAAGTCGGTGAATTTCAAGGTTCGGCAGTTCTCCGTCACGTCTCGCACAAGCTTGTCGCCGGCGCCGTCGGGCAATTCAGCGTGAACCTCAATGCTGACCTGAACCTTCGCTCCAACGATTCCTGTCAGGTGCTGCACGACTTCTTCGGCAACGCGGCCGGCGTCGCGCCCTAGGCGTACTGGATCAACCTGCACAGACCCGTGGAAGCGTCGCAGTTGAGGTGGTGTTGGTATGGGTTGCGCCCCGGTGCCAGATTGACGGCCGGTGCCTGTGCCAGCGATCGTGGTGGCCGTGCCTGTGGGCGTCGCCTTTTGTCCGCCATTGCCCGCAGCGGTTGCTGCCGCCTGCTGGTCCTTCTCAAGCTGGGCAGCCGCGGCCTCGGGCTTCACCAATAGACTGCGTTCATCGACGATGACGCGCGCTGCCTGCGCCACCCGCAATCCCTGATACCGTTGCTTTGCTTCGTCCCAACCCTCCGCATACGCGAAGGTTTCTGACCGCCACATAAGGCTTGCAATTCCTTCTTGGATTGCGCCGATGAGCACCTGCTCATCGCGCAGTCGGGGCAGATAGAGGTAGCGGGCCATGTATTCGCAAAGCTGTTTGATGCCGACGTGGTTGCCGGTCCAAAGCGGAACCCGGTCCAGTTCCGTGCGCAGGCGCACGCCGCCCATTTGCACAAGCAACGATTCTTCGCTTTTAAGCTTCTTGGCGGCACGAGTTGCAAGGCTGTCCTGGCCGTTCAGTTTCAGGTCCGTCCACGTAACCGGGCCTTTCGGGTCAGGCTGACCGGGAACCAGAAGCCACTGATACGCCTCGGAAATCCGCAAATCCACTGCCTCGTCGGCGTTCTTCTGCTTGGTTTCGGCCTGACGTTTTTGGAATTCATCGAGGTTAAGCGTCACGCGATCATCGGAGATCGAGGACCACGCCAAGAATTGGCGAACCGCCTGCTCCAATTCGCGGAGACGGTTAACGTCACCGGCAAGAAAGACGAGAGTATTTTTGTAGTTGCGTGGCGATGATCCGCGTGTGTCGAAAATCGTCGCCGCCTCACGACGCGCTGCGCTATTGTCGTCTTTGTTCGCGTGCGGAAAGTCGGGCGCAAGGATCACAAGACGGGCTTCGCGTTCGTCCGGTATGTCACTGCTCGGAACACAAGCGTGAACTTTAGAGAAGTCTGCCCGCGTGCGGGCCTGCTCGCGCAGACGCTTGATGATCTCGTCGGAAATATGGTCGTCGGGAAGCTGACCAGCGCGACCATCTGCGATCCGCGTCACGGTCGGTTGTGTCGAAAACCAGTAGCGTTTCCCGTCCACATATAGATATGTGGCGCTGTCCGTTAATCGGCGGAGCGCATCGCCGAACGTGGCGACGGCCTCACCTGGCTGTACGCAGCCGAGTTTCACTTGCCGGTCTTCAATGCCTTTGTGAGCGGCCCTGACTGTCGGCGCCGATCCCATGTAAATGGTTCGGGCCACGCGACGGCAGGCTGAATACCTGCCGAGATTGGGGTTATCTCGATCAAGACTCAGGGGCAGTGAATTTGCACCGTCAACGTCCTTTTCCAAAACCGGCACCCACTGGTCCTCAAGATAGCGCGTCAGTTCAAACTGGACCATTTGATCGTCAATGGGCACGTTTCCTGGCATGATGAGCAGATTGCTTTCCTGTCGCTCCCAAAGGGAGTGAATCACTGCGGCCATGAGACGCAACACGCCGCGTGTGCGCTGGAATTTGTCGAGCGTGGACCAGTCGTTGTAGAGCCGGTCGAAAAGTTCCGGGTGAATCGGATACGCCATTTTGACTCGGCGTTCGTAATCTGCCTCCCGGCATTCGCTGGGGAATTCCTGTTGCTGCGACCCGTACAGTTCCACGAAAGCACGAGACACCGCGTCCCGCGAAACGTACTGCTCGCCGGAAAGTGGTTGAAAGAGCCGGCGACGGACGATTTCAAATCCCTCGTCGGGACTGGCCGGACGCCACGAAGCTTCGACGCGGCCAATAGCATTCTTCAATCGCGAAAGTGCTTCGCGCCCACGCTCGCCACCAACTTCGATGTCGGTTACGCCGCGGTCCGCTTTCTGATGTGGACTTTCGGATGCCGGAATGCTGACGACCAAAAGGGTGTTTTTCGCGGCCCTCGCGGCTTCGCTGATTGCTTGTGCGAACGTGAAGTGCGTCTCAAAACTTCCAGCCGGCAAGTCGCCGTTGGTGTGCAACTGCCGGGCGTAAGCAACCCATTCGTCAATGAGGATCAGGCACGGGCCATATTTGTTAAATAGTTCCTTGAGGGTGTTGCCGGGATTGGTGGCCTTTTCGTCATCCTCTTTGACGAGCTTGTAGCCCTCCTTGCCACCAAGCTGCCACGCGATCTCGCCCCACACTGTACGAACGACGGTGCCGTCGGGCTTCTTGTGCGGCTTGCCCGGCGATATTTGCGTGCCGACAAACACGGCTCGACGGACATTCTTTGGAAGCGCCACACCCAATTCCTTTACAAGTTCTTCGGCTCCCGGAAGTTCCGCTGGCGAAGTTCCCGAAAACAGGTGATATAGGGCCAGCATGGAGTGCGTCTTGCCGCCGCCGAAATTGGTCTGAAGTTCAACGACCGGATCGCCTCCCTGACCTAAAAGTCGAAGGACGCCTTGCGATAGCAATCGGCGCAATCCCTCGGTAAGGAATGTTCGGCGGAAGAACTCGGTCGGGTGTTTGTATTCGTCCGTCCCCTCCCCCTGATACACCTGCCACAAATCGGCCGCGAATTCGGCCTGTTGATACCGGCCGCTCGCCACGTCCGGGTGCGGGGTAACAACTTCGCGCCACGGCTTCAAACCGCCCTGGGGCTTGCCTTCGGTCGCTTGGAACGCCTTCTTGCGCATCTCCGAACGGCGTTGCTCGTCGAACATGGAACGCATTACGTCCATACGCATCTGGCCGACTTCCGTGGCTGCGTCGGCCGCGGAGACGGCGATAAGTAATCTCTCGATGGAGTCGAGTGCCCGAATCGCGTCGTTGCTGCTGAACTGCTCACTGTGCGCCCATTGATTGCGGACATTGCGAAGCTCGCTGACGAGTGTGCGCTCGTTAGTACCAAGAACATCCCGGAACACGACGTTCCATTGGTCCCACAAGACCGACAAGAGGGTCTGCGGGTCATCCAGATTTGCGGGCTTTGGCTTCAGTCTGCGTCCACCGTCCGGCAGGACGCTGCGCCAATTGTCGCCAAGGTGTGACTTCAGTTCTCGCTCGACGAAAGGACGCAGACCAGTGGCCAGAAGGTCAAGTCCCTTCCCAATTCGCTCTCGGTTTGTGATTGCCATAAATTCCCTACCCTGCCATCAAAAGAGTTCTGTCTGTTTCGCGGTTGGCTCGGAGCGCACTGAACGCGCCAGCCGAGAAAGCTCGGGCCATGCGATGACGAGGCTGTTGTATGCCAATGCCTCGTCTGTCCATTTCTTCCGCTCGCAGATTGAGTAGAGCCGATACGCCAAGTCTCTGGCCACCTCGCCCATACCTCCCAGCTTGCGGAGCAGGTCCGCCGCTGCCGTCTCGCCACCAGCTTCCAAGGCACGAATCAAGTGCTGGGTCACTTCCCACGATGTCAACCGATTATCAGTCGCCGGATTCCAATCAGCCTTTAAGTCATCCCGTTTGAGTAGCCGCACTTTTCCGCTTCGTGCCTTTATGATTCCGGCTTCCTGTAATCCATTGACGGCGGAGTTCTTGGCTTTGCTCAATGTTTCCGCAATTCCAAATGCTCCGTCCTCCATCCCGAATTGTTCAAACCACGCCATCGCCCACCGCGTGTTCGAGTCGAATTCACCTTCCTGCTCTGCCAATACCTCGTCCAAGATTTGATTAATCAGTGCAAGGGCTTGACGGCATTTCATTGAGGAGCCGTCAGCCTCCATTACCTTGGAGTACCGCGTGAATACCGCCATCCCCGGACCGATGGCGGCCTGGGCCAAATCTACGGGAGCGATACTGCCGCGTTGAAGATGCTTCAGCGCATCGGGTAACTCGTGCTTAAGTGCATTTATGAATTCACGCCGTGTCGCAATCGGCGCATCATGCGGACGTTGACGGCAGGAAAGTATGATTGACGATGCAAGGGCGTTCGTGCCCATGCTGACCATACGGTTGCCGAGTTCTGTCCGCATCGGCCAAGTTCCGTCAACCGAGAACCCGGCCCCGATCACCGCTTCAAGCATGGTCTCCCAGCCGGTCGAGGCGATGCTATCGGGAACCCCCTCTTCGTTTGCCGCGTCATCTTCGGATTGTTTGAATGCGTAGAAAATCGTGAACGGATAATCATGGTCGGAATCTTGGCGCACTCGATCAAACGCGAGTCCCAGCCCCTTCTCGAAAAATGTCTTAGCCTCGTCTTTGCTGCCGCCATGGCGATATGGTGAAGCAATTAGCTCGGCACTCTTGGGGGTTAGAACGGTTGAGAACAGGCTAGGGAAGGTGTGAGACAAGCCTCTTCGCAACCAGATGTAAAAGAAATCACTGAGATCGGCATAGCCGATGTTGTCGTAATATGGCGGATCAGTCGATACCACTGGTCGGATATTAAATTTGTTAGGAGCGACAGCATCGAGTTGCTCGACCGCACCGGGCACGCCACAGGGCAAATTGGAGATTACCCGAATGATCGTGCCGAGCGTCGTTTCTAGGTCTCCCGCAGCTCCATTGAAAGGATTGGACTCCGCATAGTCCCAGACCATAGGAATTCCTTGCCTACCGAAGGTTCCAATCGCCTGATCCATGCTTGGCTTCCAACGAACCAGAGAGGACGATGCATCAGCCAATCGACTTACACCTATCGCGAGATACGTAGCGACTGCATCGGCATACGCCGCATAATCGAACTCCTGTCTTTTATCGCCGGAATTTTGTGCGGAGGAGGATATCGCCTTGCCGTCCGCTTCGACTCTGGCGCGTGCAAGGCCTATTAGATCACTCAAAGTACCTAACGCCGTTAATTGACGGGGCGTGAAAAGCTTGTCGAATGTGTCCAGTCCATAGAGCAAACACCAGATCGCTCGCTTGTCGAGCGCGATTGGAGCTTCGATTGCCTGTATGTTAGAGGGGCGTTCCACGGCAGCGCACTCCTCGTGATGTTTGGTAGGTGAGAGGTAAACTCTTCCGCGGCTTCCCTCAGCGACAATGGCCATCAGGCGTGACCCAAGTTTGCCTTCCATTCCACGAGCCTTGATATGCGAATCATCGATCGGCTGATTTGAGATCAAACACTTAAACTTGCATCCCCGACCAATCTTCGTACCAGCACTAATTGCATTGCGAACACCGGGCTTTCCCACGCGAACGATGAACTTGAACGTATTCGCTGCCCGGTTGACCTCGGGTTCAATCCAAGCCTCTTTGTGTTCTTTTGTGCTGAGCCAGAAAGAGCTAACGAGCGGCACTTGGGCGCCATGCACCGAAGGGTCGGGACTGGCCACCGTCCTGGCCCACAACCAGGCGATGACTGTGAGTTCCTGTCCCACATACGACGTTAGGTCCGGTCGATCCTCGGCCATCGCCGCGGTGACTCTGATCTTTGGGTAGAGGCGTCCGATACGTTTCTCCGCTTCATCGCGCATCCACTTGCCGTAGTAGCGGACGTCCTCAGCAAGTCCTTGAGCGCCTGTCCAGCCACCCTTAAGACGGGCATTAGACTCTGGATTGATTGGCGGTTTGCCCGCGAATTTGGGCGGGATTTCAATCAGGGCCTTGGTAATTAGGACGGGAACCGGGTTCAAATCGCTGGCATATGCCCGAAGTCCGAGCCGTTGGGCTTCAAGTGGAATTGATCCACCGCCGCAGAATGGGTCGAGGACGGGCGGCGCATACTCTGTCAGAAACGTGTTGACGTTTTCCGGCTTGGCCGTCCGGCAGACAAAGGCCCACGCCGTTTCGCCGCAGACGATTTTATCTTTTGACCATTCCGTCGTGTCAAAAATCTTCCGAGACGCCACGGACGCGGCGATCTCTGCGCGGGCGCGGTTGAGGACGGATTCATTATTGGAGTTTTCCCATACCACAAGTTCTTCGATCAGGTTAAACAATTCCGCTCGGCGGTAACCGGCCCGCTCCTCATCCACGGTTCCATCGGCGTTCCGAAAAGTTGGATCAGAGTCTGGGTCATCCACCAGCGATGCGAATAGCACGGCCCGACAAGCGGCAAGTGGACGCCGCGCCCACCAAAGATGCAGTGTTGAAGGATGTCCGTGCCGAATGGACTTTTCACGCGCAGAAGCAACGTTGATCGCCTCAAGCGGAATCGCGACTTCGATGAGTTTCTTGCGATAGCTGGTCATTTATCTTGTCTCTGGTGCGTGCTTTCGCCGGAAATCCGCGAAATCTCAGTCAGCGCATCTTCGCAGGCTTTGATTATGGACGGCAAGTGCAAATAGATGGCGGTGACGAGTTGCGATCGCATCACGTCGTATCGCGTCACGTCCTGGCCCCTTGGTACGATCTTGATAATTTGGGTGCGGAGCGTCCCATCAAACTCAATGGTCAGTTGAAGCTCGATTTTCCGGTGAAGGTGAGTCAGCTCATAACGCAAATGTGCAAGCTTCTCCGATGCTGCCAGATTGGTGGCGCGGAGGATTTCCGTCGAAGGCAATGATTCGAAGACCGACAAATCGACATTATAAAAGATACACGTTGTCTTCAATTCAGCGTCTATCTGACGAAGCAGCGATCTGTTGTTCTCTATCGCCCGACAAAGTACGTCTCGAACTTCCTTTTCGCGACTGCGCGACGTTTCGGCTTCCTTTTTGTCTTCGCGCCTGACCTGCTTCCGATTTAGCCAGAGAGCAAAGGGTATGCCGAAAATGACGCCCGCAGAAGTCACCACTAGCTGTTGCCAAAACGAAATGTCAAAAAAGCCGGACTGTGCCATCGGGCGCGTGCTTTGAGCCAGTTGGTTGCTGATCGAATCGATCATGCTGGCTCCTGGGCCTGGCCCAGCAATGCCGGCAAATCATAATTTACGCTGGTCGCGTTGAAATCCGGCTCGGTTGCGAACGGGCGGCGGACATAGCGCACTTCGGCGCCGTCCTCTTCGATCAAGGCGATGGCGAGAATGAATTCGTCCGGCTTGTTCAATCCGGTGAGAATTTCGTTTTTGGTGATTGTGAGCGTTTTCGCTCCTTTGATGCGCCCTTTGACTTCCAAGAACCGGAGTAAGCCCGTGCCCGGTATTGATGATTCGACATCGTATCCGAGATTCTTGTCGCTCACATCCTTTGGGACAAAGCCAAGCCGACGTTCGGCATCCATGACTGCGGTCATGGCTAGAAGCTCGGACCGTTCCGTGTCGATCGCGAAATCGGGCGGTGTGGCCGGTGTCTGCCCGGTCGCCTTCCTGAGCAATCCCACGGGGACGATCATCGCGCCGCCCAGAACGACGGGCGGTAGTGCGGACAGCTTGCGCTCTTGCTCCAAGTCCGTGAGGCGTTTTTGCAGGCGGGCGGTGAGTTCATCGGCACGCTGGCGGGCCAAACCGGAATTGAGTTTCGCATTCACCTTGCCGGCAAGCTCCTGGTCTTTCAGTGTTGCGGCCCGGTGATCCCAATAATTGATCTCCTTGGTCAGGCGGTCCTGCACGGCGGCCTTGGTCTTGTCGAGCAACTCCTCCTTCCGACGGCGGACTTCCTCAAGGTGCTGGGGAACGAGATGAATCGCGGCGTGTTCCATTGCGCGAGATTCGAGGTCGTGGCGAATCCAGTCCGGCGATTGCATGGCGGCAAGAGCCTTGGCCTCGTCATCGGTCGGCGGGCGATAATCGAGATAGGGTGCAGGTCCAGCGTTGGTGGTGTTACCAGAATCATCGACTTCAACGAACTGCAATCGCTTGGACACGATCCGTCGGTGGCCGGCACGGTCTGTCCTGGCGTCTTGAATCGAATGTTCCAGATAAAGCAGCGCTCGCGGCTTGTCGGTATCGTCGGTGTCGTCGATCAGAACGGCGCCGCGTTTCAGAAGATCCCGGTGACGCTCGATGATGAGGTCGAGCGTGGCATCAAGTAATGGGTGGCCTGGGCACACAAAAGCGGCGAGCGGTTTACCGGGGATGCCGATAAGTGTCTTCTCAAAGGTGATGCGCTCGTATCTTTGAAGAACGGCTTCGCCGCGGCCAATCTCACGGTCGCGGTTACGGATGACTGCGGGAACGTGTTTGATTTCGTAACGATGGGCTTCGCGCTCGTGGATTGTTCCGCCGAGCAACTTGAACGCCTCAATGAAAAAAGCAGCGATGAAGTGCGGCTGAAGCTTGCGGGCCTCGGCGCGTTCCATGTCCTCGCGAATCTGCCGGACCTTGGAAATGTCCATTGAATCGTGCGTAAGCGCCCGACCCTCAACCAACTCCTGAAGGTGCTTTCGGTCGAGTGCCTTATCAACGACTTGAAACAGACGGGCTTTCACCTCGGGTTGGTCTCCATAGCGAATGGCTTCCAGCAGCAATTCACGAAGAGGCTTGTCGTCAAAAGTGAGTTGACCGAGAACGTCGAATACCTGGCCTCCGAGCGCCTTTCGCTCTTCGTCCAGTTTTTCGAGTAAGCGGTGATAGACCTCGCCTTCGCGAGTGTCTTTGGCGACAAGATTCCAAAGGTGACACACTTCTGTTTGCCCGATGCGGTGAATGCGCCCGAACCGCTGTTCAATGCGATTTGGATTCCAAGGAAGGTCGTAATTGACCATCAGGTGCGCTCGTTGAAGGTTGATGCCTTCGCCGGCAGCGTCGGTTGCAAGCAGAATCTCGACTTCCTTGTCGTGCTTGAATGCTTCCTCGGCGTTGCGACGATTCTCGCGGCCGATGCCACCGTGAATGATGACCACGGCTTCGGGCTTACCCAGAAGCGCCCCGATCTTCTCGGCCAAATAATGCAGCGTGTCGCGATGTTCGGTGAAAATGACGAGTTTACGCCGGTGCCCCTCGGCATCGAACATTTCGGAGTTGTTTTGCAACAGTCGCGAGAGTTCGTCCCATTTGCGGTCGGTGCCGGATTGCCGCACGCGGTAGGCGGAGCGCTCCAAGTCCTGAAGTTGGCTGATTTCCGCCTTCAATTCTGTGATGGTGCGAGCGGCAGAAGCCTGGTCCACCACCCGTTCTTCGGTGGCTTCCAACTCGGCGTCAGGCGCATCGTCGAGGTCGTCAATATCGTCGGGCGTCAATTCCGGCAGGCTGGCGGTCGTATCCAGAGGCACTTCTCCGGCACGTTTGAGCAACTGTTCCTCGCGCAGACGCCGTTCAAGCCGTTCACGCCTGCGTTTGAGCGACTGATAGATCGCTTCGGGTGATGATGCCAAGCGACGCTGCAGAATGGTCAACGCAAATCCGACGGTGCCTTTGCGGCCCTCGTTCTGGAGCGCCTCGGCTCGATTGAATTCCTCTCGCACATAATCAGTAACGTGCTTGTAAGGGTCCGCTTCGCCATCCGACAAGGCGTAGTTCACGGTGTAGGCACGGCGCTCCGGAAAAAGCGGCGTGCCGTCGAACTTGAGCAATTGTTCTTTCACAAGCCGGCGCATCATGTCTGTCGCGTCCGTGACGTGAACGCCATCGCGGAACTTTCCTTCAAAGCGGTCGCCGTCTAGCAACGCCATGAACAACTGGAAATCCGCCTCTTTGCCGTTGTGGGGTGTTGCCGTGAGTAGCAGGAAATGCCTTGTCAGCGTGGAAAGCAACTGCCCAAGGCGATAGCGTTTGGTGTAATTCACTTCGCTACCAAAATAGGTGGCGCTGAGTTTGTGGGCTTCATCGCAAACAATCAGATCCCAATCTGTTTGCCGGAGCTTTGCTTGAACGTCTTCGTTGCGGCTGAGTTTGTCGAGACGGCAAATCGCCAGCGGTGTTTCGGTGAACCAGTTGCCGGTGCGGGAGGATTCCAGCATGTCGTTGGTCATAATCTGGAACGGCAGGTGAAACCTCCGGTCGAGTTCGTCCTGCCACTGCTCAACAAGGTTTCCAGGGCAGACGATTAAGCATCGCTGTAGGTCGCCTCGGACCAGAAGCTCCTTGATGAGCAACCCCGCCATGATGGTCTTGCCGGCGCCGGGGTCGTCCGCTAAGAGAAAACGAAGCGGCTGACGCGACAGCATCTCGCCGTACACGGCGGTAATTTGGTGCGGGAGCGGATCGACTAACGATGTGTGGACCGCCAGCAGCGGGTCAAACAGATACGCCAAGCGAATTCGGTTTGCTTCCGAGAGCAAGCGAAATAGGGCCGCATCGCCGTCAAAACTCCATGGTCGGCCGACCTCGGCAATCTCCAAGGTCGGCTCGCGGTCCCGGTAAAGCAACTCATTTCCGAGCCGACCCGCGCTGTCCTTGTACGTCACTTCGATTGCAACGGTGCCAATCCAGCGGACATCGTTGATCGTGACGATTCCATCCGGCAAAATGCCGCGTACCATTGAGCCACGCGTGATTTCCTCAAGTGCTGCCACAAGAATTTCCCTTCAAGAAGCCAATTGCAAAGTACATAAAACTTCTGATCTGATAAGTCGAATTGAATCTCGTGCCAATTTTTACCGCCACTCGTATCCCTTTGGTTCGCCAGAAATGTCGTCGCCGCTTGTCCTGGTGTCCTAAAACGTCTTCCGAAAGCGTAAGCGTTACTTACAGGTTCGCAACAACTAGGGGGACGAAAGAGCTTGCCGATTCGGGCATTGGTCGCGTGGCATTGTTGTTGCGCCGCCTCAAATCCTTGCGCTCGCATAACCCCGGTAAATAAAAAGGCTTGCAACTAATGCCGTTCGTCGGCATACTGATTCTACTTGAAATTATGCCATTAATGTCGTTAAGATGATAATCCGATACGTCATTTATGCCGTAATTACTATGTATGCCTATGGTCAAAGTGATTCAGCCCATGTCCAAGCGTTTGAACGAGCGTCGCGAGCGGCTCGGGATCAGTTGCTCTGTCCTCGCTAGGCGGACGGGTATCAGTCTGCGCAGCGTGCAGCGTATTTTATCCGGCGAAGAAACGAATCCGGGATTTTCAACCGTCGCTGGCTTGGCTCGTGAACTGGGCGTGGGCGTTCGTTTCGACGATGAAGTGGACGTTCGCACGATTCGGCGGCGCCAAGCTGAGCGAAAGGCGGAGCGACTTCTCGCAATCGTTCAGGGCAGTTCCGCCCTCGAAGCTCAAGCGCTGTCACGCGAGACAATCCGTGATCTGCGTGAGAAAACAATCAACGAACTGCTTGCAGGCTCAGATCGCAAGCTTTGGGCTGACTGATGGCTGTTTGGAAACCCATACCCGGCGAAACGCCGATTGACGACATTTCGGGATTGAAACCGAAGAGGGTGACGACTCGATCTCAATTAAACGACGTTGAGGCTCGAAACATCCGCAAAGCCGTCATGCGTTACCTGGTCGCCAAGCCATCGCGTCGGCAAGCTCCCTTTACGCTCGAATGGTGCTACAAGCTCCACCGGCAAATGTTCGGGGAAGTATGGCGGTGGGCCGGCCAGAAGCGGACAACGGAATTGAATATTGGAGTGCCGTTCCACCGAATTGATGTCGATCTCAAAAACTTGATGGATGACTTGGCGTTTTGGCGGGAGAAGGGCGAGATGGACACGATTGAGCAGGTGGCCAGACTGCATCACCGCGCCGTCTTTATTCATCCATTTCTCAACGGCAACGGTCGATGGTCGCGGCTATTGGCAAACATTTTTCAAAAGCAGTCCACGGATAAGGTGACAATCTGGCCGGAAGAGACGGTTGGGAATGCGAGCATCATCCGCGATGAATACCTCGTCGCAGTGCGTTCAGCGGACAAAGGAGATTACAATCCGCTCATAGCTCTTCATCGGCGCTACATGCAGGCGTGAGCATGCAGTAGGTGGGAAACGCATCGCGGGGTTCTTAAGGTGAAACGCGCAATATTATTATGTTTAGTGCGTGCTACTGGCGAAGTGAGAGCAAATCTTTCGGAAAGCCCAGGATTTACAAGACTTCTTGCCAGCGAGCGAACCACTCCAAGGCGTCAATTTACTCCAAGACTCGAATCGCCATTGAATTGAGAGCCATGTCCAAGCATTGTGGAATCATGCGACGTCTACTGGTTTCGTGGGGATGAGCCTATTCTGGAAAGACATTGAGGCCAGAAGAAATCAAGGTAGCCAGAGCATGCTAAGCACCTGCCCGTATCGGGGCATGGGAATGGCTTCCTCCATAATGGTCTCGGAATCGATGCCGGCGGCGTCTGGCAGCCAGGCGACCAAGTCTACTGGCTCAGGTCCAGAGGGCTTAGGTTCTCCCCGAAAGAATCCCGCGGCAATGGTATGTGAGGATAGTTTTGTACCTGGGTCAATCCAGAACTGCCCTTTGAAGTCGCGGCTTTCTCTCCACCACTTCACCTTTCCATTCTCCGATACGACAAGGGCGCAGTAATCGTCTCGAAGATCCACGTAGCGAAGGGCAGTGGCAGTCAGCGAAGTTCGAAACTCCTGCGCCAATTCGCCGAGTAATTCCGCTGTCGGGGTGGTGCCTTCAATTCGCTTGCTGAAGAACTCCTCGGGCATTATGAGAGCAGACGCAAAGTAGCTGGCTTCGAGTTCGGGGGCACTTGTTTTGTATGCCGAAAGCATGTCTTCGCTTGTGCAGGCGAGAATCTGAGAGAGGGTGCGATGGAGTATCCAGTGTCCCAGTTCGTGGGCAATCGCAAATCGTTTGCGGCCGACCTCTGGGATGTCGCTCTTGATGCGAATTATTCCCCGGTCGCCTTTTCGAACGAGCCGGGCATCAGCGCTATCAAGCGGTCCTTCGACGACAAGCACCCCCATCGCAAGTGCCAGGTCCTCAAGCACCAAATCGGTCGGTGAAGAAAGCCCGTAGAGCTTCAAGATTCGGGACGCTTCGCCGGTGGCGATCGCTCTATTTCGCTGATTTTCCGGCATCCTGGCCGTCTTTCGAAATCGCATCAAGCCGATGCAAATCCTCAAGCAAGGACTGCATGTCGTCTTCAGATGCAGCTCGCTCTAGCTTATGGAAATACGCTGCCTGCTCACTTCCCGAAAGTCGTGAGATTATCTGCCGCAGTGTCTCACGTAGTGCTTGGCCGACGGGGGCCGATACGTTTTTTGCCTTCGTGAGCAGGTCCGAACGGCTTTCGCGTGCAAACGTGAGTGCCTCTCGCGCACGTCTTGCCTCCAAGGCTTCGCGAACACGAGCAATCGCCGGGCGCGCGTCAATTCCCTGTCGCTGCAGTTCCGCCTGAACCTCTTGCCGAGTGAGTTTCTCATCGCACGGGAACACAAAATCGAAAAAACGATCCCAAACTTCATCGCTGTATTGTCTGAGATTGTAGCTCATGGCTTCTTTCCTTGGTCGAGCTTTTTCATCACCCTCAAGACGCGCGGATTCAGCCGCTTTTGTGCGTTATAAATCTCATTGATGCTCACTCCGAACAGTTCGGCTATCTCGCTGCGGTCGGTCATACCCGCGTCCAAACACTCGAAGAGGCCCTTTGAAATGGAGTCGTCGGCAAGTTCCTTCTCAAGGGCAACCCGAAACTTTTCCTTCCACTCCACCGCTTCACAAAGATTGTCTGGCGATTGGCTATGGGGGATAGACGCGAAATCCGCCACCGTCGAGCCCTTTTTGTCCACGGGCTCCAGTGTCCTGCTTCTTCGATTCTCCGCCGATCTAACCAACGCGCTGATCTTGCTATCCACAATGCTTTGGAGAAAACGATAAAAGTCAGGGTATGCATCAATATTCCACGACTCCCGTCTTCCGTCGATTACCGCCGCGATCGCCTCGCCGGCTAAGTCGGCCGCATCTAATCCGAGGAAGCTCTGGCCTTTCCTGATACGAAGCCCGCGCCAAGAGAGCCGAATCACCCTACATGACGCGTAAAGTGTGAGCCGTTCTGCAAGCTCGTCCCACTGTTCCGAGGTTAAATCTGGGATAGTGGCCAACGTACTCCTTGCCGTTCTTCCCGCAGCGCAGCCCGATCAAAAAATCGATCCATTTCTAACACTACTTGCCGAGCAGATGAGAATTTTCTCCAACAATGGAGAATTTATCGAGCTCCTCGGCAGTAAAGAATAGGCCGACTTAGTCCGGCGACGTTCGCCTTGTCTAAGTCTAAGTCCTTATATGTAGGAGATTTAAGATGGCACTCAACGAAAGCGAGAGTGGTCGTGCAGGTGATCAAGTTCCGGAGGAAATTATCCTCGTCGAGCTTGTAGATATCGAGGAATTCGGAAAACGAAACGAAAAGCCACCGCGGGCGCGTAAGTATCGTATCCGCATCAACAAGCATCACTACGTCGTCGATGTTTCGCACATGACCGGCCGGGAAATCCTGACACTGGCCGGAAAGATCCCGCCGGAGAAGTACAAGTTGCAACAAAAGTTCCACGGTGGTCGTGTGAAGACCATCCAACTGGATGAAGTTGTGGATTTCACCGCGCATGGGGTCGAACGGTTCCAGACGTTCCCGTTGACCGAGACGGAGGGCTAGGCCATGCGGCGTGACTTTCGCCTTCCGGAAGAGGATGAGGCGTTCCTGAATGCGCTCGGCTTACGATGGGAAACCATCAAGGTCGCGGGAGTGGGTTGGCTCCTGATTCACGAGTATTCGTTGCCGTCGGGCTATTGCTGCCAAACGGCAACCTTGGCGATTCGAATCGAGGCCGCTTACCCTCCTGGGAAGTTGGACATGGGGTACTTTTTTCCGCCACTTGCTCGCGCTGACGGAAAGCCGATTAACGGCCTGACGCCATTCCAAATCGAGGGCAAGACTTTTCAACAGTGGTCCCGGCACTACGACTGGTTGCCTGAAGAGCACTCTTTGGTAACGCATCTTGGATGCGTGGAACATTGGCTCAACAGCGAACTTCAAAAGAGGTGAAGTGTGAGTATCGGACTTCGACTCACGGCGTCACAGCACGCCACTCTCCGTGACCACCTGTTTCCCGGCGACGGGAACGAGGCGGTTGCCGTCGCATTATGCGGCAGACGTGCCGCTGGGCCGCGGCAGTGGCTTGTGGTGAGGAAAATCGTTCCCATTGCATACGAACAATGCTCTGTACGCACTCCTGACCGGGTCACCTGGTCGACGGAAACCTTGATGCCGCTTTTGGACGAAGCGGCTCAGCGCGATTACGGGGTACTGAAGATTCATAGCCATCCAGGTGGTTTTCCTGAATTCTCGGAGAGCGATGATGCGTCGGACGTTGATCTTTTTGACGGCGTGCATGGTTGTATCGACGGCGAGAAGCCGCACGCGAGTGCGGTGATGCTTCCTGGGGGAAAAATCTTTGGACGAGCAGTGCATGTGGGCAACGCATTCGAGCAACTGCATGTAGTGAGCGTCGTAGGCGATGATTTGCACTTCTGGTACGACAAACAGTCGGTGGAACCGCCGCGAGAATTCACGAGGCGCCATGCTCAAGTCTTCGGAAGGGGCACAGTTGAGAAACTGAAGCACCTACGGGTTGCTGTCATCGGCTGCTCCGGCACCGGTAGCCCACTCATCGTCCAGCTTGCTCGTCTGGGCGTTGGCATGTTGCTGCTTGTAGATCCGGACGTGGTAGAAGAGAAGAATCTAAATCGCATTTATGGTGCCACATTTGATGACGCGGAACTTAGGCGTGCAAAAGTGGACGTTCTCGCAAGGACTGTTCGGAACATGGGGCTTGGCACGTCCGTGCTTCCGATTCAAAAGGACTTATTCGACAGCGATGTCGTCCGGTTGGTGGCCGGATGCGATATGGTCTTTGGTTGCATGGATTCCGTTGAGGGGCGTCACTTACTGAACCGGTTAACTACCTTCTACCTCCTGCCCTATTTCGATTTGGGCGTAAAACTCGAATCCGATGGAATGGGAAACGTCGATTACGTTGGTGGGGTCGTTCACTACATTCAACCCGGCGGATCGAGTCTGCTAAGTCGGGGCGTCTATTCACTGGATGAAGTCCATGCGGAGAGCCTTCGTCGAACCGACCCTGTCGCCTACGCTGAGCAACGTCGCTCGCGGTACATCACCGGAGTTAGCGAGGATCGTCCCGCAGTCATTAGCGTGAATACGCAAGTTGCGTCGATGGCAGTGAATGAGTTTTTGGCACGTATTCATCCGTTCAGGGATGATCCAAATGGCGACTTTGCGGTTCATCGCCTCATTATCAGCCGTGGTGAGCTTTATCGAGAGCCGGATGGCCCGCCATGCAATTTGCTTATGAAATACGTGGGCCGTGGAGACATGAATCCCCTTCTCGATCTTCCATCGCTCAGCAGCAATATGGGGTAGTTGATGAAACGATTTTTTCGATGGTGCTCGAGACTTTGGCGCCGGCTTCGGCACGACTCTCCTCGCATTCGACTCAAGCGAGTACCCGAGCTTCCCGACAAGCTTAAGCCGCACACATTATACGTTGAGTGTGAAGGAAAGCGTCAGTGGCTTGCGGCAATGTTATGCCCGTGCGGATGCAGGGAAACACTGCACATGAGCCTCTTGTCTGATGATCGGCCCCGTTGGAAATTGACCATTCATCGTGATGGGACGCCATCCTTGAGTCCCTCGATATGGCGGCATGTGGGGTGCCGTAGCCATTTTTTCCTCCGAAATGGGCGCATCCGCTGGGTGTAGAAGTACAGGAAGCGTGTTCGCGCAGCGTGGGCTACGCCCTCAAGGCGCGAACCTTCGCTAGTCTTGCCGAGCCGCACTCCAACCACAGCGCGTGATGGTCGTAGATTTCTGATGCTATTCCAGACGATCAATATACTCATTCGTGACGATCCTCCTTGATCGCGGGCGACAGCCCGCCTGGAGGGTCGCAAATAAGTCTTAACCCCGCAATCTTAGCACTGTTCAGGCACTAGGTTGGGCTTCGATGGATGGTCAGGTGCGATCTGCCCGCATATATGACATCCGCTGTTTCATTCGGGCGATTTTCGATGGAACGACGTAAACGTATTCGACCACCGCCCTGAAAAAATCGTCGAGCAATTCTGCGTCCCAGAAATCAACTTCGCGGCCTGTGGCGTGTACGCCGAGATTGCCAATCTCCCGAATCAAATCTGTTAGCTCAGAGAATGAACCAGGAAATACTCCGCGCGAAACAAGATCCTTCAACTGGTTGAATAACGTTCGGCCACTCGCCTTCTGATCCCGGCAAATGGAGATATTCCCAAAAGTAGTGGATGGCCGCGACAGTTTAAGCGGCGAGCTTCGTTCCATCTTTGAAGACCACTCCTGCGATCACCTCCGGCAGCAACGTGCTGCCGTTGAG
>Ga0116114_1000603_pt1 | contig 22139 bp, 27 predicted proteins | sample June2015DPH_10_5_FD_89823 | JGI IMG/M metagenome (GOLD analysis project Ga0116114, IMG submission 89823) | Peatland microbial communities from SPRUCE experiment site at the Marcell Experimental Forest, Minnesota, USA - June2015DPH_10_40 | ecosystem: Environmental > Terrestrial > Soil > Wetlands... | reverse complement strand
GCCTTCCTGTAAAGAAGAAAAGCCAATATTGCTACGAAAACGATCACCAAAGTGGTCACAAAACACAGGATGGTTATACTTAAATCACGAAACCATTCAATACCCAATAATTACCTCCTTCTTGTTTTGCTCAAAACCATTTGTCACCTCTTATTTCCCTGTTTAAGTTGCAGAGTAAATCAATTATTCATCCTCGGACCCTATCATAATTTGAAATGGAGTTGTTGCTGCAGATTTAGGAATTTCTGCAGTTACTCCCCTATTTATTGTTTATTTCTTAACCCATTAACATTAACAGACAAGTCAGGCAGCTAAGGAAACATTTTGTTATTTGCTCAAACCGGAAGCCTTCGTGACATTCGGTTCATCGACCCAGTATCCCTCGAAATTATAATGGCGATGCAATTCGGCCTCATATTCGCGATTTAGCGGAGACCCCTCAATATATTCCGGTGACTGCTTGATGGTCGCGCGGTTAAGATTAACGAAGACCGCTGATTCTTTCCAACTAATACTCTTGATCCATCGCGGTGAAACCAGAACCATTTTCCCTGCCCACCAGCTGCGAGTATCAACGATCAGGTAACGAATTGCCCATGTCTCATCATCGATGATAAAATCCTCGACATGACCGATCTCGCCATCCTTTGCCTGGATGTCATAGCCAGTCACGGCGCGGGTGTTACGTAAATGGGGATCCCACTTCTTCCCGCTCAAATTGGATTTAGGCAGTTCTTCAGAATTGCGCATCACGTAAGGATACGGATAAGGATAATACCCCCACATGTATGGGCCGGACCAATAGTAAGGCCAGGCATAATAATCATAGTAGGTCTCTTCAAACTGTTGCGAGACGGGTTCGTCACTGCTGATGGATGGACTGTCCTGGATCTGTTTTTTAGTCAAATTGACGTTAATGTTTTGCGCATCTTTATTAACCCCGGTCAGCGCATGCGGAGAGATCAACACCTGCCTGTTTGTCAGCCAGTTTCCTGTGTCCGCGACCAGGTAACGAATCGCCCAATACTGATCATCGAAATAGAATTCTTTGATCTTCCCTATTTCCCCATCGAGGCTATTTAATTTATAACCCTTGATTGTTTTTGCTTGGTCTAACACGTTGTCACTCCTTGCATTTTATTCATTAACTTCCATCGATTTAAGGTTGCCGGCGGTTTGCTAGCTTTCCGCCACTGATTACACCTAACCAATTTAGTTTGCTTCAACAAGGATCCTAATTAATAACCGGTTCATAGACCCAATATCGTTGGAAATTATAATGTTACTGCAACCGTTGGACTTGGGAAAATCACTCTGATAATTTCCTCTTGATAACTACAGTCATGCTACCAGCTTGTTAAAAGATGGAAGTTTAGGTTCTTCTAAATACTGCTCGAATCAGCCAGATAACGATTAAAATAACCGCAACAACCAGTGCGATGTAGATAATTGCACCCCAACTAAAAACGAAGAGACCCAACGCCCATAAAATTAACAGAACGATACCAATGCCTAATATAAGTCCCATATTTCCTCCATTATTTTGCTCAGATGATATTAAAACCCAAAGGTAAATATTTGATAATCAAACCTATCAGCTTTCACGATTCGGATATCACGGAGTCTTAGCTATTGTTATTATCAATTAATCTTTGACTAAATGACTCTTGCCGATGCGGAAAATCTTGGTACCACAAGTCGAACAGACATCCTGAGTTGTGGCCTGCCATTTTTCATGACGATCGCCTTGGGATTTTTCATTTCCCTTTTGGTCTTACATTTAACACAATAAGACTGCAATTTGATCCCTCCCGTTTTAATATTTAATATTTGTAGCTAAAGTGTTAAAATCCCGATTCCCATCTTCCGAGTTTTGGAGCACAATTAGGCGTTTCTTTCTTTGGGAGATACGCAAATCCACTTTGTCTGATCTACCTGTGGAGATACTGAATAATGGCCAAAATCCCTATAATAATGAGATAGATACCGACTAAATAATTGAGTATCTTGGGGAAAATCATGACAATAACGCCGAAAACGAGACTTGCTATCCCAATCCATAAACCAACAATCGGTACTGTGACAGTCATTTGATCCCACCTCCTTCCAAAATATATTTAAAATCTTATGTTGCCGTAACTTATACTGCCGGAAGATTTACCTTCATCCTAATAAACCTTACTTACATCCAGGTTTGCTTTAGAAGGCCTTCGATTTGAGTGAATTAATGCCTCCTATTTCACCGTAACCGATTTCGCCAGATTGCGGGGTTTGTCCGGATCCAATCCTCGGGCGATCGCGGAGTAGTACGCAAAAAGTTGCAGTGGGATAGTAGTCACCAGCGGGTACAGAATTTCCTCACACGAGGAGATCTTAATCGCATCATCGAACATCTTGGTTTGCGAGTTCGAGACGCCAATGACATGTGCCCCCCGCGCTTTCGCTTCCATGATATTCGCCAGTGAGTCTTCGTAAGTGTAATCCAAGGGACAGATGGCAATCACCGGAGTTCCACTTTCAATCAGGGCCAGGGTTCCATGTTTCAGCTCACCGGCCGGCATCCCTTCCGCGTGGACGTAAGCAATTTCTTTTAGTTTCAAAGCGCCTTCATCGGCAACCGCGAAGTTGACACCCCGGGCCAAGAAGTAAAACTCTTTTTTGTTTCGCATCTTGTGCGCTAAGGCCGGCAAGGAGGTGGAATATGAGTCCAAATCTGATCCGACAGTAAGCGAGAGGTCCAATAATTTGGATCTTCCTGCCTGGAGATTATTATCCAGTGCATAGGCGAGCTGATAGAGAATACAGAGTTGGGCGGTAAATGATTTGGTGGCCGCGACGGCAATTTCCGGCCCACTATTTAAATAGAGCGCCTGATCGCTCAATCTTGCCAGCGAGGACCCCACCACATTGACGATAGAAAACACGGTTGCCCCATTGGCCTTGGCCTGTCTGACGCCACTCAGGACGTCAGCGGTTTCGCCACTTTGGGAAATGGCGATCACGACAGTGCCCCGGTCAATCGAATCAGAAAAGTAGGCGAACTCGGAGCCCATCACCACCTCACTGAAAATCCGCCCTATTTTCGAGAAAGCATACCGGCCGATAAGCGCGGCATGCCGTGAGGTGCCGCAGGCTACAAAAACCACTTGCCGCGCCCGTAAAATTGCCATCGCCATGTTCATCAGGACTTTGTCATCTTGAATCAGTGCCTGGCGTATTACCCGGGGCTGCTCTTGAATCTCCTTGATCATGAAGTAGTCGTAGTCACCTTTATTCCCTTCTTTCCATTTCCAATTCACCAATTCAGTTTTCTTGGTTACCTTATGGTGGTCAAAGTCGTAGATTATTACCTTGTCGCTGGTCAGCACCGCACTTTCACCGTCATCAAGATAAATTACCCTGTTGGTGTGCGGCAAAAAAGATAGGACGTCACTCCCAATGAAATTCGCATCCTCCCCAAGGCCAATGACCAGCGGCGCATCTCTTCTTGCCGCCAGGATCTTGTCCGGTTCTGCGGCAAAAGTGGCGAGAATCGCGTAAGACCCTGTCAGTTCCTGAGTCATTGCGAAAAAAGCGTCTTCGAACGATCGGCCCGCATCCATATGATGGCGGATAAGGTGAGGGATAACCTCGGTATCAGTCTCAGACCGGAAGGTATATTGGGTCAATAGCTGTGATTTTAGTTCTTCATAGTTGGCGATGATGCCGTTATGCACCACGGCAATTTTCTGCTGGCTGTCGCAGTGAGGATGGGCATTTTCCCGGGTCGCACCACCGTGGGTTGCCCACCTGACATGACCTATCCCGATCTTTCCCGGGAGCATTGTTTCATTGCATTGCGGAGCAATGTCCCCCAGTTGCCCTTTCTCTTTAACTAAATGAATTCGGCCGTCGTCAATCGTTGCGATGCCGGCCGAATCATACCCACGATATTCAAGTCTAGTTAGTGCTCCGTATAGAATTGGTGCCGCTGGATCTTTCCCGGTGTAACCGATGATACCGCACATTATAAAAGTTTCTCCTTATTGTAGAAGTGGCCTTTGGAGTTATCTATAAAACACAGATTTACCGGGTGAAGAACACGATGACAGCCAATATCGTCATGATGATTAGACAAATGCCCAATAACCTCCTTAGCGGGCTTAAGACATTTAGCCTCTTGTCTGGTTTTATGGTTTGGTTGCGCATCGTTTTGCCCCCTCCCCGGCCGCGTTAAGGATATTTTTGATTTGGTTTATCAACAGAGTTGGTCTCAATTTACCATCCAGTGTTAGAAAAAACCTCCCTAATTCTAATATCCGAATCATGTAGAAGTCATAAAAACCTGAAGATCAATATGACAATTTCATGACAAATTACTATTGGAGGACTCCACCGATTACTAACAATTAAATGTAAGTATGTACCCAGCTTACCAACACCACAAACCTCCAAAGGAGATAAAGAACAGCTGTTTAGCTCTAATTGTCTAATCAAATGGATGGTAATTGCCGGTGCTTGACAAGTGGGGATACAAGGGGAATACTATGGTACTATGAAGATACCCTAAAGTGGTAAATAAAGGTACACTAAAATGCACCAGGGAGGTATATCACAATGGCAGTCGAGCGACTTGAATCTGAGAATTTGGGAGTCCTCACTGTTGGCTTTAGTCCGGTGGTCCGTGCGGGTCTACAGTCTATACTATCCAAAGATGAAACGATTAAAGTGATCGGTGATGCTCCGAATGGGGAGAAAGCTATTCAGGTCATTCTGCAAACACGCGACCGCGGACAAACTGTCAATGTGGTATTAACCGAGACGCGGAATGGCAAAGCAGATGGAGTTCAAGCCACGCGGCTCGTCAAAGATACATTCCCTGAGATTGCCGTAATTGTGTTGACTGAGAACATTAATGATTCTTATGTTATTGACGCCATCCATGCCGGTGCCGGGGGTTACATGTTCCTAAAGGACATGACTCCGGAGGAATTACTGCAGAGTATACATCGCGTGGTCGGGGGTGTCATGCAGGTGAAGGCTGAATTACTGCACACTGCGGTGGAAAATCTGATTCAAAATGGTCGGAAGACACTTGCCGAACGCACGGCTGAAGCGGCTCATCTCACGGAGAGGGAAGTCGATATCCTGAGGCTTCTGGGTAACGGAGACTCGAATAAGAAGATGGCCGAAACTTTGGGTATCACCCTGGATACGGTTAAAAAACACGTGAGAAACGTTATCGACAAGCTGCAAGCGCGCAGCCGCACCCATGCGGCTATTATCGCGGCGCAGGCAGGCATCGTGGGTAATCCCGTCACTGTCCTTAAATCCGAATCTGAAGTGATACCAATTAGTTAGCCGTATTATTTCCTCAATCAAAGCACGAAAGTTTTTAGCAGCTTGGCCCTAAGTTAGCCTCAAATTAGCACATAATTTGCAGAAATCAGTGCAATTATTTTCACGCTCAGTGAGTCAATTATTAAATTTGGGCGATAAAAGCGAATTTTCACAATCAGGTACTGGCAATGTTTGAAACAGGCAAATCCAAACTGGAAAAAGTGAAATTGGGTAGAAAGAAGATAGGACTAGCTCTTGGCGGTGGTTATGCCTGGGGTTTGGCTCATATTGGGGTGCTGCGAGTTCTGAAAGATGAAGGCATTCCTATTGATATGATAGCAGGGACCAGCATCGGGGCATTTATCGGCGCATTTTATGCTGCAAGAGGAAATATCACACGAATCGAAAAGGTTGCAAATAATTTGACCAGGGCTCGTTTGCTTTCTCTGGTGGATTTAACGTTTCCCAAGACAGGACTCATTGGCGGTTACAGGTTAAAATCTTGGGGAAAATCAATATTCGGTCGCGATATTAAATTTAAGGATCTGCAGATACCATTTGCTTGCGTTGCAACCGACATAGTGACTGGTCGGGAGGTAGTTATCAAAGAGGGCTCAGTGATGGAAGCTGTTAGAGCCAGTTTTTCAGTTCCCGGTCTTTTTTCGGTGGTGAAACGGGAAGGCAAATACCTGGTTGATGGCAGTCTGGTAAATCCAGTGCCGGTCAGTACGCTAAAAGATATGGGAGCGGAATTTATTATTGCTGTGAATGTTTTTCCCAATGTTGGTGCTAAGGACAAGACTTACTGGACAGGGAAGAAAGGCAGGGGCGGTTTGAAGGGCCCAAATCTCATTGAGGTATTGATCCAAACCACATTTGTTGGATCAAACTCAATGGTTAAAACTGCCCTGGAAAGCGCTGACTTGGTTATCGAACCGCAACTAGCAACTATTGGCCCTGTCGACTTTCACCGTGGACGAGAATGCATTCTTCAAGGCGAACTGGCCGCCGAGGACCGCATCGCAAATTTGAAACGTCAACTATTGCTGCCCTAGAAATCTAGCCGAAAAGTGGCATACCTGAGCCTATCCTGATATATTAAGGAAAAGGATTGAGGATGGGGCAGATATGTTAGGATTACGTACCGATCAACGAGGGATGTTCGAGGCTGACCATTTATATTTAGATTATGTGGGCCGAAGTTCATTTTATGGATTTCTGGCTTGCCAGCGAGGCCAGCTCTTTAATGATGAAGAGTTTGCTGAGTTCTATTGCTTAAACAATGGTCGTGATAGTGTGCCTCCCAGTATGCTAGCCACAGCCCTCCTGTTGCAGACGCAGGATAAGGTTAGCGATGATTCCTCACATCATCCACCATCTCAGGAAGATGCCTCGTATCCGAAGCATCATTAGTAAGGTTGCCAGCCACAATGACTCCACTCTCGTTCATGCAAGCCTGGGCATTGTAGCCGTAGTCAAACTCACCCCGCTTCATCAACATTATTCGGGCATCCCTTTCGGCGAAGCTTCTCTGTTCTTTGTCTTCGATGATCGGGGTTTGACCTTCCTTGAGGTGTTGTTCCCCTCTCTTTTCTCGCTCCAGTTGATCCCGAAGGGACCATATTTTATCCAGCCGATCTTCTCGCCGCTGCAATTCTTTAGGTAAATTATATCCGTCAGTCCGAAGAAAGTTCGACCACCTTTAGAGACCTGTCTTAACTATCAATCAAAGGGCTAAAACAACTTAAATACCCTGCTCAATAACCAGATAATTAATAGAATGACTCCGATAAACAGTGCGATGTGGATCAGTGCGCCCAGGGTTTTAAAGAAGATAAATCCCAGTAGCCATAAGACCAAGATAATAATAGCAATAATCAACAAGATACCCATGGTGCCTCCTTTTATTCATCAGCGCTACTTACTGTAGCCACCGAGTACCGCATGCGGCTATATTGGAAAGTGAATTCTGCACCCAGAATCACCCGGGATGTTATTACCGACAAAATTCAGCAGTGCATTCTGTAGATTTATTGACCGTAAGAAAAATCCACAAGCCGCGATAAGCCCCAAAAACAATGGAAATATGGATATGATTGCCTAATGGGCCACTCCTGCGGCCTCTTTGTTTTCTGTATACCTGCGTTCGTATTCTCCACTCAATTAACCATTACCCAAATTTGATTTACACAGGTGATTTTCCATTAACCAGTCCAAATAATTAAGTAAATTCTCTCCTGACACCCCGTGATATTTCCTGAGAACGCCGTCGATTCGTGATGTCTTGAACGAATACTGATAAGCCGATCACTGTGTCTTTGTTTCTTATCGGATTCCAGTTTAACTCCCACCAAACACTTAAACCCGGTTGGTACTGAACTTCAATGAAATGTTCACCGGCCAAAGCCCGTCCCATGCTGCGCAGTGCTGCCGCTTTTAGTTCCGGTACCGTGATGCATTCGGGGTAACTCATGCCGATCTGAATATCGATTTGCCATTCTTTTCTCATTGCCTTGCGGTGGTTTTCATTGAAACTGGTATAGCGGTATTCAGGATCCAGTGAAAATATCAGGATATCATTGGGGCTGTTCATGATTGCAACGAGACGCGCATTTTGTTCATCTAAAGCTGTATTACTTTGCTTTAACTTCGCGGTCATACTAACTATTTCGGATTCCAACTCTTTGCGGTAATTACTCATCAGGTCGTTATAAGCTTTAACTTTGAGAAGAGACTGTATCCTGGCTAAAAGCTCCATTTTATCGAAAGGTTTTGAAATATAATCGTCACAGCCGGCTTTAATCCCCTGTATCCGGTCTTCCGTTTCTTTCAGCGCGGTAACCAAAATTATCGGCATCAGCTTGTTCTTCTGATCCTGCCTGATTCTGCGTGTTACCTCAAAACCGTCCATGCCGGGCATCATTACATCGAGTAAAATCAGATCGATTTGATTACCAGCCAGTTTCTCCAGAGCTTCTGCTCCGCTTGTCGCTTTAATAATTTCATAGCCCTCCGGTACGAGATACGCTTCGAGAAGGTCATTATTTTGGGTTTGGTCGTCGACAACCAGAATTACCGGTTTAGCTTTCATATTATTCTCCTATAGTTTCTGCGGTTTAACATATGCCAAATTCACTTGATAAACTGACTGATTTCTTTCGCAAAAGTGCGCGTATTTATCGGCTTACCGATGAATCCGCTGTTCGTGATATTTTTTATCTCTTCAATCCCTCCGGCCATTACCGAAGCAGTCACAAAAACAATCGGGATATCGCTCGTTTCTTTTTCCCGACGCAATATTCTGGCAGCGTCTGTGCCGCGCATGTCCGGAAGCCGTACATCCATAATGATGATATCCGGTTTTTCTTTCATAGCAATCGCTATGCCGCCGGCGGCGTTTTCAGCGCCAAAGGCTTCAAAGCCGGCGACCTCTAAAAGGTCTTTTTCCAGCATCAGATTGCTGGCATTGTCGTCAACCACTAGGACTTTTTTCATTTTGATCCTCACTATTGGAGATAATTGGCAGAGTAAACCGCACCAGAGTACCCTGGTTAAGTCCCTTAGATTCTACTGATAACTTTCCGCCATGCAGCTCAACCAGCTTTTTAGAAAGCGGTAATCCCAGGCCGGTCCCCTCAGTTACCCGGGAGTATGGGGTATCGACACGGAAAAACCCTTCGAATATTTTCCCCATATTTTCAGCTGCGATACCAATGCCGGTATCCCAAACAACTACTTCTATCTCAGAACCGATGTTCTTCGCACGCATCCCGATTTTCCCGCCCTCGGGCGTAAACTTCACCGCGTTGGAAACCAGATTGTAAATGATCTCTTTAACCTTTAGTTCATCCGCCTGGATATTCGGCAAGTCAGCGGCTATTTCAAGCTGCATTTCAATTTTCTTTTTACTCACCATATCAGCCACCAGCATGGAAATATCATTGAGTAAGGTTTTCATTGACACGTCAGATAAGGTCAGTTTCATCTTCCCGGATTCAACTTTTGCCATATCCAGAATCTGATTTATCAATAAGAGCAGGTGTTTTCCACTGGTTAAAACATTATTCACATACTGCTTTTGTTTCTCGTTCAACGGCCCGAAAGTCTCGTCGTACAATACTTCAGAGAAACCGTTAATCGAGTTCAGTGGAGTTCTGAGCTCATGCGACATATTCGCTAAAAATTCAGATTTTGCCCGGGCGGTGCGTTTTAACTCGGCAGCCAATGCTTTCAATTCTTCATGGGCTTTCTCTAAACCGGTTTCGATTTCTCTGCGCTCGGTGATATCCTCAATAGCCAACAAGATGGTACGTTCTTTACCCAATACTCGTTGAATCTGCCTGGCGTTTAAAAGCATTACGCGTCTGCCAATGCCTGCGAAATCGTGTTCGACCTCATAATTATCAAAGGTGGTTTTTTGGGGAAGGATCGTTTCCAGCAGTTCCCGCAATTTGGGGATGTCCCATTGTTTATTGCCCAGGTCATAAATAAGGTGTCCCACGGTCTCCTCAGGTTTTACTTTGAAGACTTCATAGAAGGAACGGCTGACTGAGACTACTCTTAAATCCTGGTCTAGTGAAATCAAAGGTTCGCGTACGGTGTTAATCACACTCTCCGCGAATTCGCTAGCTTCGTCGGCTGATTTTTTAATAACTTCGAGTTCCTTCCTCGTCTTTTCCAGGCCGTTTTCGATTTCTCGGCGCTCGGTGATATCTTCAATGGCTAGGAGGATAATTCTTTTTTTACCCAGCACCCTTTGAATTTGCCGGGCATTGAGCAGCATTATCCGTCTGCCAATGGTCGTAAAATCGTGTTCGACCACGTAATTATCAAAGGCTGTTTTTTGAGGCAGGATGGTCTCCAGCAGTTCCCGCAATTTAGGAATATTCCATTGTTTATTGCCCAAATCGTAAATAAGCTGCCCTACCGTATCGCCGGGCTCCACTTTAAAGACTTCGTAAAAAGAACGGCTTACTGTTACTACCCTCAAATCCTGGTCCAGCACGATTAAAGGTTCTCGCACCGTATTAATAATGCTGTCTGAGTATTCCTGGGATTTCGCTGCTGTTTTATCCGCGTACATTTCCCATCTCCTTGATCTGACCTCTTGTTTAACTACTTAAGTCCGAATATTTTTGATCTTTCCTTGAATTCTTCAGGGGATTCATCTTCCCAGGGTAAATATTTAAGAGCAGCCGGGCTGCGAAAGGCATAAAGCAGCAAATTTATTACCTCGGTCGAAGAATTACCTAGTTTCATGACACTGTTTTTTCTAATGTTAAAAACCGATCCGGTAACTAGGGTTGGAATGTCTGGGGAATAGACACAAAATAAAGGAAAATTGGCTTTATCTTCGCCGATTTGAACATTTTCCTCGGCGAGTATCCAGCCAAAAGAAATACAGGTTGGAGAACGTAAGAAAAGACAGGCTTGCATATTACTTAGCCGGCCAATCGTCATGATTTCGCCCTGTCCGAAAAAGAGTCCGATCACCGGAATTTTGGAAAGCACCTTTCCGACTTTGGTCAATTTCAATAACATTCCGGATAAATATATAATCAAAATGCAAAAGATAAAACCGATACCGACGAATAAATACTTCTCGGGCACAGCCACGCCCAGAATCATTCTACCGACCTTTTCGCCGTTACTGAAAAGGAGAATTATCACATAAATGACCAGTATCACTGGTAGCCAAAAAACGAACCCATAAAGAATGAAGGTAGACTGCTTTTTAATAAATTCTTTCATTTTCCACTCTCGGTCTTTCAATGCAGGATTTTATCTTTTTCATTGATACCACTTTTTGTAAGACGTGACGGGGTTGTTAATCAAGCTACTTTTGCTAATGAGCCATCCGGAATCCGACGAAGAAAAGCGCCGCTCCGATAATCAGTGCTGCCCCCACGATACATATCAATGCCTTGTTTGCCACCTTCTCCAAGTGGTCGATGTGCTGCTCTATCCCTGAAACATCGGCGCGCACCTGGATTTCACCGCGCTCCGCGGTCTTCATCATCCTGTCGACCCGCTGCGGCATTCCTCCGACCAGACTCGCTAGTTCAGCTGCCGACGCAGGCAAACGACGCAGTGCAGCAGCAACAGAATACCTCTTCTTTATTATCCGGATGACACTGGATTGCAATAATGGAGTAATGTCGAAATCCGGGTCTAACCCTCTCCCTAGGCTCTGCGCCATTACTATCGTTTTCAACAACAGGAATGTGTTAGATGGCAGTTGAATATGATTGCGCCGGAGCATCGTAAATAGTTGTTCCAGGTTGTAATTGACACTTTCCGAGCGTTTTAGTAAGTGCGTCGTCGAGAACTGCCCCATCACGTATTTCATATCTTTGCGCAGTCGAGCGCGGGAGCCTTCAACACGCAGGCTTACCGCTCCCAATTCGATCAAAGCATCTATCAGCATATCCGGATTCCGGTCCAGAATGGCTTTAAGTGCATTAGCCAGTTGCCATCTTACATCGTTATCTACCATGCAGACCATTCCGAAATCGACCAGCCCCAGCCGCCCATCAGGTTCAACAAATAGATTTCCCGGGTGCGGGTCCGCATGAAACGCCTCACCCTCAAAAACCATTTTCAACCAGATACTCACAGCACGCTTGGCCAAATCTCTGCGGTCGAAGCCCGCTTTGTCCAGCGCTTGAATATCCAGCACGCCTATTCCGTGAATCCGTTCCATCGTAATTACCCGCGCCGTGGTCGACTCCCAGAGAATCGTCGGGATGTGGATTGTCTTGTCGTCCTTAAAAAACCAGGCAAAATATTCAGCATTGTGGCCTTCCTGAATATAATCCATCTCGGTTTTAATCGTGTCCGCGATTTCCTGAACGATTCCGACAAGGTCGTATTGCTGCGCCCCTGCCCAATGTTTCGTGGCGGATACCGCTGCTCCCCCTAAAATGAACATGTCTTCTTCGACCATTTCCGGTACTCCGGGCTTTTGCACCTTTACCACCACCTCCGGGCCGTCTTTCACGGTGCAGGCATAAACCTGCCCGATTGAAGCGACACCGACGGGCTCCGGTGTAAACTGGCTGAAAATTTCATCGGCAGGCCGGCCTAAATCGTCGCTGATAACCTTTTTCATTACAGCAATGGGAAGCGGTTTTAAAGAACTTTGCAATTTCGATAACTCTTTGGTATATTCCGGCGGCAGTAAATCGGCGCGGGTTGAAAGAATTTGTCCCAGTTTCACGAAAGTCGTGCCTAATTCCTCGATTGCCATACGGGTACGCTCCGGTTTGGTATATGCCATTTTCCGGAATGGATTACCGCGTAGCATCCACCCGACCAGAGCATAATTTTTTATGCCGACGTATTTGAGCACTTCCTCCAACCGGTACTTGGCCAGAACCATCGCAATCTGGCGGTACCTGGGGAAATGGCTTTTATTTTTACGTTCTTTGCTTGCAGAATTACCAAACATATTGTTCTCCCTGGTTTAGACCGGGGGACTTTCTTCAACATTGTGATGCCGAATCCCGATGTTCTGTTTCCAGCTCTTTTCCCCCAATTCATTGTGCATGCGCGAGAATACGGAGTTAACCACATCACGGACGGCATGATCCACTTCTTCACTATCAATTATTTCGACAACAGCGTCATAGGTTCGTTCCTCGGCGCGCTCTAATGCTGCGTCCAGCCCTACTATATGGGCAAGGCTCGGTACGACCCCATCATGGGGTGTTGCTGCCCGTACACGCTGCAAAACGTCGGACTTATTTTTTCTGAATGCCTCAGCCACACCGTGACTGAAATTTGCTCGATCCATATCTGCCTGGACACGTGCAATTATGCGCTGCAGCACCCTATCCGTTATCTCTTCTTCAATTCCCTCTATCAATCCCCAGATATTACGTTGTACGAACCCATCCCCGCCCAGCCGATCTATTACCCGGATAAATCGGGCGACCAGGATAATCCACACCCAAACCATTTGGATAACTATCCCGTGGTTGACCAGCGCCAGCGCCGGTACGATCGCCACGAAATCGAAAAAGTGGGAACGCAGGTAAGCACCTCGGTCCCAGCGGAATCCACTGCGAGTGAAAAACTCTATCAGCGAAATGATGCCGATTCCAATATCAATCACTACCCAGACCGCAGGTACCGATCCACGGTTGCTGAAAACCCAGACAGAAAGCAGAACTAATGAAAATAAGGCAATGACAAACGCCGACCAGTGCAGCAGGTGATTACGCCGCGGACGAGACTCCAGTTCTTCCAGTCGTGCTTCCAGCGAAGCGACATCTTCTGCAATTTTGTTTTTATTCGGGTTATTTTTCCCGTCAATCAAAATCGGTTTATCCTCGGGCTGAACTTTTTTTTGCAAACCCATTTTTATATCCTCCGGGAGCGTGGTTGCTCTATTCAGCGGAAATCACGTGACCTCCAATTATGCGTTATCCTTCTTTTCCGAATCCCAACTGATTTCCACTGTAGTTTTCTTGCCGCTCGCAAAATTGAGTTTAATTTCGGCATCACCCTCAACTTCCAGCAGTTTTTGGGCCAGTTCCTTGGCGCTTTTTAACGGCAACGGCACCGTGATGGAATTATTGATTTTCAACCAATCCGGGATCGCCGGCAGGTGCGCGGTAATTTTTATTACTTTATTGGCCATTTGGCACTTCCTTGCATTTATTTTTCTTTAAATATTGAATGAAATCACACGGGTTGGGTTACTTTCAGGTCATTCTCCACCTGGGATACGCCCGGTGCCGACCATGCGATCCTTTCGGCTTCTTCCCTCTCTGCCCATGAATGCACATTGCCATTTAGGCTCACTTTGCCGTCTTGAGTTTTCACTGCGATCGCCCTTGAATCAAGCAAGGCGTTGCGGTGAAAGGCGCTCTCAATTTTGCCTTTAATTTCTACCGGTTCAGATGGCGGGCTAATTGTAATTTCGTTACTGACCCACACCACTCCTTTCAGGTGGCGCACTGCACTTTCGGCAGCTACTCTTTGATATCCCCGGTCTACTTCGCCCATTAAAGTGATTGCGGCATCCTGCACCCGTACTTCGATGCGGTCATGGGGTAAAGAAACATTCAACCGGATAGCATGCACCGCATCCCGGCCGATTTCCTCATCGGAACGCTTAAAAGAACCCGGCAGCTTGACTATGATCTTGTTAATCACGTCCATCACTCCTGCGACGCGCCGGGCCGCTTGCTCCGCGCCCCATTTCTTGGGGAAGAAATCTACTTCGCCTTCCAGCGTAACAACACCGGCATTCGCGGTGACATCTATTTTCGGATTCACGCTCGGCGTTATCACACCGCCGACAACCGTTGGCTCCCAATTCAATTCCGCGATTACATCTTGTATTAATTCCATGTTAGTTTTCATAACATCACCTCAACTTTTATTCGTAGCTGGTCAACAACTTGAACCAATCCGACATTACCCTTTTGGATTTGTGCTATCCCAATAAGGGGCGACGCCAAAATGACTGTAGGATTTAGCCACCATTTCAAAATCGATGTTATCCGGCCATTTGTTTTTGTCCATCCCGGGAGCTTTTTCTAGGACATCTTTAGGCAGATCTAGAATAAACTTCCGGTTATCTGTCGACCAGCTTAATATCTCCCATGGCATGGCAAACCATTTATCGCTGATGCCCAGAAATCCCTCGAATGAAACTACCACGAAGGCAATTCTGCCGGCGACCATATCGATTACAAAGGTTTGCACCTGGCCCATATCCTGGCCTTTTTTGTTGATAACATCATATTGTTTAAGACGGTTGGATGATATAAATCTTGTTGCTTGTTTCATATTCTTCCCCTTGTAATTTATCTTACCCGGATATTTAAGAGGACTGTCCGGGAGTCATCTGCTCGCTTGGACCATAGATGGCTCCCCGGTCTTGTGATTTTCACTTGCTTTGTTCTTTTCTGATGGTTCCAAGCAATTTGTCAGAACGTGTGTTTTTGCCATCCTTGTTCCGGATGGCACCGTTTGGTAAACCCGCGCTTTCTTCTAGTTTTCCCACGGTTTTGTCGCTTCTGACCTGTCGTACCATTTTGTCCTCTCCTTCTCTTAATTATTTCTATTTACTTGCTAAAAACTACGATCTCTTAAAATTAATCCGCTGCACCAGCCATATTATGGCGAAAATTAACGCCACCACGAGCAAAATGTAAATCAAACCGCCTAGGAAATGGGTCACCAGACCCAGCAGAAATAAGACGATAAGAATGAGGGCAATAACCCAGAACAAATTACGCATAATGACTTTCCTTTTCGTTATATTTTTTTAGACCGGATGCTAGTCATGCAGACTGTTTACGGTCTTTTCCTAACTTCTGATTGCGCGAACCGCCGCCTTCCCTTTCCGGTTTGCGGCAGAAGCGACCTTCCTGACTCTGCCCATTACATCAGTGGTCTCTTCTTTGGCGATGTCCATTCCTTTAGCAACCTTGTCTTTAATTAGTTTCCTCGTATTTTTAATTGTCATTGCTTCCTTTTTCATTAGAAATCTCCTTAACTAATATTATTAATCTCATCGGCAAAGCAAATTATTTATAAAGTTCTGTCTTCCACAACCGAGCCTGGAACATTCTCTTTGACCGATTTGACTCCGCCGATTGCATTGACCTTGGTCGTGTAACCCTCACCGGAGGTCGCAATGACGTGTCCATTAGTATGTGTTAGTCTCCAACGGAATTCCCCGATTTTGTCCTTGTAAATTTGAAATTTGGCTGCCATGAAATCCCCTCCTTCTTAAGTAGCTTACAAAGCTCTATTTAAATTTGCGGCATCTGATAACCTGCGAATAGGGTACAGCGCCAGCCATTAACACCAGCATGTTCTTTAGACAAAGATGCCGCAACCTTCTTAAGATGGTTAGCCGCGGTAAGTTAGATACATTTGACTAATCTAATGAGTGGTAATTGTTAGTGCTTGACAAGCGGCGATAGAAGGGGAATACTACGACACCTTGGAGATACACTTTAGTGGAATTTAAAATTACTCCAAAGTGCGGGAAAGAGGCAATTACGTTTTTTTCTGAACACAATGCAAATGATAAATTGAGGGTTCTGATAATTGGCTTCGGTTCGGTTGTTCGCGAAGATTTGCAATCTAATGAAAACCCGAAGCAACTGCTTTGATAGGTAATTCTCTCAAAGCTAATTTTGGATGATGGCATAATACCAAGGGCTATTGTTTTTAGCCATGGAATTGAGTGTAGTGAGCATCTTATGCATACAGGCAACCAACGCCACTTTCTTCAATTTGCTTTTAGCTAAAAGCCGCTGATAAAAATCTCTGATTACAGGGTTACATCGGATAGCTACGAGTGCAAGCATGTAAAGAGGACCTGGATGGTTTTATTTGTACTCTGCTTAAGGCGGTTTTTCTCAGCGGTTAGTATATCACTGATCTGGTTTCTTCTGACTAAAAGATTCTCAAGGTTCTGGCTGTCTTGATCCAGATGGGGATGCGGAGTTGGTTCAATCTTAGCCGCAAAGTAAGCCATTATTTTAGCATCCATTTTATCCGTCTTAGCTAGTATTCCCATTGATCGTGCAAAATCCCGGATTCTACGGGGATTAATAACGGCTACCGAGGTTATCTTGCGAGATACCGATGCCAATGTAGACCCTCTGCTTTTCCATAATTACTCTGTCTCCTTTATTATTTTCGGCCCGTCCTTGCTAAATACGGACTTAGACTCGCCACCTAGTCCTGCCAACTGTTCGGGCTCTCACGAGAAGAGGTGCAGCGACCATGCTTCGGGACGGGCGAATGTCGTGATAGCGAGATGAGGTGTAAAATGGTTGAATGGAAATACGATTGTCAGGACATTCAGCCTACCATACAGAATATCCCCTTGTCTGGATACCGAAATATCGCTATCACGTCCTGAATCCGGGCGTAACAGCGTTTTTGGAAAAACTTTTTCCGAAAGTGATGGCAGAATTACCTGGGTGTGAAATAGTAAAATACACACATGGTAATGGTTATTCCACCAAAATATGCAGTCAGTGCGGTAGTGGGTAAAATGAAGGGGATGACGAGTGGTACATTGAGGGAAAAGTTCGGGTGGCTGAAATATAGGTATTCGCGTGGGAACGAGTTTGGTCCCCAGGATACTTTGTTTCGACCATTGGGGTGGAAAGGCAGAGGATATTAAAATACGTCGAATATCAAAGGAAGCAGGATTCCGGACAAGCTAAGCTTGAGATATGAAGAACCACGAGCTTGCTCGTGGGGTATCTATGATGGCTAAAAATAAAGGCAAAAGAGTCCAAGTTCAACCGAGGTCAATGTTTTTAAGAATAGAGCTTACCAGAGGGATTGCTTTGACCAAGATTAGCGGTAAAAGTGGAGCAATGCATCAGATAATGTCAGCTCTGGATGCAAAAGAATAGTACCAAAAATCATTCACTTTTATCCAAGCTTTTAGTAAAGTTGAATGACTATATATTTGGGCAACATTAAGATGTTTTTTCCTGAAGCTGGATTTGTCTTTTGCCCGCTTCTGTCCAATTAAGTTCCCGAATTTCCTGCTATCTAATTCAAGGTAAAATAGAATGTTGTCCCTTCTCCTACCTTGGCGTCTACCCATATTTCCCCTCCATGGCGACGAACAACTCTTTGTACCGTTGCCAAACCAATGCCGGTCCCGGGGAAGTCGGACGCCATGTGTAGACGCTGGAAAGGTTGAAAAAGTTTATTTGCGTAGATCATATCGAAGCCGACACCGTTATCACGAACAAAGTAGGCTTTTTTACCGTCATGGTCGACCATGCCCATTTCAATTTGTGGTTCCGCCACCTTACTGCTAAACTTCCATGCGTTACTTAACAGGTTTTCGATGGCAAGGCGTAATAGATTCCTGTCGCCATAGACAATAATATCCGGAGCGATTTTCACTTGAACTTCACGCTTTGGTTCACTCTTTTCCAGTTCAGCAAGTACCATCTTTGCCATATCACTAAGGTTGACATTTTCATAACTTAGATCCTTCCGTGTAACTCGGGACAGTTTGAGAAGGCCATCCATAAGTTGCCCCATTAGCTCACTAGAATCTTGTATCTTTTTTAAGTACTGCTTACCTTGTTCATCCAAATTATCAGCATAATCTTCAAGCAAGGCACTGCTGAAACCCGCCATACTCCTCAACGGAGCTCTCAGGTCATGAGAAACGGAATACGAGAATGCTTCTAACTCTTTATTGCTTGCTTCGAGTTCGGACGAACGCTGCCTTAATTCTTCTTCGACTTTCTTACGAGCAGTGATATCACGAACGTAAAGTCTATATGTTTTCGTGGGGACTGCATAGGCTAACCTCTGCTCATACCAAAAATCCCGCACGTGAATATCTCTGGCGAACGAGTTTATCCCTGTTTTTTCCATCATAATGTCCAGATCAATCAAAAATGGGTGTTTTCGCCCTAGAACCATCAGGTCAGGGAAACGCGTTTTACCGGCAGGATTTACGTATACAATAATGCCGCTTTGGTCAAACTCAAGAACTGGGTTGGGGTTGAGTTCGGGAAATGACGCAAGATGAGATATCTCAGCCTCTGCTTTCTTGCGTTCGGTCGTCACCTGGAAGAATACGACCATGCCATCTTCAGAAGGAAAGGCCCTTACATCATACCAATTTTCAAAGGGTTTCACACCAAAGTAAGTCTCAAAGTAACAAGGTTTCTTCTCTTTCAGAACGCGAGTATAGTTCTCTTCAAAGATGGAACCCTTAGCCTCAGGGAATGCTTCAAACAAGTGGCGATTCAGAACTACACTCGCAGCTCTCCCCAACATTTGCTCTGCAGCCTGATTAAAGTATGTTACTGTAAAATCACTGTCTAGTGCAAAGAATCCATCACTGATACTGCTAAGAATATTAGCCATCCTTGATCGCGATTTTTCCAAACCTTGTTCTACTCGTTTGCGAACGGTTATGTCCCGAATATTGCATTGTATTACTTTTTCACCATCGATCGCATAACTATTACTCACAAATTCGACTTCTATCGCTTGCCCATCTTTAGTTTCCAAGGGTAAATCTTCGTAACGCACATACCCTTTACTTTGTAATACTTGAAAGGCTTGGCGACTTGCCTTTGAATCTTTGAAGAAACCGATTTCCCAGAGTTTCTTCCCCAAAAGATCTTCGAGGGAATATCCCACCATATTTAACAGGAAGGGATTAGCATCTGTAATTTCCCCGCTTTGGGCGTTTAGAATCAGGATGCCATCCTGTGCTGTTTCAAATAAACGCCGGTATCGTAACTCGGAAGAAACCATTTCATGCTCCACACGTTTACGGTCAGTAATGTCTTCTATTGCCAAAAGTATTTTTTGCTCTTTCGAAACACCGTCGTGGATTCGACGAGCGTTCAATAACATTGACCGCCTTCCTAAACCAGGAAACTCATGATCCAATTCGAAGTCATCAAGACTAGTGTTTTGAGGCAATATGTCTTCCAGCAAGCCTCGAAGCTTGGGGACATTCCATTGTCCGTTGCAAATCTCATAAATGAGTTTCCCCTCGATTTCTTGTGATGTCACGGAGAACTGACGATAGAATGACCTGTTCGCAGATATTACCCGTAAATCGGCGTCCAGCACTAATAATGGTTCACGTATAGTAGATACAATATTCTCGCAGTATTCTAAAGATTCTTGTAGCTGTTGTTTGGTCTGTTTGCTCGCCATTAAATTTGCCTCACACGTTGATTTTATACCGAAGAATCCGCTTTTCCGGACAACTAAAACCGCAAAATGATGCAAGAATTTGTGAATTACCCTGTGCCAAAAGCACAGGTCGACTGGATGCCCCACCAAATTTACGGTAATTCATCCCTCTGACAGATACCTCAGGGATAAATCGCTCAGGTTATAAGAATTATAAAGAAAAATCTTTTTGATTTTCAACCAGCAAATTATTGATGATGGTCTTATTCTATGAATAGCTTATTTCCAGCGGAAGTGATCCATCCACGATCGCTGGCGTAGTGAATTTTACTTGTTGGCCATAGACTGCCATATATTATTAACTAAACAACGTAACAAAGTCATAACGAAGCGGAAGACAGGCTTGCTAAACCCTATGATACACTTGAAACTGGTGAATTCACAGGAGGCGAGCTTGCTCCCAGGATAAAAGTATTGTTTCAGAAGAAAGAAGAACTTCAGCAGGCAAGGATTGAAGCACCCTGCTAAAGACGTTTTTCCTTGAATCTTACTAAAATGATACCCAAGGTTTCATTGTCTCAAATGTCATAATTATGTAATTCTTTCAGGCTTTTTTTTATGACTATTTCACGGGTTAATTGTTAGTATTGGGTTTTATTGAAAGTAAAAACCTCAAAATGTCTCACAATGTGGTGGTCGATTGAAAAAATAGAGGTTTTAGTTGGTGTTCGACCATTTGCCAGTTTGGTTTTTTAATCCGATATAAGAGGAATAAGGAATATATGGGAAATAAGAAAATACTACTTGTCGAAGACAATCCCAATGACGTCGAGCTTACTAAACGCGCACTCCAAAAGGCACATACAAACAGCGAATTGATCATTGCTGGCGACGGAATTGAGGCAGTAAAATATTTCTTTGGTGAACATGATAATAATGGGTGTCTGATCGAAGATCTACCGGCGTTAGTTCTTCTTGACCTGAATCTGCCGAGATTTAACGGTTTTGAGGTATTGCGACGGATGCGGGCTGAAAAAAAGACCAAACAAATTCCGGTGATAATACTTACTTCTTCCAATGAGGAAAAAGATATAATCTCCGGTTACGATCTTGGTGCGAATAGCTTTGTTCGTAAACCGGTCAAGTTTGCTGAGTTCGCCGAAGTAATTCGCATAGTGGGTTTGTATTGGCTAGTAATTAATCAGACACCGAGTGGAATACAAAAAACATAGGGCAAATAGTCGAATATTGCGTAGCCACAAATTCCCACTTCCTGCGACCTATTAGGAAAACTAAAAATAAAAACCTTTGTCGCTAGTTATTTCACAATCTGGATCATAATTGACGCACATAAAATCTAATTTTCTTTTGTCCTGTAAATGTAATGTATATTCCTCGACTCCCCAGAAAATATTTGCCTTATCCACTCTTTTGATTTTTCCAATAACTATCGATTTACCTCCGGAGCGGTTATTTTGATCTTGGAAAACTTGTAATTCGTAAAATACTTCCGCAATCAATTTTTGCTTCTTAAATACCCGCCCCTTTCCCGCGGGGCTTTCTGCCAGATTTCTTTCTTCTATGCCAATGTCGGTATCCTTTATTTGCTATTTTATCTATTCGGTCGTAGGGGTACGTCAGGTGGGCTAACTAATCTCGTTTACACTTCTTATTCTTAGAACCTTGCCCAAGAAAACATTGAGTGCTTTCTTCGCCTTCATTCAATACCTGATGAATAAATCTCTGACGTCTTCATGTATCCTTCTCTAACCCCCTGGCTTATTTCCGAATTTGATTTAGAGGATTATAGCAGAAATGAAAAAATAAGTGAAAAGTTGTTTGGCCAAAAACCAAATTGGCTGTCCAATAAGATTTCTATTTGGACGGTAGTTTTATCGGTTTTTGCAACTCTGCAAATTCCGATAAAAACGGGGCTATGTTTTCGAACAGTGCATTGAGTTGCGGAATATTCCCCACCTGTTATGAATTTAACACCTGAGACTTTGCGGAAACCTAATCGTTTGTAAAGGTTGTTTTTTAACGGTTTGTTAGCTTTGATTTTCTGCCATTTTCGGCGGCGGGGTTTGTAAACCCTTTGCAAACTACTTCTTTTGCAAACCGCCAACCCGATCCGGCTTTTCAGGCGT
>Ga0116114_1000600_pt1 | contig 22254 bp, 22 predicted proteins | sample June2015DPH_10_5_FD_89823 | JGI IMG/M metagenome (GOLD analysis project Ga0116114, IMG submission 89823) | Peatland microbial communities from SPRUCE experiment site at the Marcell Experimental Forest, Minnesota, USA - June2015DPH_10_40 | ecosystem: Environmental > Terrestrial > Soil > Wetlands... | reverse complement strand
GGATTCGGACTCCAATCCGCGATCTCACGCGGAAGAGAATCATCTTCCGTCTTAATGTCCTCGTCCAGCGAAACCGTGCGCTCCGGCTTCTTGCGGCGCAACTTCATCAACGCTTCGTTGACGGCGATGCGCACCAGCCAGGTATAAAACTTCGACTGCTCCTGGAACTTCGCCAGGTTGCTGTACGCTTTGAGGAACGCCTCTTGGACCACATCTTCCGCATCTTCGCGGTTTTGCGTGATGTGTTGCGCGATCCGAAAGACGTTGCGGTCGTACCTGCGAACCAACTCTTCAAACGCCGAGTCGTCGCCCTGCTTGGCCGCCCGCACCAACGTCAACTCATCAGTGACAGGCCCTTCTAGTTTGTTTTGGATGGTTCCCATTCTCTCGGCGATGCAGTATTTTGCGGGAAACGAACCGCGGCACTAAAAAGTTCAGCTGTTATTCTACTTGGTAACCTGAGTATTTGACCAACCGGTTTCCGGTTTCGGCGGAATGAGGTTTACGATAGAGTCGATTTGAGAGTTACGCGGTCGAACACGTCCTGACGTACTCTGGGACAGTCCCACAAGTGCCGTATAATCAGCAGTTAGGGCAGCTCTTTCGGCTGGTGCTAACGGACGGGCGCGATTCACGGGAGTAAACGGTCTTCACCATGGCGGAACGGAAACAGAAACCGAACGAGGCACAGCCGATCGAGATCGAGCAGATCGTAGCGCGCGCCGTGTCTCAGGCCCTTCAGGATCAACTCCCACAATTGCAGGAGCAGATTGCCCAGCGTGTGCTGGAGGCGTTGCCAGCTCCCGTAAGCGAAGTTCCCGGTATTGCGCGAGAAGGCTCCAGCACTCTGGTTCAGGCAGTTTCAAGCATCCATGCGGGGTCAACTCAGAAGGAAGTCTTGCGAGCTCTGTTGGACTCCGGAAGCGAACACTGCTCTCGCATCGCACTATTTGTAGTGAAAGCCGGAGCGGCGTCAGGATGGCAAGCTCGCGGCTTCGGCGATGAGGAAGCGGTGAAGGATTTTCCGCTCGACTTGAATGCCGGGCCGGTGGCCCACACTTATCACAATCGAGTGGCGACGCCGGGGAACATCGCGGAAATGGGCGGACAATTCGTAGGACAGTTCGGCAGTCCGGCCAATGAACAGGTTCTGGTGCTGCCGCTGGCGCTCAAGGATAAGGTGGCTGCTCTGGTTTACGCTGATGGCGGCGACACCGGCAAGTTGAGCTCCGACACTCTGGAATTGCTCGTGCTCGCAACCAGCGCGTGGTTGGAAGTAATTTCGCTGCGCAAGCATGCGGCACCGAAGGACGACGGCGAAGCGGCGGGCATGGCGGAAAGAGCAGCCCCACCGGTGCAAACCGTTTCTTCGTATTCCGATCCCTTTGCGGCGCACGCGCCCAAGCATATCCCCGCGAGCCGCCCGGCCGAGCCCGAACCTGCGGGGGAAGTCGTGGAAGTGGCTTCGGCGCATGCAGCTGCCGCGCCTGCCGTGGCGACTGATCCCTTGGCTGGCCTTTCTCCGGAAGATGCCGATGTTCATCGTAAAGCGCTGCGCTTCGCCCGCCTTCTGGTGGATGAAATCAAGCTCTACAACCAGGCGAAAGTGGCAGAAGGCCGGCGTAACAAGGATCTGTACGACCGTTTGAAGGAAGACATCGATAAGAGTCGGGGCACGTTCCAGAAGCGCTACGGCAGCACGGTCGCGGCCAGCGGGGACTATTTTCAGAACGAATTGGTGCGCAGTCTGGCGGAAGATGACCTTTCGATTATGGGGACGAATTTCCGCCGCTAGTTTCTTAGTTTTTCTGGCAGTCGCGTCTACGCGAAAAGTAAAAAGTGGTTCGATCAGTTTCCAAGGGGTGGTGGGTGCTCGCAGCTGCAGTTCTCTGCAGCTTCTTTGGCGCTCTGCGAACTTCGGCAGAGGCGCCTTCTTCTTTTTTGTCCGGTTCGTTCCAAGTTCAAGCCGACCCGTCGCCGGCGAAACCTGCTCAAGATATTCCTGGCGCTGGAACCAATAGCACCACAAAAAAGAATCCGGCAAAAAAAGCGGCTACCGGCAAAAAAACTACTGCTAGTAGCGCCAAACGTCATTATGCCGATGTTCGTAAGCCGCGGACGATTTCTCCGCGCGTCCGGCGCATGCGTCAGGCATTCGTGGCATCGGCCAGCCTGCGGCCCATGGCTCAACAGCTGTTGCAGGATCGTTCCCTGCCTGCCTATGCCGGGGTCCAGGCCTACGCCCGCGCCCATGCCAAGGAAGACGCGGGAGCGCTGGCGTGGCTGGTACTGGGCTACGCGCATGTGCTGGATAAGGACTATGCGAAAGCGATTGATCCGCTGAACCGCGCCAAGATTCATGCTGGAGATTTGGGCGATTACGTCGCTTACTATCTTGGAACATCCTACCTGGAAACCGGACACACGGCAGAGGCGCTGGCCACTTTCGCAGACTTCGCCAGCGCGCATCCTGATTCTCTGCTGGTGCGCGACGCAGAGGTAAGCTATGCCGATGCGCTCCTGCTCGAGGGACAAGCAGCGGAAGCGGCATCTTTATTGGAACAGATTCGGGTACCGATACATTCGGATGTGGAATTTGCCTTGGGGCGCGCATATGCCGCTTCCGGGCAGACTGCGAAAGCCGCCGAGACGCTCGCAAATATTTACTACACCATGCCGGCCAGCACCGAGGCCGATGCGGCATATGCCGAGTTGAAAAAGCTGCCGTCCGTTCCCCCGCCAACAGTTGCTCAACTCAAAACACGGGCCGAGGGATTGATGAACCGTCGGCGCTATGCCGATGCGGCGGACGAATATCGTAGTTTGGTAAACGAGAGCAGCCCTGATGATCGGCCAAGGATGCAACTGGCCTTAGCGGACGCGCTACACCGAAGTGGCAAGAACCGGGACGCCAAGCAGGTACTCGCTTCGCTGGGCAGTGTGAGTGGCGAGTTGAACGCGCAGCGGCTGTATCTTTTGGGCCAAGTCGCATGGACCGCGAACGACAACGACACGTTCTACCGGACGGTCGACGAGTTGCGACAAGCCGATCCGGTCAGTCCCTGGCTGGAACAAGCGCTACTATCGGCGGCCAACTTGCATCTGGTACATCATGAGTACGACCAGGCCCTCGACGCATTCCGTGAGGCTCAGCAGCGTTTTCCGAACGGCACGCGGGCTTCCTACGTACACTGGAAAGCTGCCTGGCTCACCTTGCGGCAGGGCCGCAACGAGGATGCCAAGAAAGCCTTCGAAGAACAAATCACGCTCTATCCTTCCGGCGCGGAAATTCCTGCGGCTCTGTATTGGCGCGCCCGCCTGGCCGAGGAAGACAACCAGCCCGTCATGGCCCGGGCGTTTTATCAGAAGCTTTCGGATCGTTATCGCAACTTCTATTACGCGGAGTTGGGCAGGCAGAGGTTGAAACACCTCGCTCCGGCAGGCGATACGACGGCAGAATATGCATTGCTCGATCGCGTCCCTCCGCTCGACAGTAGCGGCAAAGTGACGGAGTCGGAGCCTCCCTCGGATGAACTCCACGTGCAGAAAGCGGAACTGCTGGGCAATGGCGGACTTGTCGATTTTGCGGTGCGCGAACTGCAGGCAGCCGCTGCTACCGACGGTGGAAGCTGGGCACCTGCGGAGACAGCGCAACTCTACGTGGAAACTGGGCATTACGACCGCGCAATCGAATCCATGAAACACTCCGCGCCCAATTACTTTGCCCTCGACATTCCTGATTTGCCGCGAAAATATTGGGAAGCCCTTTTTCCTAAACCGTACTGGAGCGATCTAAAACGATCTGCAGCAGCCAATGGACTGGATCCCTATCTTGTCGCATCACTCATCCGGCAAGAGTCTGAGTTCAATCCGAATGCGGTTTCGCGAGCCAATGCGGTTGGGCTGATGCAGTTGCTGCCCAAAACTGGCAAAGCAGTCGCCAAGGAAGTCAAGTTGAAACGGTATAGCGCCAGCCAGTTGTACACTCCCGCGGTGAACATGCAATTGGGCACGCGCTATTTCCGGGGCATGGTCGACAGGTTCGGCGGATCATTCGAGTATGCGCTCGCCGCTTACAACGCGGGATCCGACCGGGTAGATGAGTGGCTCGCTCAGGGCAAGTATCGCGATCCGCAGGAGTTCGTCGAATCGATTCCTTTCACCGAGACGCGCGAATACGTTCAGGCCATTCTGCGCAATGCCAGCGTGTACAAGCAGCTTTATGGGACGCCGTAGCGGGTCTGCTCGTTCCTTCTCTTTCTGCTGCGCAATCCGCACGACTTCGCGAATCTCTCTTCTGCTGCAAACATCAAAGATTGTCTACGGAGGCATTCAATGAAGTTAAGGAAATTGGGCCGCTCGGGCCCCGCGGTTTCGACGCTGGGACTTGGGTGCATGGGAATGTCGGCGCTGTACGGTCCTGCAGACGAAAAAGAAAGCTTGGCCACGCTGCATGCGGCACTGGAAGCCGGAATCAATCTACTCGATACTGGCGACTTCTATGGGATGGGGCACAACGAATCGTTGGTGCGGCAAGCCATCCACGGACGGAGGGAGCAAGCTTTCGTCTGCGTGAAGTTCGGACCGCAGCGCTCTCCAGATGGGCGGTTCGTGGGTGTGGATTGCCGTCCAGCATCGGTGAAAAACTTTCTGGCGTACAGCTTGCAGCGATTGGGAACGGACTATGTCGATCTATATCAACCCGCCCGCGTGGATCGGTCGGTGCCGATCGAAGATACAGTGGGAGCCATCGCCGACCTTGTAAAAGCGGGATACGTGCGCTACCTCGGTTTGTCGGAGGCTTCCGCGGAGACAGTACGGCGGGCTTCCACCGTACATCCTGTCGCTGCACTGCAGATTGAATATTCGATCATCACTCGCGACATTGAAGACAACGTGTTGCCTGCATTGAGAGGACTTGGAGTCAGCGTCACCGCCTACGGTGTGCTTTCTCGGGGGCTGCTAGCCGGAAAAACCTCGTCGTTCGCCAAAGGAGACTTCCGGGCGCATCTGCCGCGTTTTGGAGGCGAGAACCTGCAAGCAAATCTAAAGATCATTGAGTCGTTGCGAGGGATTGCAGCAGATCGGGGAATATCTGTGAGCCAGCTTTGCATCGCTTGGGCATTGAGCCGCGGAGAGGATATTGTTCCGTTGGTTGGGGCACGGACGCGGGCTCAATTGCAAGACTCACTGGGCGCAGTGGAGATTTCGTTGACTGTCGAGGAGTTAGACCGAATCGAGAAAGCCGCTCCCGCAAATGCCGTTGCCGGAACCCGCTATGCCGCAGATCAGATGGCGATGCTAAACGGCTGAGGCTCCAACGGCTACCCATTCGCAGACTCGCTCTGTGCGGGACTGTCTGGCGGGTGTGATTTGGCGAACAGAATTTCCACGATTAGTAGCCCCGCACCCACCACAATAGCGCTGTCGGCCAGATTGAAGACCGGCCACTGATACTGCCGGACGTAGAGCAAGAGAAAGTCGATCACGCGCCCGCGGGCCAGCCGATCCCACAGATTTCCCAGCGCTCCTCCCATGATCAACGACAACCCCACGCCAGTGGCAACGTGAGCATGCTGGTTTTTCCACAGCAAGGCCGAGACCACAACTAATGCGATCACAGAAAATGCAATCAGCAATCCAGTCTTCCAGGGAGCGGTCGAATCGGCAAAGAGGCTGAAGGCGGCGCCGGTGTTCTCGGTGTGGGTGAGGCGAAAGAAACCTGGAATTACCTGGATGTGAGAATAAAGGGCGATGCGTGCAGCCACGAGGTGCTTTGTCCAACGGTCAAGCAAGACCACGACAAGGACGATAAGGAGGTAGATGGCGCGCGCGGAGTTCTTGGTCATCCCTAATAGTTAGCCTGTAAATATCTTAACCTGCTCGGGCCGCGTACCGCTCGATTCCGCCCAACAGATTCCCGTCCTCTTCTTTTTCTCCGCAATCTTTCATTTTCACCTATCCGGGGCGCAGTGTGTCCATGTATTCTTATGCCGCCTTGAGCCGGACGCGCAACGCGCGACGCGGAACGGACGCCTGCTCTGGGTTGTTCTAATTCCTATGTTTGCGATATACGCTCATGAGGCTTCTGAAACGTTGGAAAGGTCGAACTCTGCTGTTCCTCGCGGTAGTCGGGCCGGGGATCATCACCGCGAACGTCGACAACGATGCCGGCGGCATCCTGACCTACTCGCAGGCTGGGGCCCAGTACGGATTTCTTTTGTTGTGGACCATGATACCGATCACGCTGGCGCTGATCGTGGTGCAGGAGATGAGCGCCCGTATGGGAGCGGTAACCGGCAAGGGCCTGAGCGACCTGATCCGCGAAGAGTTCGGGCTTCGCATCACCTTTCTGATGATGCTGGGCATTCTGATTACCAACTTCGGTAACGTAGTCACGGAATTTATTGGCATCGCCACCAGCCTGGAATTGTTCGGACTTTCGCGGTACGTGACAGTACCGGTATGCGGTGTGATCGTTTGGCTGATCGTGGTGAAAGGTCAATACAAGAGCGTGGAGAAGGTGTTCCTCGCTGCCTCTTTCTTCTATGTCACCTACATCTTTGCCGGGGCGCTGGCGCACCCGGCATGGAAAGTTGCAACGATCGCAACCTTCAAGCCGCCCGAGTGGGCTAAGTTTCGGGAGCAGGCGTACTTGTACATGGTGATTGGGGTGGTGGGAACGACGATTGCGCCTTGGATGCAGTTCTATCTTCAGTCCTCAATTGTGGAAAAGGGCGTCACGCGGCGTGGACTTCAGGCTTCGCGCTGGGATGTGATTACGGGCTGCATTTTCACGGACGTGGTTGCCTGGTTCATTATCGTAGCCTGCGCCGCAACTCTGTTCGTGCATGGATACCGCGACATTAAGTATGCCGCAGATGCCGCACAGGCCCTGAAACCGCTGGCCGGACAGTATGCGTACATTCTGTTTGCCGTCGGGTTATTCAATGCTTCCCTTTTTGCGGCGTCAATTCTGCCGCTTTCCACCGCTTACACGGTGTGTGAAGGGATGGGTTTTGAATCCGGAGTGGACAAGAAGTTCAGCGAAGCTCCGTTTTTCTACTGGCTTTACACCCTGTTGATTGTGGCTGGCGGGGCCGTGCTCTTAATACCGGGGCTGCCGCTGGTGAAGATTGCAGTCCTGTCACAGGTTGTGAATGGTATTGTGCTGCCTTTCGTGCTGATTTTCATGCTGCTGCTGATCAACAAAAAGGAATTGATGGGCGAATACGTGAACACGCATTTGTTCAACGCCATCGCCTGGCTAACGACGGCGGTTATGATCGGGCTGACGGTTGCGTGGTTCTGGACCTTGAAAGGCAGCGGCTAGCGCGATGACTGGTCGAGCCGTGGGCTGGCCGAGATATTCGCAAAGTCAAGGAAGCCTCCCAGCAGCCAGATCCTTCACCAAGGATGCATCCGCTTCGAGGAAATCATACGAGGGCAGAGAGTTAGGTGCGGTCCACCGCAGATCGCGGAAGATGCGGTTTTCGAGTTCGCCCTCATATTCGCGCACGATGAAAAAACGCAACTCGACTGCGGCGCCATTCGGATACGTGTGCTGGACGCGAGCGATCTCGTCGCCAACCTTGGCATGAATGCCTAATTCTTCCTCCAACTCGCGGCGCAGGGCGTCGCGAGGTTGCTCGCCTTCTTCGATCTTTCCGCCCGGAAATTCCCATTTGAGCGGCATCGTTTGATGTCTCGTGCGTTGGCAGACTAGCAGTTTGCCATTCTTCTCGATCACCGCTGCGACAACCCGTTTCATGACAGGGAACTCGTGGCCGTGTGTAGCGCGCTTACGACTGGATCCATGCAGCCCGTTATCAGCCCAATACGTCCGATCTCGGCCACACGTACCTCACCATTTTCAACTCTCATTTAGACTGCTCCAGCTTCTTGCCCACAACCTCGGCGCAGAACTGGACGAGTTCCTTGTCCTCAGCTCCGAATGCGGCTGGGAAGTGGCTATCGATATCGAGTTCGCCTGCGACATGTCCCTTCACGAAAACAGGCACAACAATTTCGGACTTCGTCTCCAGCGAACAGGCAAGATAGCGGGGATCTTTGCTGACGTCGTCGACCACGACTGTTTTCCCGCTAGAGGCTGCAGCTCCACAAATTCCTTGATTGAGCGGGATGCGCGTGTGTGGAGTCATGGCGCCCACGAATGTATCAAGCACCAGCACCGGAGGTCGGGCCCCTGGCTCGAGCATATAAAATCCAACCCAATTGTACTTAAGCATACGGTCATGCAACAGCTTACAGACACCTTGCATGAGAACGTTGGTCGTCGGTGCCGCTTCAGCAAGTAAGGTGACTTCGTGGCGAATCTCTTCTATTCGGATGGCGATGGCCATGAGCAGAATCTTAACTCAGAGTGAGAGATTCAAGGCTGTGGAAGATGGAACGCCGGTAATCTGGCGGATCCCCCTCGTACTGTCAAACAGCTCAGGATGGATCGCAAAGGCCAGAGCATCAAGCCCCTGGAGAAGCGTGGGAGCCGGCGTGTTTAGGTATTCATCCCGAACGCAGTAGACCCGGGAGGTGACTGCAGCGCAAGTTCCTTGCCACTTGCGGTCGCCCACGATCTTCTCCAGTGGGACGCGATCGCCCGCTCCGCACCAGGCGGCGATCAAGATATCAGGATCCATGCCAGCAACTTCTTCGGCGGAAATCTGCCGCCCTGGGGTGCCCAGAAACTCACCTCCAGCGGCTTCGACCAGTTCCGCCACCCAGGGCTGCGACGCAATCAGCGGCTTGCCCCATTCTTCGCAGAAGACTCGCGGCCGCGGTAGCCCCATCGTGCGAGCGCAAACCTCTTCGATTCGTTGCTGCATACGTGTGATTACCCGTTCGCCGTGATCGACCGCCCCAACAGCGCCCGCGATGGTGGCGATGTCTGTGTAGATGTCCGCCAAAGTCTTAGGAGCAAGCCCGATAAAGCGCGCGCCGGACTTGAGTATTTCGACGACCGCCTTTTCCTGATAAGGCACTGAAGCGATGACGAGGTCGGGGTGGGTGGCGATAATCTGTCCGGCATTGGCAGTCCACGAATCGGCAAGGATAGTACTCTCTTGTGATGTGATTGCGGGAACCACATCCGCGCAATACTTTGTGCACGCGACTATGCGATCCAGTTCACCAATCTCGGCGAGAACAACGGTCGCGCTCGGCTGCAGACAGGCGACGCGGCGTGGGGTGTGGTCAGGCATGAATCTCAACTAGGGTTTGAGGCGACTCAACGCGGCTGAAAGAACCTCCAGCGCCAAATGGGCAGCGTGGGTCGAGGCTTGAGGCAGGCCGCCGACGGCCGCAGTGACGTCCCCGCGTCGCAGGTTCTTAGCTTCGTCGAACGTCTTCCCCGCAACCAATTCCGTCAACGCCGAACCACAGGCTATCGCCGCGACGCATCCCTTTGCTTTGAACTGCACCTGGGTAATTCGGCCCGCGCTTTGTTTCAGGGTTAATCGCAGCACGTCTCCACAGGCCGGATTTTCAATTTCCGCCGTCGCGTCGGCATCAGCAATCTCACCGGCATTTCGCGGATGCTCAAAATGGTCGAGTAATTGCGCGGAATACATTGGCAAGACAATTGTAAATGGCCCACCTTCGTCGCACACCTAACTCCGTGAATGCGTGCCCTCGGGAAAATAAATTCGCCAGCCGCGTTCCCTGGCAGTGACCTCAAGGTCTGGACTCGGATTGACTGCAATCGCACATTTTGCCATCGCCAGCATTTCTGTATCCCAGCGGGAATTGCCAAAAGCAGCGTCAATTTCTTTTTTGACGATTTCGCGAAGCGCCTGCGGTTTGCCGGCACCCGAGGGTACGCGGATTAGGCGATCGGTAATGGTGGCGCCATCCAGTTCCACCTTGGCGGCAAGTATGCGGTTTTCCGGTACGCTGAAATGTTTCATCCCGGCGCGGATCACCCATTCGTTGGAAGAAGAAACTACCCAGATCTCGCAGGCGTTTTCCTGCAGGCGGCGGACAAGTTCGCGCATTTCCGGAAAAATCTGCGCGACGAAGAACTCGTCGAAAAAGCGGGCGGCTGCATCCATGATCTGCAATTCTCCAACGCCCCGGTGCATAGTGACCATTTCGCCGCACATCGTGGTTTCGTCGACCTCGCCGCGCCGGTAGGCAGCATAACGTTCCCGCATGGGACGATCGAGGGCGTCGGCAACGATGTCGCCTTGTTTGAGTTCCCAATCGAAGAAGCGCTCGCCGGCGTCGCCCGACCATAGGGTACCGTCGCAGTCAAATGCTGCGACGCGCGGCTGAAGACGGAGAATGGAGTCGAGAAATTCGTTGGTGACCGGAAGAAATGCTTCTGCCTCGGCAGCGTTCATCTAGCGACGATAACGTGATTGCAGGGAAGCGCGCAATGCGCATCGGTCAGGACGAGCGCGCCATTAGTCCTGCGTATTCCTGAGGCGTATTGATATTCAACGCTACAAATGGGTCGTCGACTGGCACATACTGGATGTGCTCCTGATGCGCGTGCTCGATATCGCGGGCAATTGATGTGGCCGGGACGCGGAGAAACGCTTCCATCATTTCACGGCGGAGCAGGTAAGGGTGCCCATGCTTGCCAGAGAACTCAGGGATGACCGCCCAGATATTCTGATCCGAGATTTCGAAAGCGTCGCGCAAAGCCTGGATAGTTGCACCGCCGACCGGAGGGCGGTCGACGAGGGTCACCATAGCGGCATCACGGCCATGGTTGAGCACCTCGTGCAGACCCACTTGCAGCGAACTGAACTGGCCACGGCCCGGGTCCGGGTTAACCACAAAAGACGCACCGTGAGCATAGATCACCGGTGCAAGCGCGTCTTCATTCTTTCCGACCACCACCACAACGAACTCGGTGGCTAACGAAAGCGAGCGAATTGCCGCCGAAAGGAACGTCTCAGGAGAAGGCGGTTGGCCGACGGCTGAGGCAGGCCATGGCAGTAAGGCCTTATCCCGACCCATCCGCGAGGAATCTCCCGCAGCCAGGATTACGCCGGCGAAGCTAGGAGAGCGGGTCATGCAGCGAAGATAGCAGGAACCACGGGAAATTGTTGATTTTTCATGGTCGATTGTCGAACGGAAAGAATGTCCGCCACCAGGATAATCGGAATCGGCAAACCGCGATCAAGAATTCATTCGTGTTCATCCAGTGCCGCATCCGGCACACCGCTCTCTTCGGGCTGGGAGGCTTGAGAGCGGAACCAGCTCATGTGGGCCAACGCGGTATTGGCATGCCGGCGAATCGCGATCAACTCCGCGGTGATCGCAACCGCAATTTCCTCCGGCGTAATGGCGCCGATGTCGAGACCGATGGGCGCGTGAACCCGCTCGAACAGATGCGCGGGTACGCCTTCCTTCTGCAGCGTCTTGAAGATTTCGATCACTTTACGCTTGGAGCCGATCATGCCCACGTATCGGGCGCGAGTCTGCACCGCCCAGCGCAGGATGCGCATGTCGTCACGATGTCCTCGTGTAACGATTACGATATAGGAAGTCTCATTGGGGTCGAACTTCCGAACGGCCTCGTCAAAATCCAGCGCGTGCACTTCTCGAGCGGCGGGAAATCGTTCTTTGGTGACGTAGGAGGTGCGATCGTCCGTGACGATGAGATCGAAGCCCGCAGCGGCGGCTGCTTGGCAAAGGTTGACAGCGACGTGGCCTGCGCCGAATACATAAAGTAAAGCTGGAGGTAGCACAGGCTCGACGAAAACCTCGAGTGTGCCGCCGCACACGAGTCCTGTATCGTACTTCGGGTCCTGGTTCAGATCAAAGGTCAGCGTCCGGGGCTTCTCGGATTCCATCACCTCACGGGCGGCCTGCCAAACGTCGGCCTCGACGCAGCCTCCGCCAATAGTGCCCACAATCGAGCCGTCATCGCGTACCAGCATCTTCGCCGTGCGGAACGAAGGAATTGAACCGCGCACATTAACGATGGTGGCGACGGCGCCGCGTCGTCCTTCACGGCGGAGCTGGACAATTTGTTCGTAGATGTCCATACGGCAAGAAAGCAGCTTGATTTGATTATCAGTCGCTTATAGGAGGGAGTCAAACAGCCCCGGTGTGTTAGTTTCAGGCTTTTAGGAGGTCATATGAAAGCAGCCCGCATTCATCAATTTGGTGGGCCGGAAGCTTTGATCTATGAAGATGTCCCCGATCCGCAACCGCGCAAGGATCAAGTAATGGTGCGAGTGCGAGCGTGCTCGCTGAATCATCTGGATATATGGGTACGCAAGGGGCTGCCGGGAGTGAAACTGCCGCACATTCTTGGCAGTGATATCGCTGGCGAAGTGGCCGAGGTGGGTGATTACGTCAGCGGATTCCAAACAGGCCAGCGGGTGCTGCTGGCTCCGATGCTCTTTTGCGGGCATTGCGAGAAGTGTGTCGCTGGGCTGCAAAACCAGTGCCGCGAATTCGCAGTCCTGGGCAATGGGGTAGACGGCGGGAATTGCGAATTGATCGCGGTGCCTTCTGCGAATGTGATTCCGATTCCTGACTCATTCAATTTCAACCAGGCGGCAAGCGTACCGCTGGTGTTTGTCACGGCCTGGCACATGCTTGTCGGACGAGCCGGCATCCGCCCAGGACAGACCGTGCTGGTGTTGGGAGCGAGTTCCGGCGTCGGCATTGCAGCGATTCAGATCGCAAAGCTCTTCCACTGTCGCGTGATCACGACCGCGGGCGACGAAGCGAAGCTGGCAAAAGGCCGGGAGCTGGGCGCGGACTTCGGCATCAATCACTATCAGCAAAGGATTTCCGAGGAAGTGCGGAGGATCACAAACAAACAGGGCGTCGACGTTGTGGTCGAGCACGTGGGCGCCGCCACTTGGGATGAGAGTGTGAGGTCACTCAAGAGTGGCGGCACGCTGGTGACCTGCGGAGCCACCACCGGGCCGCACGTCGCAATTGATCTGCGCCACTTGTTTGGGCGGCAATTGTCGCTGCTCGGCTCCTACATGGGAACAATGGGCGAACTGCATGAAGTTTTGAAACATGTATTTGCCGGGCGGCTGCAGCCAGTGGTCGACCGTGTATTTCCCCTCAGCGAAATCCGGGCCGCGCATGAGTATTTGGAGAGGAGTCAGATGTTTGGGAAGATTGTGATAAATCCGTAATCATTTTTCCACCGGCTTTCGCAGCCGCGACGAATTGGACTCAGCAGGCGTGCCCCGAAGCTTCTGTGGTTTAGAATACTTCCATGTCCCGCGAATTAAATTTCGGCCCCTACGTAGATCTCGAAAACGGCAAGAAAGTGGTTAAGGATCTGACCTTCGGCAATCCCACGCCGGAAGGCGTGGTGCTGACCACGCTCGATTCAGCCGTGAACTGGATGCGGAAGGGTTCCATCTGGCCGATGACGTTTGGCTTGGCCTGTTGCGCGATCGAGATGATGTCGATGGGAGCAGCGCGATTCGATATTGCGCGCTTCGGTGCGGAAGTATTTCGCCCGTCACCGCGCCAGAGCGATCTGATGATCATTGCTGGGCGTGTGTCCAACAAGATGGCGCCAGTGATCCGACAATTATGGGAGCAGATGCCGGAGCCGAAGTGGGTGATTTCCATGGGAGCATGTGCTACCTCCGGCGGCGTCTTCAATAATTACGCGCTGGTGCAAAGTGTGAACCAGGTGATTCCTGTCGACATTTATGTTCCCGGCTGTCCGCCGCGTCCTGAGCAACTCATCTACAGCATTACTCTTCTGCAGGAAAAAATTCAGCAGGAACGCGGGACTATCAAGAAGGCTTTCAATCTGACGTAGGATCAGCACCCGCCAATCGACCTTCGGAGTATAGCTAACCCCTGAAGAGGTCATTCTGCAACAATACTGTTTCATTCTTCGAGTCCGGGCAAGCAATTGCTGAGCAACAACTTGGCGCTGCGAGTTCCAGAACAGGAACATCTTGCGCGAAGAATACGAAACCATTCTCCTCTCTCTTGAATCTAAGGAATTGAGCGCAGGCGTAGTGATTCTCGCACAGGGCCCGGTCAGAAGAGCCCAAGCGAATTAACCAGGGTGGAAGGTGCTCCATGATGGCAAGATTGATTGATGCGATTTTCGGTTGTAGGCATTCGCGTTATAGTTTCCCCGTAACCCTCCGCGGAAAGGCACGCCGACCCAAAGCCGGTGCATTGACTGGAACATACGTGGCGTGCCTGGATTGCGGAAGAGAATTTCCCTACGATTGGCAGGAGATGAAGGTCATCACATCACCGTCCGAGAGGCGGCAGTATATGGCCGCGCTCGCTACCAAGGAAGCTGCCTGAATGCAGTTAGGGTTCTTGACGGCAATCAGCTCTGTTGTTCCCATGCGCAAAGGCGATTAGAAATCTAGCCTGCCGCTAGAGCTGCTGAGGTTCGTTTTTCCAACGGCACAAACTCCCGCGCTCCATGCCCTGTGTAGACCTGTCGGGGCCGGGCGATCTTCTGCTCCGGATCTGTGATTAACTCCTGCCACTGCGCCAGCCAACCTGCCGTCCGCGGGATGGCAAAAAGCACCGTGAACATTTCTGGCCGGAAGCCCATCGCCTGGTACATGATGCCGGAATAGAAGTCGACATTAGGATAAAGCTTGCGCTTCACAAAATAATCATCTTCCAGCGCGATTCGCTCCAACTCGAGAGCAATCTCCAGTTTCGGGTTGCGTCCCGTAACCTCGAAAACTTGCTCTGCGCACCATCGAATGATCTTCGCCCGAGGGTCGTAGTTCTTGTAGATGCGATGTCCGAATCCCATCAACTTGAAGTGCCCTTCTTTCACCTTCTGGATGTAGGCGGGCACTTTGTCCTTCGAGCCAATCTCATCTAGCATCTTCAAAACTTCTTCATTGGCTCCGCCGTGCAACGGTCCAGCCAGAGCAGACGCTGCCGACGCCATAGAGAGGTAGGGATCGGTTTGCGCGCTGCTCACCGAGCGCATTGCGTTGGTGCCGCAGTTTTGCTCGTGGTCCGCATGCAATATGAATAGAATGTCGAGCGCCCGCGCAATCGCCGGATTGGCCACATACTTCGGCTCGACCATCTTCCACAGCATGTTCATGAAGTTCTCGGCATAGTTCAAATCATTGTCCGGATACACATAGGGAAATCCCACGTTATGCCGGTATGACATGGCCGCAATGGAGGGCACTTTACCAATCAACCGCTGGATCTGAAGCAGCCGGTTACTGGCGTCGTGCACATGGCGGGCGTCCGGATAGACGGTTGACAGCGCGGCCACCGTGCTCACAAACATTCCCATAGGATGGCCATCGTAGCGGAAACCTTCCATGAATTTCTTTGTGCTCTCGTGAAGCATAGTGTGGTGCGTGATGTCATGCACCCAGTTCTTCAGTTGGGGCTCCGTCGGCAATTCTCCGAACAACAGGAGATACGCGACTTCCAGGAAGGTGCAGCGCTCGGCCAGCACTTCGATAGGATATCCGCGATAGCGCAGAATCCCCTGGTCACCATCAATGTAGGTGATGCTGCTGCGGCATGATGCCGTGTTCATGAACGCCGGATCGTAGGTCATCAGTCCAAAATCTTCCGGACCCGTCTTGATTTGCCGCAGGTTCATCGCCCGGATTGTGCCATCCTCGATGGGGATGGTATACGTCTGACCGGTGCGATTGTCGGTGATGGTGAGTGTGTTCTGTGGCATGAAAGTGCAGCTCCTCTATATCGCTATACTGCTAACGTAGTCTACCCTTACTTGATTCCATAACCTGCCGCTATGACCGGGATCACGTAGTTCCGTGACCATATTACAGTTCTGGCCCGTCCAGCCCAAATAAATCCGCATCTCGCGCGTCGCAAACACAAAAACCGGCGGCCATGGCCGCCGGTCACTGACCCATCCAGCACCTAGTTCGACGAATCATCCCGCCGTTTCAGAGTCGGACGATCATCGTCGGGGTTGCTGGTTCCCGATTTGTCGTCCCCGCTGGCGGAAGTCCGTCGCAAGCTGGGTTTGTTCTCGTCTCTCTGATCCAGGACCTTGTGGCGATTCTCAATCGACGCCAGCCGCGATTTTACATCGTCGAATTCCGAAGTGGTCACAACGTATTCCGCCTTCGCCGGCAGAATCTTTCTAATCTCTTCTTGCGTTTTCTCGATACGGTCTGGAGTCTGCGGATGCGTATCGAAGGTTTTGGCCAGCGTACCTGGCTTCTTCTTCTCCATCGCCTGAATCTTTTCGAAGAAAGAAACAAAAGCAGACGGATCGTAGCCGGCGCGATACATGTATTCGACGCCAAGATAGTCCGCTTCCGCCTCGAACCCGCGCGAGAATTTCAGAAAGCCAAGCATCGCCGCTGGTCCCGCAGCTTCGTAAGCTCCGTAGCCAATTCCCCCGCCCACAAAGATCAGAGGAATGGTGGCCAGTTGCATCAATGTTCCACGCGTTTGTTCGCGGGCCAGATGGCAGGCCGCCACGTGCGCGATTTCGTGGGCCATAACGCCCGCCATTTCCGCTTCTTCGTCGGCGGCGAGGATCAATCCGGAATTCACATAGAAGAATCCACCCGGCAGCGCCATGGCGTTCACCACATCGGAGTCGATCACCTTGATCGTGAATGGCACCTGCGCATCCGAGTTCCGTACCAGGTTCTGCCCGATTCGGTTGACATACTCCGTGACCACAGGATCATTTACCAGCTTGATCTGCGATTCAACCTGCTGGGCATAAGATCGCCCCATGGCCACTTGCCGCTCTATGCTGTACCAGTTGCCCACGCCGCGGCCGCAACCGACATTGCGATTACCCACCGCATCCACGTCGGTCTTCGAGCCATCGTGCTTGATCTGACTGTCATCCTGCGTCGGCAGATTGGCCGGCGGCTGCGCGGGAGCGTTTTGCACGTCGCCCGACTTTGGCTGGTTCGTATTCTTGTCCTGATCCTGCGCCATCGTCCAGGGCACTGCGCTGAACGCCGCCAATCCCACCGCGATCGCCAACCGACGCAACTTCATAGGAACTCCTTTACCCGACCCACTCTTACCCGGATTATACGCCCGGCATGCACACCCCGATCCAGAACTTGCCTATAAAGTTAGACGCAGCCTTTGGCCCAGGGGGTTATCCGGTTTTAGGTAAGGAAGGGGAGCAATCCTGGTTCAAGATATCGTGCGCCAAGCGCCCTTGCCCCATTTTCAGCTCAGTCGTAACATGGCCCCTTCGTCTTCCGTTGGATCAGGAGGTGCCCTTGCTCGACCGTCGCCGTTTTCTCTCCACCGCCGCTACCGGGCTCGCCGGCGCTGCCGCCCTGCGCGGGAATCTACTCGCGCAACTTGCGGGCGTGCCCGCCACTCTTCCGGACTCCACCCTGTTCGAGGCGAACGAAGACGCCTACTGGGCTGAGATTCGCAAACAATTCCTCATCCCGGAGGATGAGATTTACCTCAACAACGGCACCGTCGGCTCCAGCCCAGTTCCGGTGCTGCGCGCCATTTTCGACGGCTACACCACTACCGAGAAAATGGACCAGCAGGATCCCGAAGACTATCCCATCTGGGGATACGCCTCCTGGAACGAATTCCGCGATCCCCTGGCCGCCTTCGTGGGCTGCCGTCGCGATGAGATCGCTCTGCTCCGTAATGCCACCGAAGCTAATAGCTATATCGCTAATGGTGTCGACCTGAAGCCGGGCGACGAAGTCCTCATGACCGACCAGGAGCATCCCGGCGGCGAGCATCCCTGGAATCTCAAGGCTAAGCGCTACGGCATTGTCGTAAGGAAAGTCACGCTTCCGCGTCCCGTGAAAGACGCTGCCCAGGTTCTCAATCTCTTCAACGACGCCATCACCTCCCGCACCCGCGTCATTTTCTTCAGCCACATTACTACATTCTCCGGTGTCGTGCTGCCTGCGAAAGAACTCAGCGCGCTCGCCCGCTCAAAGGGCATTCTCTCCGCCGTGGACGGCGCTCACGTGCCCGGCATGATGCGCCTGAACCTTCACGACCTCGGCTGCGACCTGTACTCTTCCAGCCCGCACAAATGGCTGCAAGCTCCCAAAGGCTCCGGCTTCCTGTATGTGCGCGACGAAGTCATCGACCGCCTCTGGAACACGATCGTCACGGAAGGGTGGAACGATCCCAAATTGCGTGCCGAGCGCTTCCAGCGCATCGGCAGCTCCAACGTGCCAGCCCTCTGGGGACTACTCGCCTCCATCAAGCTCGCCGACGACATAGGCTTGGATCGAATCGAGCGCCGTCATCGTACCCTTGCCGATTACATGCTAGCTGGGATGAAAAAATGCGGCGCCGAATCCTGGACCTCGCCTGATCCCGCCCTGCGCTGCGCCATCGTGACGGTCAACGTCCCACCCGTCCCGCGCATGGACTTGGAAAACTGGATGTGGAAGATGCACAAGATCCGCATCCGCGGCGGCGACCCCAACAAGCTACGGTTGTCGACGCCCTATTATTTGCAGAAGAAGGATATTGATCGCTTTCTGGAAAAGTTCGACGAGTATAAACGCGAGAAGAAGCTCGCCTAGAGCGAGAAATGCTTTTGAAATGATCGTTGGTGAGCGTGATGACTAAGGAAAAAAGACCTCGGACCAACCGAAGGATCCTTGCCAGCCTCAAGCGAAGCTCGCGCATCTCGCAAAGCCGAAGAAAAAGTTCTTAGGCCCGCTGAGGGGCATCATCAAGATCGTCGGCGACATCGAATCGGCGATCGAACCACCTGAAGCTTGGGAAGGCTTGAGGTAATTACGCGCGGGCGAGGGCGCCCGCGCCACACGAGCTAGTCGTAATACTCCAACCCCAAGTGCGTGATCAGTTCCTCGCCCTTCAAGTGCCGCAGCGTGTTCTTCAGCTTCATCAACTGAATAAACAAATCGTGTTCGGGATAAAGCCCCGGCGCGGTCATCGGCGACTTAAAGTAAAAGCTTAACCATTCTTGAATGCCCAGCCCGCGGAGTTCCGAACAGCGCTTTGCCAGATCCATCAGTAGCACGAGATCGAGCACAATCGGCGCCGCAAGAATCGAGTCGCGGCACAGGAAGTCCACCTTAATCTGCATCGGATAACCCAGCCATCCGAAGATGTCAATATTGTCCCAACCCTCTTTGTTATCACCGCGTGGCGGATAATAGTTGATGCGAACCTTGTGGAAAATATTCCCGTATAACTCGGGATACAACGCAGGCTGCAGAATGTGCTCCAGCACTCCCAGCTTCGACTCTTCCTTCGTCTTGAACGAGCCCGGATCATCGAGCACTTCTCCGTCACGGTTGCCCAGAATGTTGGTCGAATACCAACCGCTCAGGCCGAGTAACCGCGCCTTGAATGCCGGTGCTAGAACCGTCTTCATCAGCGTCTGCCCGGTCTTGAAATCTTTTCCGCAGATCGGCGCTTCGTTCTGTCGCGAGAGTTCGAGCATCGCCGGCAAGTCCACCGTGAGATTCGGCGCGCCATTCGCGAACGGCACTCCCTCCATCAATGACGCGTAGGCGTATATCATCGAGGGCGCAATCATCTCGTCGTTTTCGCGCAGCGCCTTTTCGAACGACTTCACCGATTGGTGCGCTGCCGTCGGCTCGATATAGGACTCAGTTGATCCGCACCACATCGTGATCAACCGGCTCGATCCACTGGTTTTCCTGAAGTCGCGGATGTCCTCCCGCAACTGCTCGGCAAGATCCATCTTCGTCTTGCCCTTCTTCACATTCGGCCCGTCGATCTTCTTCACATAATTGTGATCAAACACCGCCGACAGCGGCTTCACCGACGAAAGAAATGGCTTTAACTGGTCGAGCAGCCTTTGATCCAGCACGCCGGCATTCGAGGCCGCCTCGTACATGTTGTCTTCAAAGATGTCCCAGCCAGTGAACACCAGGTCGTCGAGTCCGGCCAGAGGTACAAACTCTTTGATCTTCGGCGAACGGCCGTCCGTGCGCTTGCCCAGCCGAACCGTGCCCATCTGCGTCAGCGACCCGATCGGTTTCGCCAGTCCCTTGCGGATCGCCTCTACACCAGCAACAAAGGTCGTCGCCACCGCACCCATGCCCGGGATCATCACTCCCAGCTTTCCTTTCGCGGGTTGGATCGTGCCGTTGTGCGAGGAACCGCTCTTCGCCTTGCCTGCTGATTTCACTTCAACCTGCGCCGTCTTCGCGGATTTCTTCGGTGTCGCCATATGTTGGCCGCTTCCTCAGTAAGAATCTATAGGGATGTGCAAACCTTGTATGTTCTCGTATTGGAGAGGACTTTTGCAAACGACAGGGGTCAAACGCGCAGAAAATCGGTTTAACGGGGCAGAGCGGGCATCGGGTGGAAAAGACTTAGCGTCAGGCTTCAGAAGGATCCTAGCGTGCGAAACCTGAAACTTGAGGAAGAGACGCCGCCCCCCCGACCTTCCGCATTCGTCACAGCAACCGGACAGAATCGTCATGCGTCAAAGCCGCTACACCGGTCTGTCTGTGCTGTTCATCGAATGACCTTATCAGGACAATTCCCGTGATCACGTACGCCCAGACCAGGTAACGATCTTCAGGCGATGGATAAAGAAGAAAATGTGCCAGAACGGCGAAGCTAACAACTATCAACAAAGGGTCTTGGCGACGTCTCCAAGCCAAAAGTCCCAGAAGAATCCAAACTGCCACGCGGTCGGCTACCCCCACCGCTCCATACACAAGGGCGTAGACATATTCTCTGATCGTGAGCACGTGCGGTATCTGGGCCGGGTAACGACCGCTAATGAAACTGAAGCGAAAAAGGACAATCCAGCCGTAGTTCCCAGCCCAATGATTGATGCCGAGGACGATCCCGATTGCGAACGCGGCAAGTACTGCCGCAATCGACCTTGGCAGTCTCTGTTTCCACGCCAGGCACACCAGAACGGCAAACAGAATTAAAATGTTGTCCGTTCGCACTCCAAGCGAAACGAACAGAAGACCAAGGGCAATTCCGATCCTGCCGACCCAAAAGCCACAGCGCGGGAATCACAACGAAGCGGCCAACGCATCGGGCCCGCCTAATCTGCCCAATGAAACAACTGGCGATGCAGCGACGAGCAAGCAACTTAGAAGTGGCCGTTTCGTCCAAACCAGAACGATGATCCCGATGCCAAATAGTGCCGTTGCCGAAATAAAGCGGATGGCACTTTGCATGAGAAAAACGCTACTCACAACCCGAATAACGACTAGATAGATAGGCCGAATGGTGTACATCGGCTCCAGTTCCAAAAGGTGCTGAGGACTATCCAGAATGGAGCTCTCTTCGGCCCGAGGGCTCTCATGTTTCACGATGGGGTACACGACCTGGACGGATTGGGATTTTCCACGGACCGCTGCTTCGTAAATGTAACGGTCGAGATTGTCAATTGGACGACGGTAGCAAGCAAAGGCCAATCCCGCCAGGAACAAGATACAGAATCCCCACTTTGCGAAAGAAAGCAAGGCTGAAGGTCTCACAATGAGTTTGTCCGATCTCCTCAACTACAGCGCCTCGACAACACGCGCGGCGTTATAGCCCAGATACTCAGACAGCTACTCGCGATCAGCGTCAACCCTACCGCGCCATGCCACACTCATGAATCAGTTCCATGAATTTTTTGCGTTGGACTCTGGCGAAGACTTCCTTCATAGTGGACTTACTTCGTAAACCAGCTCTGCAGCCGGTCCCGCGAAGCTGATGTTTGCATGCTGGCCCTGATGTCGGTATTGCAATTCTCCTGACCTCGTTGTTCTCCACCTCAATCTGAGCCCACGCCATTCGGCCTCGCGCCGGTAGTGTGCTCTTCGGACCAAGAACAGGAGATTCCAATGAAATCGATTCGCAAGTTCGTCTACGCCGTTGTTTTGACTTTGAGTGCTCTGAACTTTGCACCCATCCTGGCTTCTGCCCAGGACGAGGCAGGAACTTTCACGCTGCCCCACGAAGTGCTTTGGCAGAATGCCACGGTCCCAGCCGGAGATTACAGGTTCACACTCCAACCCGTGGGCCCGTCGGAAATGCTCACGCTCAGAAAATTGTCGGGCACGCCCGAGTCCTTCATGCTAATGGTGAATGATACCGACGTTGCTGACAGTTCCAAGACCGCGAGCCTGGTAATCAACTCGAAGTTCGGCGAGCGCTACGTCAGCGCCATGAACCTTCCCCAGTTTGAAGTCACGCTGCACTTCGCAGCGCCCGCAAACTCAGGGAAGGAAGTGGCTGAGATGCACACCGCTTCAGCCGCAAGCTCCGCCCAATAACTGCTCGGTATCCCGAGAGCAGATCTGCCATAGATCTGCTCTCGGTTGTTTTATG
>Ga0116114_1000580_pt1 | contig 22611 bp, 16 predicted proteins | sample June2015DPH_10_5_FD_89823 | JGI IMG/M metagenome (GOLD analysis project Ga0116114, IMG submission 89823) | Peatland microbial communities from SPRUCE experiment site at the Marcell Experimental Forest, Minnesota, USA - June2015DPH_10_40 | ecosystem: Environmental > Terrestrial > Soil > Wetlands... | reverse complement strand
TTAAAGTACTTGGTAATATATAAATCTACATTAAAAAACGTAGGCATATTTGCACTGTTCTCAAGGCCAGTTCTTTCATTCATAAAAGAAGGGGTATAAGGTAAACCTGAATCCAACTGTCCTACGGCGCTTATTATATAATCTTGAGGTATTCCGGCAGTCAGTGTAAAATTAAGTGAATGTCTTCTATCCCAGTCTAGCGGAACAAGCTGCGAATTTATTTGTACCGGCGGACTCTCCTGTGCTTTAGTATAATCTTCATTCGGATCCGAGGCATCGCCTTCTGCTACCTGATAAGTGTAATCTATAGTACCGCCAAATCCTCCGGTGAATTTTTTAGTGAGCGACAATGTAAAACCGCTAACAGCTCCATAGTCCTGGTTTATATACTCGGCAAACTTTTTAAAATTATTTTTAACATGTATAGCTACACTTAAAAGATTTCGTATATCTTTATAATAAGTTGTAATATTTATACCAAGGTCATCGGTTATCTCCTGCTGTAAACCAAGTTCGTACATTACTGTCTCCTGAGGTTGTAAATCTGCATTACCAATTGTACTTCCGATAAGATCAGGATAATTACCGGTTAAAGGAATTCTAGAATTCGGGTTCATATACAGGTATTGAAAAGAGGGCACCTGGAAAAAGTGTCCGTATGAAATATGTACCGCCCCCTTATCGCTTATGGGATATGAAATACCAAGCCGCGGGCTTAATTGATGCTTTGCCGTAGCTGCTCTTGAAAGTGAGTCCGGGAAGGGCGGAGATAAACTGTCAAGTTCTGCAATATTATCCGGGTTAAGTAATACTCTTCCGTCAGGTTGAAAATAATCGTACCTAATACCGATATTTACTATTAAATAATCGAACTCAATTTTATCTTGTATATAGGCTGCCAGTTGATAAGGATGATTATTATAAACATTATAATCGAAAGCGCCCGGTTGAGGCAACTGCGGCTGATAATTTGTTGAAGCATCATCCATTATCTGGAAGTCTTTATAGTCCAGGGTATTTAAGTCTGCTTCAAACCCGGCTTTAATTTCATGTACGTTAGTTATTTGACTTGTAAAGTCAGCTTTTGCCGTATATGTTTTTGTATTATGCGTAAAGTACCAATTCTGGGTGCCGCCGGTGTAAAGAGCATTCCCGCCCACTTCATTAAATCTTTCCTGTGTTACATACCCCGGATCAAGCGGATTTTCATAAGTATATTGTTTATAAGCAGTTGTATATGCAGAGCCTAAAAGATCCAGGAATGAAGATCTGTTGAAGACATGAGTATAGCTTATGCTTCCAAGAAAACTATCTTGGTGATAAGTATAATTACCATCCGGATCAAATATAAACATATTATCAAATTCCGCATAGTCATGCTTTTGATAAAGCGCTTCCAGAACAATCCCTTTCCCGGAACCAACTTTAAAATCTAATTTACCCTGTAATGTAAGCTGGCGGGAATAGTTCATTGGCACATCTTTACCATCTCCGGTAGCGCCTACGTACCAATCGTTGGAATTATTGGCAGTAAAATCACTCGAATCTTTGGGATTAAAAATTCTCTTCCCATAAAGATATCCGTCATCACTTAAATATCTTCCGGAAGTATAAAATTTAATAAACTGATTTGTTGAAGGCACCGGACCGCTAAAGCTACCCTGAAGATTATAGGTTCGTAAGGGATTAAGTGGGCCCATGTATTGAAACAAATTTGTCCTTGAGGTTATATAATCACCCGAATAAGCAGAAAAACTGCCGTTATAATGATCTTCCGGAATTTTAGTAATCTGGTTTACTATACCGGACATTGCCTGCCCGTATTCTGCATTAAAAGTACCCGTAATTACCTGAAGTTCCTGAATGCTGTTTGTAGAAGCTTCCATTGTAGCTTCACCGGAGTAAACGTCATTAACGGAAACACCGTCTATTAAATATTTAACTTCACCTATTCTGCCGCCTCTGAAGTGTCCGTCCACAACGCCTGCCTGCAGATTTATTACAGACTGAACATCTTCAACCGGCAGCATAGAAATATTATTTCCACTTATACTTGCTTCTGTAGATGTAAGATCTTTTTGAACCAGAGGCTTGGAAGCTGTTACTTCAACGGTTTGAACCTGAACTGCCTGTTCACCCATTTCAATATCTAATTTTGTTGTTTGATCTACAGATACTCCGACGTTTTTAATATCAACAGAGGCATAACCTATAGTTGAAGCTTTAATCTGGTAGGTACCGGGCGGTATATTTATTATAAAGTAATTTCCATCTACATCAGCGGCTGCTCCCATTGAAGAACCAACTAATAAAATACTCGCGCCGATAAGCGGCTCTTTGGTCTTAGCATCGATTACTTTCCCGGCTATTTTACCCGTGGTTCCTGCAAAAATAACCTGTTGTAAAAGAATCAATAATAAGAAAAAAAATAATAAAATTTTATTAAGGCTGTAAAAAATATTCATATTTATTATGATTGCCTACTTTAATATTTAATAGCACGAAGTTAATTAAAACTATATTAAAATCATTTGAGAAATTGATAGTTATAAATTAGTACCGATTGTTTTACCACCCGCGACTAAAACCGTCCCCTCTTTGCTAAGGAGGGGAGTAAGTGGAGGTCGTTACTTAATAAGAATATATATAATTCATTTTTAATTCACGCACCTGTTACTAAAGATAAATAAATTACGGGGCGCCGTATTTCAAGCGCCCCGAGAAATCTGTTTATTTAAGCATAATCATCTTCTTAACCTGAACTTGTTCTCCTGCAGTTACTTTATAAAAATAAATACCGCTTGATACCAGGTGTCCGAAATTATTATTGCCGTTCCAAACGATCTGTTGAACGCCGGCTTTTTGATTCATGTTTACAAGCGTTTTTACTTCACGTCCAAGTATATCGTAAACAATTACTTTAACCAGAGCTGCTGTAGGCAGGCTGTAGCTGATTATAGTCGATGGGTTGAACGGATTAGGATAGTTTTGGAATACGGTAAAGTTAGTTGGTACAAGTTTATTCAAATTCTTAACAGCAGTAAGTCCTAAATTTTGAATTGACAAATCGTCAAAATAAATAGTTCCTGCAAATTGTGAATAAACATGTAAACGTGTTTCCATACCGATAGAAGATAGAGAATCCGGCACCTGAACATTTACACTAAATTGAGTCCAGTCAAATGATGTAGCATTCGGGAAAACGAATTGATAATCACTTCCTGAACTGCTATAACCGTCATTATTACCAACTTTGGGGAAAAATTGAGGTGTTACCCCAACAGACCACGTTGATGGATATTTTGAAGCAGAATCAGGAAGGAGTCCGCTTGCTTTAATCCATACACTTATACGGATATAATCACCGGGTTTAATTGTTGAATCGATGTAACTGAAAAGCTGTCTGTGTGTACCGATATAGCCATCATGTACCTGTCGATTAGTCGGTAAAACAAATTTCAAGGAATAACTTCCGCTATGTGAAGTTTCATTTGTAATAAGCGTATTTTCAAACCCATTTGCAATTAATCCGTCATTGCCTCCATTAGGCGGCAGCCAATAATACCAACCAGTTGGAACTCCTAATGAGGTATTCCAATCCTGTCCTGCCCAGTTACCGCTTCTTCCGGTAAAAATGAAATTATCCGCCCATACAGTTCCGGTTGCATTCATACCGCCTACAAAACTAATTATCATCTTCCAGGCTGCTTTTGGAAGCGATATTTGTCCTACTGTAGTAGTATCTGCAATCCATCCGGTGCTTGTAGCTGCAGTTTGATTTATCGGTAATTTTACAGTTCCGATCAAAGCTCCGGCGCTGTCATAAAATGAATATGCAATATACCATACTTGATCACTGGATGTCGGGTTTATATTTACATTCTGAGTTTTTACCCAAGCACCGAATAATAAATCCACATTTGCTGTAACTGTCGGTGACCAGATATCGCACATATTATCCGATACCCATGCAGCAGTGTCACTTGTTACAGTTTTTGATATTTTAATCGAATGTCCCATCGATAAAGATTGATCCGTTGCCCAGGTAAGTGAACTTCCGCCAGGTTGATTTGCTGTGCTCCAAAAAGCAGGCGCTGTTCCTTCAAAACCTGCTATTTGTGCAAATGTTGGTGAAGTCAATTTTGTAATAGTTAAATCGTCAAAATAAATCGTCCCTACAAATTGGGAATAAACATGTAAACGAGCCTCCATACCTATTTCACCGGCAGGGACCTGAACATCTATATAATATTGTGTCCAATCGAATGAGGTAAGGTTCGGGAATGTGAATTGATAATCATTTCCTGAACTGCTATAACCGTCATTATTACCAACTGCGGGGAAAAATTGAGGTGTAATACCAACAGACCATGTTGATGGATATGCAGCAGCAGAATCAGGAACAAGTCCGCTTGCTTTAACCCATACAGCAATTCTGATCTTATCACCCGGCTTAATTGAAGGATCTATATTGCTGAAAGGTAGTCTATGCGTACCGACATAGCCATCATGTACCTGGCGACCCGCCGGTAAAACAAACTTCAAGGAATAACTTCCGCTATGTGAGGTTTCATTTGTAACAACAGTATTCTCAAATCCATTTGCCAATAATCCGTCATTACCTCCATTAGGCGGCAGCCAATAATACCATCCTGTCGGTACACCTAATTGGGTATTCCAATCCTGTCCAGCCCAATTGCCGCCTCTTCCGGTAAAAATGAAATTATCCGCCCACACTGTTCCGGTTGCATTCATACCGCCCACAAAACTAATTATCATCTTCCAAGCTGCTTTTGGAAGCGATACCTGACCTACTGCGGTAGTATCGGCAATAAATCCGGTGCTTGTGGCTGCAGTTTGATCTATCGGTAATTTTGTAGTTCCGATCAAAGCTCCGGCACTGTCATAAAATGAATATGCGATATACCATTTTTGATCATCGGATGCCGGGTTTGTATTTACATTTAGAGTTTGTACCCATGCACCAAATAATAAATCCACATTTGCCGTAACTGTGCCCGACCATAAATCGCACATATTATCCGATAACCATGCGGCAGAGTCACTTGTTGTAGATTTCACAATTTTTATTGAATGCCCCATTGATACAGATGAATCCGTCGCCCAGGTTAACGCACTGCCGGTAGGCTGACTGCCAATATTCCAGAATGCAGGTGTAGCGCCCTCAAAACCGGCTATCTGGCTGAACGTATATCCCTGTGCCAGAAGTTGATTTGAAGAAAACCCCCCACAGAAAACAGCAAGAAGCATGATAAACAAAGGTCCAAATTTTTTCATAGCGAGCTCCTTATTAGTTAGGTGTTATTTGATGTTTAATTATTGTCGACTTTCTAGGAGAAGACAAAATATCTTTTAATTCTTCAAGCGGAGATAAGGCGGGCTTCAATTTACCGGCTTGAATTTTTTTATTTACTAAAAGTTCAACTGATCTGGAGAAAGTAAAAGGATTTAACAAAGAGCCTTTTATAGAAAGTTCTTTTAGGAAAAAGTTCTGAAGATTAATATTTACGGTATCTTTTTTACCGGATAGGCCAAAGATAATTACTCTTCCTCCCCGCTTAGGCAGGTTGACCGCCAACTTTGCAGCTTTGCTGTTACCTGCACATTCGATAACAACATCGGGACCACCGGAAGTGAAATCGGAAATTTGTTCCAACATATCTTTAAATTCCGGATCGAATACATATTCGGCGCCAAGCGAAGCAGCTATTTCTCTTTTTTCTGAAACAGGTTCAATCAACATAATTTTACCTGCCCCTGATATTTTTACAAGCTGAAGCATAAGCAAGCCGATTGTTCCGCCACCGATGATAACAACGCTTTCCCCGTGCTTTATTGCCGCCTGATCGATTCCTCTTACACAGCATGACAGAGGTTCCGCAAATGCAGCGGAAGTGAAAGAAAAATCTTTTGGAATAAAATAAGCCTGGGAAACAGGGACTAAGGAATATTCTGCAAAGCCTCCGTTTATGCTTACTCCTAAAGCTTTTAGATTGGAGCAGAAATTTATATTACCGTTTTTACAGTAGTAACATTCGCCGCAATAAATATTGGGGTCTATAGCAATATGATCCCCGGTATTAAATTCTTTAACATCTTTCCCCTTCTCAACAATTATTCCTGCGTATTCGTGCCCGGTAATTACAGGCGGCTTAGCATAAGATTCGCCGTTGAAAATATGGAAATCAGTACCGCATACACCGCATGCTTCAACTTTTATTAATAATTCATTCTTACCTGGGACAGGTAGAGAATAATCTTTTATTTCAATATCTAAAGGTCCGTTAAAAATTGCCGCACGCATATTTTTCTTACGACTTTAAATTTTTCGTGTTGATTTTCTTACAATAAGTTCTACAGGCATCAGTATTTTTTGATTTCTAAAATCCGGATTTTTTATCTGCTCCGAAATTAACCTCATAGCCTCTACCCCCATCTCCAATTTCGGAACATTCACTGTACACAAAGAAGGTTCGACCATGCCTTCCGGGACAACATCATCAAACCCTATTATTGAAACATCATCGGGAATGCGCTTTCCGGAGTCTTTTAAATATTGCATAGCGCCGATTGCCATAGCGTCATTACATGCAAAAACTGAGGTAATATTTTTATTAACAGAAAATAATTTTCTTGCCGCATTATAACCGTTTGCTCTTGCAGGATAATTTTCGTCTGTCTCTATAAATTTTTGAATGAAAGGTATATTTGCTTTTCCCAGCGCCTGCTTGTAACCATTAAACCTGTCGTTAATGCTCGGATGCCCTATATCGCCGCCGATAAAAGCAATTTGCTTATGACCAAGATCTATTAAATGATTTGTAGCTAAAACTCCCCCTTGTTCATTATCGATTGCGATTACCGAGCTTTTCTTATCCGAAGGCAGATAATCAACAAATACGATAGGGAGATCATATTTTTTCAACTTATCAATAAGAAGCTGCGGAACTTTTCCGGCAACTATTATCCCGTCGATGTTTTTATCAAGAATAAAGCGCGGTAAAGATGTATTCTCATTAATGTTTGAATCCACAGTAGCAAGCAGTACATAAAGTTCATGGTCTCTTGCTTCAAATTCGGTACCCATAAAAATTTGAGTATAAAAAGGTTCTGTACGTAAAAAGTGATCGTTGGTTAGAATAAATCCTACGTTGCCTGTTTTTCTTGAAACAAGCCCTCTTGCGGAACGAGAAGGGTGATAATTTAGTTTTTTAATAGCCTGCAGTACCTTTTGCTTAGTCTCCGGAGAAATTCTCTTATGATCATGCATTACTAATGAAACGGTGGCAATAGATACCATTGCCATTTTTGCTACGTCTTTAATTGTAGAATTTGTCATAATTAGTTAAACGTTTAACCTAATGCGAATTTATAATAAGAAATTTTATTTGTCAAGTTCATAAAACACACTTTCGCTCAACGTCTACAATAATTGCCGGTTAAACGAATAGCTAAATAAATGTTTGATAAGGAGTTAGGGGTATGATTGAAAGGTAAAAAAAATTAATTTTTTTCTGAGTTAATTCTTTCGACTACACCCTAATACGATAAATAAAAAAGAATCCAATGACCAAACAATGATAATAAGACAAAGCCGCACAAAATTATCCATTCAAATCAGATGGCAAAGACAAAACAATATTTGTTATAAAAATTTTATTAAATAGCCCCGAGTTTTGGCATAGCCGTTCATATGGAATAACCCGGGGACAAATGATCGCAATGATATTCAGCTTTTCCCATAGGGATGGATGACCAAGCCAAAATATTTACCAATTATTGGACTAAAGTTCAAAGTTCGAGTTGGCTTTACTATACCCCGAGTTAAAACTCGGGGCAATTTTAAAGTCGGGGCAATTTTAAATATCTTTTGTGTAACATGAGTTATTCATTTTGGTCATTAATTATTGTTTCCATTTTGGAAAGCCTTTCTTCAATTTCAGTATCACGGATGATCGTTAAATAGTTAATAAATAGATATGCGACCGTCCGGGCATCCTCTCTACTGACCTTCCCAGCACAGAAATCCTGAATAAGTTTGCAATAGCTTCTTTTAATATCTTTGATTTTTAAATACCTAAAGCTTCGATTGAAAATGTTAATCTTGTTATTATTTTCCGGTAATGGAACTATCTCAAGATCTTTGTTTTGCGTTGTTTTCATGTCATAAACCTCAATTTTTTATTAAAAAAACCCCAATTATTTACACAAAATATTTTGTAATTACTTATAATATATAAAGTTAACATAAACCCCCCCCCTCCATAATCCGGGCAGTGGTTGTAAATATCAATTTCCACAAAGTTATTATTAACATAACGGCGCAAAATATACTTGATTGCATAAACCACAAATCCCAATAAAGGAATTTCGTTATCTAAATGACTCACAAAATAAGACGACATATTTTACTTTTTTTTACGGGTAAGAATATATAATGTAGATTTTAAAATCTACTGTTTTTTTTGCCAGAGTTTTTTTTTGAGAGTTGAGAAGCTAATACCGGGACAAGCCCGCTGCACATCAGAGAAAGAAAATAATTAGCAGCAAAATCCGCCTGCCTGCCGGTAGGCAAGCCTAGCGGCGGATAAATATGCCACTTCTAAAGGGGTTAAGAAAAGGTAGAACTGTTCTTGCCTGAAATCGTACCGGTAATTTGTCAAACACATATGAAAGGACGAACAAAACTTGCCTACCGGCAGGCAGGCTGTTCTACATTAAAGAATGTACTTCATCATAATCCTGTTTAAATATTTATTTTGTCATCCACTTGACAAATACATTTAATATATTTATTTTTGAATAGTGATTCATTTATCATTTAGTAAGGTATGAGAGTAAGAGAAGGAAATAAAGAAGCCGATATCCTGGATGCAGCCATAAAGGTTTTTGCAAAGAACGGATTTCATAATGCTAAAATTTACAAAATTGCAGAATCCGCAGGAATTGCAACCGGGAGTGTATACCTGTATTTCAAAAATAAAGAAGCAATTCTTAACAAAATATTTGAAAATCTTTGGGGACAACTTTACCAAGCCATTTCCGAACTTAAACAAAGGAATGACATTAATTCCATTGATAAAATCGATCAGTTGATTAATCTCTTCTTTAACATATTCTACAACAAGCCTGAATTAGCAATTGTTTTTGTAAATGAACAAATAAATGTATCTCACAAAAAAGACGGTTTATGGCTTAAATATAACGAACGCTTTATTGAAGACGGCGAGGAAATATTAACCGATGGGATAAATAAAGGCGTAATAAATCCAAATATAAATGTAAAAGCTTTCCGGTATTTCCTGCTTGGAGGGTTGAGATATATGCTTGACAATTGGGCAAAAGATCAGAAAGCGCTTTCGATCAATATTTTACGCCAAAACGTAAAACTTATAATAAAAAATGGAATTTTAAGTTAGATTATATTTTTTTAATCATATAATGAATAATGGTTCATTATTAAACAGGTAGTTAAATGAAATTAATAAACAAATCAAATCTTGGGTTAGTTTTATTAGGATTTATCCTCCAATTTTCAATACAACTTCACGCACAATATTTAACGCTTGAAGATGCAGTTACCACAGCATTAAAGAATAATCCTAAGATAAAGCAGTACAGTGAAAAATCTGCTCAGAAAAAATATGCAGACATGGAGGCGTGGGGTAATTTCCTGCCGAAGATAAATGTTACAGCTTCATATACTCATCTTAATGATCCTCTTATTTTGGATTTAAACCCAATTAGAGAAGTTATCATAGGAATTCAATCAGGGAACCAGGCAGAATTAACAAATATTTATAATATAATACAAAACGGCGCAGCTCTTACAGATCAGCAGAAAGCCTACGCTGCCCAGCAAGTGAGCGCGCAGTTGAATGCCGCTATTCCCTCTTTCGATGAAATATTTAAGGATCAGGATTATAAAACAGCAACAATTGTCGGTGTACAACCTATTTTCATGGGGGGTAAATTATTAGCGGCTAAAAAATTTGCGAGCGATGAACTGGATGCTTCTGAAGTTGAACTTAGAAAAACAAGAGACGATGTTATTCAGGAAACCGTAAATAATTATTTAACCGTAGTCTTTTTACTGGATGTTGTTAAAACAAGAGAAAATGTTTTAAGCGGGATGAAAAGACATGAAGCAATGGCTGAAAAACTTTTACAGCAGGGACTTATAGCAAATTATAATATGTTAAGAGCAAAAGTTGCCGTTGCAGAAGCTGAAAGGAATCTATTCGATGATAACAATAAACTTGAATTATCAAAAACGGCTCTGAAGAGTATGCTTGGTATACAGGAAGATGCAGATATTCAAATCAGAGACAGTCTTGTTTACAGTGATAATCTTGGCGGATTCAATTCTTATCTTGATAAAGCAATGGATCAGCAGCCGGTTTTAAAACTCATTTCTTTAAAAAAAGACGCCGCTCATCAAAAATATAATGTTGAAAGGTCAAAATTTTTACCGCAAGCCGGTCTTTTTGGTCAATATGAAATGTACCCGCAATATTTGTCGTGTGTAGAACCAAGATGGGCAGTGGGCATACAGGTAAGCCTTAATATCTTTAACGGATTTCAGGACTATGCCAATCTTCAAACAGCAAGCCACCTTGAAGATGAGGTTAAATATCTTGAAGCCGACGCTGTAAGAAATATAAGATTATTAATTAATAAAGATTATAAAGATGCTGCAAATTCAAAAGAAAGATATTTAAAGACAGATGAGAGCATCAGCCTTGCAAAAGAAAATTTAAGATTGAATGAAAGAAGATTTGATACCGGCTTAGGAACATCTTTGGAAGTTATAGACGCTCAGCTTTCATTAGAGAAAAACGAAATTGAAAGCAAGCAGTCATTGTATGATTACTATAAGAGTTTGACGGCATTAAATGTAAATGCAGGAAATCCTGAAGAAGTTTTAAAAATTTGGAATAAAGCGGAAGGTAAATAAATATGAAAATAAAGAGAGCTTATATCATTTTGTCTATCCCGGTTGTCTTAGCAATTGTGGGAATAATAGTTTTACTTGCTAATTCATTCGCACCTAAGCGGGAAGTTATAGGGGGTATAGTCGAAGTAAGCGATGTTGATGTTGCTTCTAAAATTCCCGGAAGAATCGATACTATTTACGCAGAAGAAGGAGACCAGGTACAAAAAGATCAAATTCTTGCAAAGATGGAAAGCAAGGAAATGGATGCGAAGGTTGAACAGGCTAAAGGAATGATGGATGCTGCAAAATCCAAATTTGATATGGCAGTTAACGGCGCAAGGCCCGAGGAAAAAGAAGCAGTTAAAAATTTGTACCTGCAGGCAAAGCATCAATATGAATTTGCCGATAAGACCTGGGAAAGGATGTACAGCCTTTATACCGACAGTTTAATTTCAGCACAGGAAAAGGACCAGGTTGAATTCCAATACAAAGCGGCACAGGAACAAATGGATGCGGCTAAAGCGAAATATGATATGGTTTTAAAAGGCGCACGCTCTGAAGAGATAGACGGCGCAAAATCGCTTTACTACCAGGCAGAAAACGGATACAAGGAAGCATTAGCATACCAGGAAGAACTTTGCCTAAAGAGCCCTATCAAAGGTGAACTGCAAAAAAAGATTGTTAATGCCGGTGAAATTATTTCAAGCGGTTATCCTTTATTTACAGTACTTGATTTGAACGATATTTGGGTCACTATACAGTTGAAGGAAACTCAAATGGCAGATATAAAAAAAGGAAATACCTATAAAGGTACAATACCCGCTCTTGGAAATAAAACGGAAGAATTTGAGGTAACATATATTTCATCTATGGGTGATTTTTCTACATGGAAGCCAACCAACCAAAAGGGCGAATTTGATATTAAAACTTTTGAAGTCAGATTAAGAAGCAGATCTCATATTGATGGTCTAAGGCCGGGAATGACTGTTAATATAGAATTATAGCCGGGTCAATTTTAGTAAAGAGCAGAACAATGCATAAAGAAAGATTACATAATTCCATTGGTAAGGTAATAAAAAGAGAGTTTGTAAGGATTACAGAAAGAAAGACACTTTATCTTCTTTCTATTATTGTACCTTTCATTGTTGCAATAATACTCTTTGTAATTTTTAAGAATCCTGTACTCAGGGATATACCTGTTGCAATATACGATGAAGACCATAGTGAGCTATCTCAATTGATTACCCGGTATATCGAATCAACCCGGTCGATGGAAATTGTTACTTATGCAAATTCGCTTGAAGAATTAAAAAAAGATTTTAGGACGGATAAAGTTTCAGCAGCTTTCCATTTCCCCCAGGGCATGGAAGCAACTATTAAAGACGGGAAGCAGTCAAATGTTGAACTCTTTATGAATACGATGAATTTGGTAAAGAGCAACACTGTGATGAAAGACGGTTCAACTATAATAAAAACTATTTCCGGGGGCGCTTTCTTACAGAAGCTGCGTTCTACCGGTATGATGGAAAATCAGGCTATGGATTTAGTGAACCCGATTCAAATTGAGACGAAAATACTATTCAATCCGGGCTATAGTTATCTTGTATATCTTGTCCCTGCTCTTGTTACTTTTGCATTTCACATGGCAGTATTCATGGCTTCGGTACTTTTAATTAGCGCAGAATTTACGGAAAAAACATTTAGTAATTTATTAGAAACTGCCGATAATAAAATACCGGCAATAATTATAGGCAAAGCCGTTCCGCATCTTACTATTCAATTAATGAATATAATAATCTTAATGGGAATATTTTATCCTCTTTTCGGCATTAATATAGCCGGTTCCGTTCTTACGGCAATACTGTTTACATTCTTCTTTTTAATTGTAGTTTTCTTTTTCGGTTTGATGATTTCGTCTCTATTCCATGATTCAATGTTTTCAACCGAGCTGGCTCTATTCTTAACAACGCCTGCATTCATATTCAGCGGTTTAACTTACCCGCTTAGAATTATGCCCGAAATCCATTCAACGTATGCACAGCTTATGCCTTATACGCATTTTATCGAAGGCTTCGTAAAAATTTATCAGATGGGCGTTCCGATTCAATATTTAGCTCCGCAGTTTTTAAGGCTTTCCATTTTTATAATTATTTCCGTTATAGTAACGATTTTTGCATTAAAATATAATATTAAAAAATACGGTTTGTCTCCGGAGAAGATTAAATGAGAAACAGATTAGCCGGATATTTTGCAGTAATTAGAAGAGAAGCGATAATTTTATCAAAAGATATTAATATAACTTCAATAATACTGCTTGCTCCGTTTTTCTATGCTTTCTTTTATACTTCTACATACATTAATAAAAGTGAGAGTAATATACCGGTTGCCGTAATGGATATGGATAGGTCTGTTTATTCAAAGGAGTTTATAAGAAAACTGGATGCGCACAAAATAATCCGTGTTAATGAAGTTTTAACGGATATGAATTCTATAAAAGACAGGATTTATCAAGATGATGAACAATCCGTAATAATTATCCCTAAGGATTTTGAAAGTGATATAAAATCGAACAGGTCTACTACAATAAAAATTTATTTAAACACAGTAAGGTTTTTAGTCTCAAATGATCTTAATAAAGCTATTAATGAAGTTGTACAGAATTATCATAAAGATATAAGGATGAAAATCCTGGAAGAGGGCGGGTATAGCATAGACCAGGCAAAAGGGATGTACGATCCGTTAAGAGTTGACTTAAGAAATTTATTTAATCCTTCGGAAGCATACGGGGATTTTATTATACCCGGCATACTGATTATAATTCTCCAGCAAACATTATTAATCGGTTTATCCGAAAGCATCGCACGGGAAAGAGAGAAGAATCTTCTTGGTGAATTATTGTCTACGGCAAAAGGAAGTAATTCTGCTGCCCTGCTTGGTAAAGCATCCTTTTATCTATTTTTCTATTTAGCATATTCCATTTTTTATTTTACCGTAATATTTGCGTTCTTTAAAATAAATTTCATCGGAGATTTTTTATTGCTTATGCTTTTTACGATATTATTTTTTATCAGCATAATTGCTTTATGTATTTTTATCTCTTCATTTTTCAAAAAGAAATTAATTGCTTTACAGGTAATGGCATTTACAACGTATCCCCTGTTTTTCCTTTCCGGTTACGTTTGGCCCATTCAATCAATACCGGAAGCACTGCAAAAAGTTACTTATCTTATACCCACAGTTCCCTATTTCAGGGCTTTTTTAGCAATCACTCAAATGGGTGCGTCTTTCAGCGAACTTATTCCAAGCTTTATTCATTTAAGTGTATTGGCTATTATTGGAATAATTGCAACATATATCCGGATAAGATTCTTGTTTAATAAAGAAGCAACCCTTCCAAAAGCGTGCATTAACTAAAACTCTAAATATATTATATTTGTTATAGCCCAATTAAAGAATTAGCTGGTGTATTATTTTTTATTTTCTTTTAATGTTATTATGAACAAAGGCAATATTTTAATAATTGATGATGAAGAAGAACTGCGCAGACTTCTTTCCAAATTATTGTCACTTGAAGGATTCAGAATATTTGAAGCCGCTGATGCAAAATCAGCCTGTGATATGTTAAATAAAGAAGAGTTTCATGTAGTTATTACCGATGTAAAACTGCCCGATGCGTCAGGGATAGATTTAATATCTAAAATAAAAGAGTATAACCCGTTATCGGAAATTATTGTTTTAACAGCATACGGAACTATTCATGATGGTGTTAGAGCAATTAAAGAAGGAGCATTTGATTATATAATCAAGGGAGATGACGATAATAAAATTATTTCCATTACTGAAAAGGCAATGGAAAAAGCCCGAATGGGCTACCGGATTGAACAGTTGGAAAAGAAAGTTGAGAAAAGATTTAATTTTGATAATATCACCGGTAATTCCAGGCTGCTTTTGGATGCAATTGAGGTGGCAAAAAAAGTTGCCGATACAGACACAACTGTATTAATCGAGGGTGAGACCGGTACGGGAAAAGACCTGCTTGCTCAATCGATACATTACTCCGGTTCAAGAAGATCAAAACCGTTTGTTGCTATAAATTGCAGCTCCTTTTCAAAAGAGCTGCTGGAATCGGAAATGTTTGGTTATAAGACCGGTGCATTTACCGGCGCTAATAAAAACAAAAAGGGACTATTTGAAGAAGCAAATTTAGGAACTCTTTTTTTGGATGAGATCGGTGAAATGGATATTTCTCTTCAGGCAAAGCTGCTAAGAGTAATTGAAACCGGAAGTTTTATTAAGCTGGGCGATACTAAACCCACCTCGGTGGATATAAGAATAATTGCCGCAACAAACAGGAATCTTGAAGACGAAATAGAAAAAGGAAATTTCAGAGCGGACCTTTTTTACCGTATCGGCGTAATGAAAATAGAACTACCTGCATTAAGAAACAGGAAAGAAGATATTCCCTCCCTCATTGAAAGCTACGTTAATGTCTACCGGGAAAAATTAAAAAGGACAATTAAAGAAATAGATCCCGGTTTTATTAAACGGCTTACTGAATATAATTTTCCCGGTAATATCAGGGAATTAAAAAATTTAATTGAACGTGCTATTATTTTAACTACCGGTAATGTTTTAAAGGAAAGTTCCCTCCCCGCTGAACTTCTTAGTCATAAAAACGATTCTTTACCCAAGAATATAACTGAGTATGCCAGCTTAGAGGAATTGGAGAAGGTTCATATAACCAAAATACTTGATTACACAGAAGGGAATAAAACCAAAGCTGCGGAAATTCTTGGAATAGGGTTAACAACTCTCTATAGAAAACTTCAAAGCTATGGAATTGAATAGATAACTTTAATTTCATTTAAAGATTTTTTTGAATAATCTATGCAATATTGGCAATCGGAATAACCCTGTATATAAGCTTTATCTAATGTACTGAAGGGTCTTTCATGTTCATTAAATACAATCTCATCAATTCTGCATTGCTGCTTTTCCCTCACCAAATCATGAACCTCTTTTGATATGGTACTACCTAAATATTTTTCTCCGTTCATATACTTAGTGTATCGTCTCATTAATATCTCTGCTCTTAAATTTATATTAACATTTTTTCTACATAATAGGAGCATCATCACTTACCTCTTCAGCAGAAGTAATCAGATTGAAAATGCCGAACATTATAAAAATTGAAACGGTCTTTTGGTTTAAATTTTCATCTTTGATATTTATAAAATAACCGGATTTAAAGAATGATGTCATCGGTTTAAAATGAAGCAATTCATTCTCATGCATATCATAAAACATCCATTCATTATTTAAACGATCATAAGGTTCCCAGAAATATTTTACTCCATCTGCAAACAAAAGTTCACCATCGCCTTTCCAGTTATAATAATAAAATGTGGAAACCGGATCATTATTATTATCTTCATTAATGATAATCCGCGGATCAAACAATCCTTTTTTCTTCATTCTATATTTCCTATTAAATATATTGCATGCAGCAGATTTTTTAAAGCCGTCCCGTATATTTATGAAGCCTTTGATCTTATTTTCATTTAAATCAATTAGTTTATATGCTCCTTTTTTTGAAATATCTTCGACCCATTTAAACTGTGCAGATTCAATTAAATCAAATATATTATTTAGATTATTTCCAATAACCGGTTGTTCTTCTAATATTTTTTCCGACCATTCCATTTTTCTTTCCTCTCGGTATTTATTGCAATGTTAAAGGACTCAATTGAAGTGCCAAATTTTAGTGTTTTTAAATATTTGGATTTTGCACTATTTAACAGTTTTTTTTATAATCAACTTATTCAATAAAATTACAACCATGTCGATTTGAAAATCACCATGTCATTTTGGTAGGGTATCTTTTATCCAAAGTTATCAACTGAAAACCCCGCAGGGTATAAAGTCCTGCAATTTGATATACAATTCATCCTTTTTTCTTTATTACAATCCGCTGGCATTTTAATTGAGTTATACAGAACCTTGAATAGGAAGAAATGAAATTGAGTTAAGCGGATAATTCTTGTTTCCATCATTTCTAACGGAATAATTTTTTGACAAACTTAATTAAGGAGTAATAAAAATGAATTTAGCGATCTGGTTTCCGGCAATGTTTATTTTGGGAATAGCCCTAATGGCATTGTTTTACTGGTTCATAAGCGCGTGTGAAAAAATCTAAACATAAAGGAGATATAATCATGATTTATGTAACAATAGCAGTTGCAGCTTTTCTGCTTGTATACTTGTTTGCGGCTTTAATAAGGCCTGAAAAATTCTGATGAGAATTACAATAGACGATGATTTTATTAACAAAAGATTATAAGGAGTGAAAATAATGTTTTTACAAACCTGGTTTTTTCCCGCTTTCCTGGTTGTAACGGCGGTTTTAATAGCCTTCCCGTTAAGCAGTTATTTAGTTTGGATTATGGAAGGGAAATATAAACCGCTGCTTATTTTTAAATGGTTTGAAAAGAAATTGGATTCAGGCGGACAAAATTGGAAGCAGTATGTAGGTTCACTGCTAATTTTCAATACAGCTTTGTTTGTTTTTGGATTTCTTGTTTTGGCGCTTCAGCCATTTTTACCTATGAATCCCGACGGAAAAGGAATGCTTGCCCCGAGCACTATCTTTCATAGTGTAATTTCATTTATGACAAATACAGACTTGCAGCACTACTCCGGTGAAGTTCATTTATCCAACTTCAGTCAAATTTTCTTTGGTATTGCTAATCTTTTTATATCGGCTTCCATCGGTTTGTGCGCATTGACCGCTATTATCAGGGCTTTACGAAGCGATACAAAACTCGGTAATTTCTTTTTGGATATGTGGCGAGTTATAGTTTATACTTTTGTACCTGTTGCTTTTGCTTTCGCTCTTTTCTTTATAATAGAAGGAAGCCCGATGACTTTTAACAGTTCATATCATGTATCAACACTGGAACCCGCTTCACTTGGAACAACCGATAACGGCGCTCCAAAACAGCAGGCTATTGTGGTTGGACCTGTAGCAGCTTTTGAATCCATAAAAATGCTTGGCACTAATGGAGGCGGGTTCTATGGAATGAACTCAGCGCATCCGTTTGAAAATCCAACCGACTGGTCCAATTTTTTTAACACTTTGGCAATGATGATATTCCCCTTTGCACTTGTACTGATGTACGGCAAAATGCTTGGCAGAAAGAAGCATGGACTTGTTATATTTTCCGTGATGCTGCTACTGATGATTGGAACCATAGCCTGGTCTGTATACTTCGATACAACAAAACCAAATCCTGGTTTAACTTCTCATCCTGAAATAAGAACATACGAAATACCCAATGCAACCGCACCAGGAGGGAAACAAATTATAACTATTCCAGCAGTAGCGGGGCTGCCGGTAGATCAGCATCTTGGCAATCTTGAAGGAAAAGAGCTCCGTTTCGGAACGCCTGCCGGTGCAACATTTGATGCTGTAACAACAGATGTTACATGCGGCGCTGTAAATGCAGAAGAAGATAGTATGACGCCGATGGCAAGTTTATCACCAATGGTCGGTATGTGGCTTAATTGTATCTTCGGAGGTAAGGGTGTGGGGATGATAAATATGCTTCTATATGTAATTATAGCAATTTTTATAGCCGGAATGATGGTAGGACGAACACCCGAATACCTCGGCAAAAAAATCGGCGCACGTGAAATGAAATTAGCGACTATTGCACTTTTGATACATCCATTAATGATTCTTTTCCCAACAGGATTATTTGCCGCAACAGCCTGGGGATTAAAAGCTATAAGCAATGCCGGACCACATGGCCTCTCACAGATATTCTACCAGTTTTCATCTGCTTCAGCTAATAATGGGTCTGCCTTTGACGGCTTGGGTGTTGTATATGGATTTGCCAACAATCCCAATCCGGCACCAACTGCCGCTGCGTGGGATGTGGCAGCAGGTATAGTGATGGCTGTAAGTCGTTTTTTACCGATTGTAGCCCCTATAGCAATGGCTGCATTTCTTGGAGCAAAAAAATCCAGCCCGTTTGGCTTAGGTACATTGCGCAGTGATAGTGTAACCTTTGGTTTTCTTTTAATTGCTACAATCATAATCGTCGGCGCTTTACTCTTTCTGCCTATTGCAGTACTTGGACCTGTAGCAGAGCACTTTGGACCCATTCCATTCGGCGGTTAACTATAGGAAACACTAAAATGAACTACCCCGCCGCAAGCGGACGGGGTATCGAAATACAAATACGGATCCAGGATTCGTCGCAAGCGACGGGGAATTCGACCCCGGAAAGATTAAACCTCTGAGGTTGAAGCTAAACCTCTGAGGTTAATTAAAAGAGAATTAAAAAGATTTTATAGATTGAAAGGAATGTTCATGGAAAATGTCTCAAACACTATCGAACCCAAAACTAATAGCGATACAACCGCAGGGCTGTCTAAGCTTCCGCGCAGTAGAAAGTCTCAAAGCTTACTTGAAAAAAAGACTGTAATTGCCGCGGTAAAGCAGGCTTTTATTATGCTTCGGCCTGATATACAGTGGAGAAACCCTGTAATGTTTGTTGTAGAGGTAGGCGCTTTTTTGACGTTGTTTTTCATACTGCAAACAGCATTTGTTGGTTCCAGCAGCCAGGTTCCCATCAGCTACTTTATTTCACTTGATGCATGGCTGTTCCTAACCGTTCTGTTTGCAAACTTTGCAACTGCACTTGCAGAAGCCCGCGGTAAAGCACATGCAGATTCACTCCGGAGAGTACGTCATGATACAATTGCTTATAGAATTAACTCAATCGGCAATATTGAAGAAGTATCATCAAATGATTTAAAACCCGGTGATAAGGTTGTAGTGGAAGCAGGACAAATTATCCCCAGTGACGGCGAAATAATTGAAGGAATCGCATCAATCGATGAATCCGCTATTACCGGTGAAAGCGCTCCAGTTATAAGAGAAAGCGGAGGTGACCGTTCGGGAGTAACAGGCGGTACAATAGTGCTTTCGGACAAAATTAAAGTACAGATAACCAGCGGTGCAGGTGATTCTTTTTTGGACAGGATGATTGCTCTTGTTGAGGGAGCAATACGCCAAAGAAGTCCAAATGAAATAGCGTTAACACTTGTTTTATCGGCATTTACACTTATTTTTCTAATAGTTGTTATACCGCTTTGGCCAATGGCATGGAATGCCGAACAGTACATGACAAGTTATCTTGGTTTATCACAGCCATTACACAGCCTTGGGACAGATATCCCTACACTAATTGCTCTGTTAGTGTGTCTTATTCCAACCACAATAGGTGCATTATTAGCAGCTATTGGAATTGCTGGAATGGATCGTGCCCTGCAGGCTAATATTATAGCCAAAAGCGGTAAAGCAGTTGAACTTGCGGGCGATATAGATGTTGTACTTTTGGATAAAACAGGAACCATAACGCTTGGCAACAGGCGGGCTGTAGAATTTATTCCTGCATTCGGGGTACCACCAGCGGCTCTGGCAGACGCTGCACAACTTTCTTCATTATCAGATGATACTCCCGAAGGGCGAAGCATTGTTATATTGGCAAAAGAAAAATACCAGATACGGGCACGTCAATTAAATAAGCTGGGCGTAACATTTATTCCATTCAGCGCGCAAACACGTATGAGCGGAGTCGATTTACTTGATGGAAGAAGTATACGGAAAGGATCAGTGGATGCAATTGAATTATTTGTAAAAGCGCAGGACGGCAGTCTTCCAGCGGATATATACCGTGTAGTAGAGGAAATAGCCAAATCCGGTGGAACTCCATTAGTTGTAGCAGACCGGGAAAAAGTGCTTGGTGTTGTTCATTTAAAGGATATTGTAAAAACCGGTATTAAAGAACGTTTTGCTCACCTAAGAAAGATGGGTGTTAAAAGTGTTATGATAACCGGTGATAACCGTCTTACTGCGGCTGCAATCGCCATCGAAGCAGGTGTGGATGATTTTGTTGCCGAAGCAAAACCGGAAGATAAGCTTGCCTATATCCGTAAAGAACAGGCTGAAGGAAAACTTGTTGCAATGATGGGCGACGGTACAAATGATGCTCCCGCCCTTGCACAGGGCGATGTTGCGCTTGCAATGAACGCAGGTACACAAGCAGCTAAAGAAGCCGCCAACATGGTAGACCTGGACAGCGACCCGACCAAGCTTATTGAAGTAGTTGAAATAGGTAAACAATTGCTAATGACACGCGGCGCTCTTACAACTTTTTCTATAGCTAATGACGTTGCCAAATACTTTGCAATTATTCCGGCTTTATTTGCCGGTACGTTACCGTGGTTAAAAGTTATAGATATTATGCACCTGCATTCAGCTACTTCTGCTATAATGTCGGCGGTAATTTTCAATGCAATTATTATCCCTGTACTAATACCTGTAGCACTTAAAGGCGTTAAATACCGTGCACTCGGTGCAGATTCATTGTTACTGAGAAATTTATTATTCTGGGGCCTTGGAGGTGTAATACTTCCATTTATCGGCATAAAGTTTATTGATATTATTCTTACACTTTTATAATTATTCAGTTAATGTTTAATAACATGAAGGATAAATTAAAATGTTAAAACAAATTAAGCAAAGTTTATTTTTATTGACGGTTCTTGTGGTTGTTTGCTGTATTATCTATCCGCTTATATTATGGGCGATAGGACAAACTGCTTTCCCCTTCCAGGCTAACGGAAGCATGTTGACGGGACCTAAGGGAACCTTAGTCGGGTCAAAATTAATTGCACAACCGTTTACAAAAGACGAATACTTTCAGCCGCGTCCATCGGCAGCTTCTTATGACGGCTCCGCCTCTTCTTCGTCCGCTCTTGCAGTTTCAAATTATGCATTACGCGGCCGTGTTGCTCAATTCCTGGGGCCAATTGTAAAATATGACGGCGGCCCAAAAGCCGGGCAATTGATTGCACCGGATATAGAACAATGGTTCCAGAAGGATAATTACCAGGGTAGTCCGCATATAGTTGCCCAGTGGGCGGATCTTCACAACGGTATGGCTGTTGCCTGGGTTAGCGCTGATTCCACACATGCACAATACATAAATAATTGGGCTAAAGCGCATCCGGCGATAGTTGCCCAATGGATAAAAGACAATCCTGCTACTCCGCAACCCGCTGCGACAGATCTCGCAATTGTCTTCTTTGAACATTTTTCAAAAGATAACCCGGGTACATTTCCATCTCCTGTTACACATAATGGTGCGGATGGCAAACCTCAAATTGCTATAGAACCTGTAAAAACCGGTTCGGATATTCAGACTAATTTCTTTGATATGTGGAGACAGGATCATCCTGATGTTGCTCTCCAGGATATTCCCGGCGATATGGTAACTACTTCAGGTTCGGGACTTGATCCTGATATTACTTTGCAAAATGCAGTGTACCAGTTAGACCGTGTATCCGCTAAATGGGCAGTCGATTTGAAACATGATCAATCAACTACCCGGAAAGAAATTGAACAAATTTTAAATGATAATTCTTCGGCTGCATTTGGCGGTATCGGCGGTGAGAAATTTGTTAATGTGCTTGAAGTAAACCTGGCTCTTAACAAAATGTATGGAAATCCTAAATAGAATTAGAACAGAAGAATTAGAGGGAAATGTAATAAAATAATTTATTTATAAATATTGAGAAATCAT
>Ga0116114_1000547_pt1 | contig 23643 bp, 25 predicted proteins | sample June2015DPH_10_5_FD_89823 | JGI IMG/M metagenome (GOLD analysis project Ga0116114, IMG submission 89823) | Peatland microbial communities from SPRUCE experiment site at the Marcell Experimental Forest, Minnesota, USA - June2015DPH_10_40 | ecosystem: Environmental > Terrestrial > Soil > Wetlands... | reverse complement strand
CCGTGCGCTCGGCGCCCGCCGCAGCGGAGGAAACCGCCGGCCCGCCGCGGGCCACGCGCACATCCAGTTGCGGGCGCTCGGCCTGGCGCGCCAGGCTTTCCATCAGCTCGTGGCGCAACCCGTCCGCTCCGTTTTGCGCCAGCACGCGCTTAAAATGTTCGCGATCGCGCTGCGCCTCCATTTCCCAGGCGGTCATGGTGCGCCGCGAGTTCAGCCGGTCGGGGCCATAGAAGGAAAGGTCCTGGAACAGCACCCCGTCCAGGTTCACTTCCACCAGCGGTCCGGCCGCCGCCTGCGTGGGCCGCACCAGTTGCATGTCGATTCGAACCGGGAAGGCTTCGCCCGGTCCCACGTTCAGGCTGGGGTACGCCACCGACCCTTTCCCGCCCAGCGTCACTTCCTGCGCCACCACCCGCAGCGTCACCCCGTGTATGCGGCTGGCGCTCAGGTTGCGCAGCGTCAGCGACATGTGCAGGTCCAGCACCAGGGCCGCCCCGCGAGCCGTGGCGCGCGATTCGCCGGTCGCCACATTCAGCACCGCCACCGGCGAATCCTTGGCGAAGTTGATACTGATGGAGCTGCGCGGATCGAGCGGAACATCCTGCGCCAGCACGCTCACCGCGCCCAGGAGTCCCAGGACCGCCAGCCGCATTCGAGTTTCAATCCGCATAAACGTTATTGATCGTTACGTAGCCCGTTTCGGGATCCACGTAACGAGCCCTCATGGAGCCTTGCGCGCCCACTGAGTACTGCACGTTTTGCGCGCCGGAGTGCAGCAGCCGCAGCGCCCGGCCGCCCTCTCTCACCTGAATTCCATTAGCCGTGGTCTGCACCACCACGCCATCGTAGCGGGGCGCGCCGGGCCCCGGATGCTCCAGAACCATGCCGGCAACGAGCAGCACCATCACGCTGGCAAAGGCCACCATTGCGCGGGCGCGCGTGAACAGCGGTGTTTCGCGCCAGGGCGTCTGGCCCGTCCGCACGCACTCGCCCGCCGCCAGTCCCAGCCGGATGTTGGCCTTCATCTCCGCGGCCAGCCGGTTCCAGGAAATCTCGGGGGTCTCGGCCAGCTCGGGGAGAATCGCCCGCACTCCCCGGAACGCTGCCACCTCATCGCGGCAATCCCCGCATTTCGCCAGGTGGCGCCCGGTTCTCCAGCGGGCTATCGGCCCCAGGTCCCCACCCGCGTGCAATGCTAATGTCGCCCCGTCGGGATGTTTCATCTTTCTACCGCTTCCTTCTCTCCATATAGCGCCGGAACTTGGTGCGCGCGTTGGCTATGTGCGAGCGCACCGTGGCCTTCGAACAGCTTAGCCGCCTGGCCACCTCTTCCGCCGGCAGTCCCTCCACGTCGCGCAGCATCAGCGCCGCCCGTTCCCGCGGGCTCAGCAGGCGCAAACCATCTTCCAGATAATTCCGTTCCTCGGACCGCAGCAGCGCCTGTTCGGGGCTTTCCGATTGGCTCGCCGGAGCCTCATCAATCTCGCAAAACGTGGCGCGGCCGCTGCGGCGCAGGAAATCGATGGCCGTGTTTGTCGCGATCCGCGACAGCCAATGGGCGGCCTTATGCTCGTCCTTGAGCTGCTCCTGGCGCTGCAGGGCCTTGATGAACGCTTCCTGGGTCAGGTCCTGGGCATCGGCCACGTTCCCCACAATCCGGTAAATCTGGATGAAAATCCGCCGTAAGTGCTCGGAAACAAAGCGGCTCTGCCGTTCCAGGAGTTCCAGGCCGGGCTCGACGACTTCGCTCATCGGGCTGCAAACGACTGTTTCCACGGGTTCTAACCTACATGACGCTGGAACCCGCAAAACGTGGAATCTAAAGCGGACTATTCCGCTACAGCCATTCTATCGCGCCCGCCGAAGCCTGATAAGCTTGGTGATTGGAGATCCGCGGCCCCGATAGCCTGAGACCATCATGAAACTTGCCGAACGAATGAGCCGCATCGGAGTCGAATCCGCCTTCGATGTTCTGGTACGATCCCGCGCCCTCGAAGCGCAGGGCCGCAGCGTGATCCACCTGGAGATCGGCGAACCCGATTTCCCCACTCCCCCCCACATCGTCGAAGCCGCCAAGAAGGCGCTCGACGGCGGCTGGACCCATTACGGCCCCCCGCAGGGCTATCCCGAGCTGCGGGAAGCCATCGCCGCGCACATTTCGCAGTCGCGCGGAATTTCGGTCGGACCACAGCACGTATCGGTGGTGCCCGGCGGCAAGCCCATCATTTTCTTTCCCATGATGGCGCTGCTCGAACCCGGCGACGAGGTCATCTACCCCAATCCGGGCTTCCCGATTTACGAATCCATGATCCGCTTCCTGGGCGCTAGGCCCGTGCCCATGCCGCTCGAAGAGGGCCGCGGCTTTTCCTTCGACCTCAATCTCTTTCGCGGCCGGCTTTCGGACCGCACCAAACTGGTCATTCTGAACTCGCCCGAGAATCCCACCGGGGGCGTGATTCCGCGCGCGGACATCGCCGCGGTCGCCGGAATGCTTCGCGAGCGCGACGTGATGGTGTTGAGCGACGAGATCTATTCGCGGATCTACTACGGCGACGAGGCGCCCGTATCCATCGCCGGTTTCCCCGGGATGCTGGAGAAAACCATCATCCTCGACGGTTTCTCGAAGACCTATGCCATGACCGGCTGGCGCATAGGCTACGGCGTGATGCCGGAGTGGCTGGTGGACGCGGTGAGCAAGCTCATGGTGAATTCGAACTCCTGCACCGCCAGCTTCACGCAGCGCGCCGGCATCGCCGCACTCGCCGGACCGCAGGATTGCGTGGCCGCCATGGTGGCCGAATTCCGCCGCCGCCGCGACGCATTCTGCCCGGGCCTCGACCAGGTTCCGGGGTTCCGCTGCGCGCATTCGGGCGGCGCTTTCTACGCCTTTGCCAACGTGACCGGCACCGGCATCCCCTCCAAAGAGCTGGCCGGCTACCTGCTGGAGGAAGCTGGCGTGGCGTGCCTGAATGGCGGCAGTTTCGGAGAACATGGCGACGGTTACATCCGCTTCAGCTACGCCAACTCGCTGCCCAACCTGATGGAGGCAGTGGAGCGGATCAAGAAGGTTTCCGTGCGCTGGGAAGCCGCCACGGTAGCGCAGCGATAGTCATTTCTACCGCAGCGTCACGATGGTGGCGCCCCATCCTCCCGCTTCGCCGGGAGCGTCCCGGAAATCGGCCACGAACCCTGTGCGCGACAGGATCGCGCGCACCATCTCGCGCTGCACCCCTATGCCGCGTCCGTGGATGATCCGCAGCGCCTTGAACCCCAGCCGGTGCGCTTCTTGCAGGTATTCCTCCACCACCTCCTTCACATCGCGCGGCGGAATGCTGTGCAGATCGAAAACGTCGGTGACGGGAATGCGAATTGGCTCCTGCCAGGGATCCATGGATTCTCTCTATATAAACCAAAGGCCCGGTCAGCCGAAGCCGACCGGGCCGAATGCCATCGCCGCTACTGCGCGCACCTGGTGCTAAGCGACCTGCTGTGACCGATACTGGCTCAGGATCGCTTCCATCTGATCTTTCAACCGAAGCTTCAGCTTCTTCAATCGCGTCTCCTCCAACTCTTCTTCATAAGTCAGATGGGGAAGCGATTCCAGCGTTTCCAGCTTTCTGGCAAACTCTGAGTGCTGGCTGGCAAGCCGGCGAAACTCCTCGCTTGTTTCCATCAGGTGCGCTTTCAACTCTTCCTGTGCGTTCCGTTCCATATTGGGCAATTCCTCCCAAGAGGTTGGCGCGCCGAGCCGGTCGGTTACGAAACAAGGCTCGGTGCGTAATCTCGTAACGTTTTTGAAACAACGGCATCACCGTCTAAGGCCACCTTAACATGAATGAAACTTCATAACAATAGCCGCTTCGGGTGGTTCCTGGTAGTACCCTCCGCGCAAGCTAACTTCTTGAAATCCCATGTGATTATAGAATTCGCGGGCGGCCCGATTGGATTCCCGGACCTCCAGGTACACCACCCCCGGAGATTCCCCCAGCAATGACTCCACCAGCTTGCGCCCCACTCCCTGGCGGCGGAATCCCGGAGCTACCGCCAGGTTCAGCAACTCGCTTTCACCCTCCGCGACGGTGCGCGACACCAGGAAGCCCGCCACCTGAATTCCGCAGACCGAAACGCGGAAGTCGTACCGCAGGTAGTCGGAGACGTCCCACTGGGCAGCCTCGGGGCTGGCCGCCTGGATGCCGGCGACTTCGGCCAGGTCGCCTGGTCCGCCGCGCCGGATTACCCCGCTACATCTTGGGAGCGTAGTACCCACGCCGGACGTTCACCAGGATGTTCTTGCGTTCCCTCACCCGCACATCGATTACGTGGAAAAGACCGTCGGTAACCAGCGGCTCGGGCCGGTAGGAGATGCTGTACTGATGGCGCAGCTCGTTGGCGATGTTTTCGAACGACTGGTCCAGGTCCTCCACCTTGAATGGGAAGAAAGCTCGCCCGCCGGTTTCCTGCGCGAGGTACCTGAGGACCTTATCGCCGTCGGTTTCAATGCGCGTGATTCCGTTGGTCGAGATGGTGTATATCACCACGTCGGCCTTCTGCGCCATTTCGAGCGCCTGGTCGCGCGTGTAGCGGCTCTGGTTGTCGTCGCCGTCGCTGACGATCACGATGGCGCGCCGGAACTTATACCTCGGCTGGTCCTGCGAGAGCTTGTCGCGGCAAGCGAAGTAGATGGCATCGTACAGCGCGGTTCCACCGCCGGGACGCAGGTTGCGGATCGCGGCCGTCAGCTTGTCGGTGTCGTTGACCAGGTCCGATACCAGTTCCGCCGAAGTGTCGAAGCTCACCACCAGGGCCTTGTCGAGGTCGGTGCGCATCACGCTGTCGACGAACTGGCCGGCGGCCTCCTGCTCGAACTTGAAGCGTTCCCGGACGCTGTTGCTGGTGTCGATCAGAATGCCCAGGCGCAGGGGCAGGTCGGACTCCGCCGCGAAGTCCGAGATGGTTTGCCGCCGCTTGCCTTCCATGATTTCAAAATCGTTCTTATCGAGGTCGGTGATGAAGCGGCCTTTCTTATCGGTGACGGTGAAAAGCAGGCTCACGCGCGTGACATCGACCTGAATACGGGTGGGCTCGTCGCTCTGAACGATCTGGCCGGCGGCCCATGCGGCGATAGCCAGCACGCCCGCCGCCAATGGCGCCCAAATCTTCATAGTCCGATTATAGCGTGGGGGTGTGGACCGCGCCTCGCCCCCGGTAGTGCGCTAAATGTGTGCGCTTGGGAAAAAATCGGACATATCGCAAATTGCAATACTTCGGATGGCTTGCGAACGATCCTTGGCGGGCCTAGGCTGGGGGAATGTCGCTGGTTATCGTTGTCCAAGCACTTCCGTATCTCCCGCACATGTGGCACTCCATTTTGGCTGGGGCTTCGTTGGCTGTGTCGAGTCGCGGCACTACTGGATTCGCTCTTCTTTGTGGGTTCGTCTCTTGGCTGTACGAGTGCTTCTCCAGAGAAAACGGAGTGCGGCCCATGCTGAAGAATTGGCGTGCCCTTCTGAAGAGTGCTGCAATCGGACTAGGAATATGGCTGGCAGTAGTGGCATGGAACTCCTCCCAAGCCTATAAAGTATTCTCCCAGCCGCAGCAACTCGACATTACTTGGCTACAGCGAACAGGGGGTTTGGAAGTCATTCCCGGCGCTACGACACAAACAATTACGCCTGCATACCTGCGAGATCGCAAAGAGTACACCGTCGAATTAGACAGCTCTAAAGGAAATATTGTCCCGTTCTCGTTTGCAGTGCTTTTCCAATTGCCTTTCCCAGTAGAGGGGTGGAAGGCGGACTTGAACGGCGTGGGTGGTCTAACTTTTTTACCTGTCTCTTCTTTTCCCGTAGTTATCGCAAGTCCTAATGCTCAGATCTCCGGCCCGCGCCTGCATAGACAATATATGTTGTCAGTTCCTTACATGCCGCCAACTGGAAAAATCAGGATGCTGTTGCTAATGAATCATAATCCACAGGCGACTGTGATCCAGATCGGAAAGCCCACGCACAAGCCTCCTCCCGTATTTCCCTCAATGCCATTACGAGGGGCACTGTACGAGTATCTGCATGTATACATATCCATATTGTATGGAGGACAAGTGTTGAACCGAGAAACTTATGCGCCACTTACAGTCTCTAAAGAGAAGACTATAAGTCTTGGCGCATTTAGTCAGCCGCCGAAGCATCTACATATAACGACCGATGTTGTTCCATGACAATAGCAGTAGCAGAGATGGATCTACGCAACGCGCGACCCCAGTAGGGCGCTCACGCAGCCTCCAGCAATTCCCGCGTCGTCCACATGTGGTTTGTAATGCCGGCGGCCATGGCGGGTTTCATGCGAAGCGTTTGGTGGCGGCGCACGAAGTTGTACCAGGCGAAGTGAAAGCGGTAGGCAGCCCACAGGTTTTCCCATTTCTTGCTGAACGCGTTCGTCAGCCGGGTCATGCGGCGCATCTGCATCCGAATCGCGAGACCCTGACGTTCGACGTGGGATGTGCAAATCTTGACGGGGTCCGGGTCAGGTAGTGCGCAAAATGTGTGTGCCTAGGGTTTTTTGCATTCGTGGCCTCGAAAGGTCTTTTACGAAGCTCTATTATTGCGAACCGCGATGGCGGACTGTTAGCCAAACAAGCGCCGCCTGGCGAGAATGAGACCTGAGGCCAACGCGAAAAGCGCAAGAGAAGACGGCTCCGGTGTTGTTATCAGTTCGTACTTGGTCCCGGACGCAGCCGTTATGGAGGCGGGGATGATTGCGCCCGCAGAGTTCAGAGCCTCAATGTACTCCAAATCGATAAAGCTATTTGGGGCCATGTCATTGCTATTGGACAGATAGACCGTTCCAGATATTGACGCCATTATGGGCATCGCCACGCCAGATGTAAACGGCAGAGTTTGGACAAAAGGCAGGCTGGGGCATCCGTCCACCGTGACGTAGCCGTTAATGTCGAACTCTGACACAGGCTTACACCCTTCGGTGTCGAAGTACCACCAAAGCAGATCCAGAACGCCGCCGCCGGCCGGAGCCGTGACGGTGATGCTGTCGGTGAAAGCTGTGTAGGAATCTCCCTGAAAGTAGCAACACCCGTCGGAGGCGAGGCTTACACTCCCGTAGGAGGCCCAGGCCTGGACAGACATCGCGTTGAACGCGCACTCCGCGAAGGTCGTTCCGCCCACTACACAGTCAATTTCAACCCAGTTTCCGCTGGCGTCGATGTAAGAAAAAAAACCCCCAACGCCTGTGTTTAGGTCAGCCCAAGCCGAACATGGAGCCAGGGCCAGGAGCAGTACCAATAGCCGCTTCGCCATTTGCTTTTCCTCCTGCCATCGGAGACACAACCCACTTCGATGGCGGTTCCGAACAATCAGTAAAACTCAGCACGTGGGTGGCCAATATCAAGAATCAACAGGTTAGCCGGGTCGAGATTCAACAATTTTGGGTTTTTTATCCTAAATTCTGGGAGTGTTTGCCAAAGTAGCCGCTACCGAAGCGTCCGAGCCGAAAACTGGGGATACGCCTGGGAAAGCGTGCTAAAGAGGGAAGCGTGCCGAGGGCAGATCATAGAAAATCATAGCGCCTCCCATACTCTTCAACGCTGATGCGAGCTTCGCACACATTTAGTTAGCGCACTACCTCGCCCCTACTCCAGCCCTTCCATCCACTCTTCCAGCTCGGCAGGCAGCGGCGATTCGACGGCGATCTCCTCCCCTGTGGACGGCTGGTGGAAGCGGATCCGGCGGGCGTGCAGAAAGTACCGGCCCAGCGCCGGCCGGCCCTCGACCTTGGCCGGCGCGCCGTACAGCGTATCGCCTGCTACGGGGTGGCCGATGCTCGAGAGGTGCACCCGGATCTGGTGCGTGCGGCCGGTGCCGATCCTCACTTCGAGCAGCGTGAACCGTTCAAACCGCCGCAACACGCGGTATTCGGACCAGGCCGCGCGCCCTTTGTCCAGCCGCGCCGTCATGCGCGTGCGCCGCACGGGGTCGCGCGCAATAGGACGTTCCATGCGCCCGCTCTCGCGCTTCACCTGGCCGTGCACCAGCGCCAGGTACACCTTCTCCACCTGCCGGCCCGCGAATTGCGCCGCCAGCCGCCGATGGGCGTCGTCGTTCTTGGCCACCAGCAGGACGCCGCTGGTGTAACGGTCGAGCCGGTGCACGATGCCCGGCCGCAGCGCGCCCGCCACCCCGGAGAGCGCGTCGAAACGATTGAGCAGCGCGTTGACCACGGTTCCGGAGTGGACGCCGGCGCCGGCGTGGACCACCATGCCCGCCGGCTTATCGATGGCCACCACATCCCGGTCTTCATACAGTACGGCCAAGGGAATGGCTTCCGGCACGGCGCGGAGCGGCGGAGCTTCGGCCGGCTCGACGTCAATGGCTTCACCCGCACGCAGCGCGTGCGAAGACCGCTTTCGGACGCCGTTCACCAGCACGCGGCCCGTCTCAATCCACTGCTGAATCCGCGAGCGGCTGTATTGCGGCAGCCGTTGGTGGAGCATCTGATCCAGCCGCTTGCCGGCTTCGTGGGGTTCGGCTGAGAGGCGCACGAGCGGGAATCGACCTATCTATTCATCCGAGTCTTCCGCACCCGATGAGGTCGCGGCTTGCTCCTCTTGCCACTCGAGCCCCGGCGTTTTGTCCTCGGATGCCAGATTGCGGCGGTCATAGAACTGCACCCGGCAGTAGCGGCAGTGATACAGCTTGCCTCCCACCAGCCGCTCCAGAAAATTCAGAAAACCGGTGTGCGGCGGATCGATGCGGTCACGCGATTTCAGCCGGGTTACGCGGAGGGTCCCGCAAAGCGGGCAACGGCAGTATGGACCGAAATGGTGCATGTAGCGGCGCGGATAGAACTTCTCCACGTCGCAATCGCGGCATTCATAAATCGCCAGGTAACCGAAGCGCTCGAAGAATGTCCTGTGGACGTGCCGCATCCGCCCGCCGCACTGCTCGCACTTCACCATTTCCTGGCCTAATTTATAGCGCAATTTGCGGAACCGGCACAAGCCGCGCCACAATGGAAGGATCGCCCTTTCCATCCGTAGATCGCTATGCTGGACCGGATCACCGTGCATGGCGCGCGCCAGCACAACTTGAAGAACATCGATGTCGAGATTCCCCGGAACACCTTTACGGTGATTACCGGACTCAGCGGCTCGGGCAAGTCGTCGCTGGCGTTCGATACCATCTACGCCGAGGGCCAGCGGCGCTATGTGGAGACGCTCTCCACTTATGCGCGCCAGTTCCTCGACCAGATGGAGCGGCCCGATGTCGATTCCATCGACGGTCTCAGCCCCGCCATTTCCATCGAGCAGAAGACCACCAGCCGCAGCCCGCGTTCCACCGTCGGCACTATCACCGAGATCTACGACTACCTGCGCCTGCTGTACTCCTCCATCGGCACGCCGCACTGCCCGGTGTGCGGCAACCAGATTTCCCGCCAGACCACCGAACAGATTCTCCAGCACGTGCTGGCGCTCAAGCCCGAGGACCGCATCATGGTGCTGGCGCCGGTGGCGCGCGGCCGCAAAGGGGAGTACAAAAAGGACCTCGAGAAACTCGCCCGCCAAGGCTTCGTGCGCGCGCGCATCGACGGCGTGCTGCGCTCTCTGGACGAAGACATTGTGCTCGACAAGCGCAAGAACCACACCATCGAAGTCGTAGTCGACAGGCTGCTAGTGAAAGCGGGGATCGAGAAACGCCTGGAGGCTTCCATCGATACCGCTACCAGGCTGGCCAACGGGCTGGTGCTGGTCGCGGTGGTGAACGGCGAGGAGCGTCTCTATTCGCAGAAACTGGCCTGCACCCAGTGCGGCGCCAGCATTCCCGAGCTCGAGCCGCGCTCCTTCTCGTTCAACAGCCCCTACGGCGCCTGCGAGGAATGCCACGGGCTGGGCAGCAAGTGGACCTTCGATCCGGCCAAGGTGGTGGTGGACCGTTCCCGGCCGCTGCTCGATGGCGGTCTCGGTCCGGGCGCCGGTTCCTGGTCCATGCGCCAGCGGCTCGAGGAATTCGCGCGCCGCTCGCGCGTCAATCTCCAGAAACCCTTCGAAGAGCTTCCCCAAGAGACGCGCGCCCTGCTGCTCGAAGGCGGCGCCGGGTTCCAGGGCATTCTGGGAACCTTGAGCGAGCTGTACGAGGGGTCCACCGACACCTACCGCGAGTGGCTCACCGAATACATGTCGCCGGTGGAATGCCCCGCCTGCCGCGGGCGGCGGCTGCGGCCCGCCAGCCTGGCCGTGCGCGTGAAAAACTTTTCCATCGCGGAGTTCACGGCGCTTCCGGTGGCGCGCGCGCTGGTGGCCGTGCGCAACTGGGAGCTCAACGACCGCGAGGCGCAGATCGCCGGCCGCGTGCTGGATGAAATCCGCCGCCGTCTCGAGTTTCTCTCCGCCGTGGGGCTCGACTACCTGAGCCTGGAGCGCTCCGCCGCCACGCTCGCGGGCGGAGAGGCACAGCGCATCCGGCTGGCCACGCAGATCGGCTCCAAACTGCGCGGCGTGCTCTACGTGCTCGACGAGCCCTCCATCGGCCTCCATCCGCGCGACAACGGCCGCCTCCTCGACACGCTCCAGCAGCTCCGCGATATGGGCAACACGGTCCTGGTGGTGGAGCACGACGCCGAAACCATAGAGCGGGCCGATTACGTCATCGACCTGGGCCCCGGCGCGGGACGCCTGGGTGGGGGCCTGGTGGCCGCGGGCACTCCCGCCGCCATCGCCCGGGATTCCGGCTCGCTCACCGGCCGCTACCTTTCGGGCGCGCTCGAAATCGCCATTCCGCCGGTGCGCCGCCCGCCGGGGGAAAAGAAACTGGTAATTCGCGGCGCGCGCCAGCACAATCTCAAGAACATCGATGTGGAAGTGCCGCTGGGCCTTCTCACCGTGGTGACGGGCGTTTCCGGCAGCGGCAAATCCACCCTGGTCAACGAAATCCTCTACCGCGCGCTGGCCCGCGAAATCTACGGCTCGCACGAAGAACCCGGCGCCCACGACGCCATCGAGGGAATCGCCAATATCGACAAGGTCATCCGCATCGACCAGGCGCCCATCGGCCGCACCCCGCGCTCCAATCCGGCCACCTACACCGGCCTGTTCACGCCCATCCGCGATCTCTACGCCATGCTGCCGGAATCGCGCGAGCGCGGCTACAAGCCGGGGCGTTTCAGCTTCAACGTGAAGGGCGGCCGCTGCGAAGCCTGCCAGGGCGACGGTCTCAAACGCATCGAAATGAATTTCCTTCCGGACGTGTACGTCACCTGCGACGTCTGCCGCGGCCGCCGCTACAACCATGAGACCCTTCAGGTGAAGTTCAAGGGCCACTCCATCGCCGACCTGCTGGATGCCACCGTGGAAGAGGCCTTGCCCCTCATGGAGAACCTGCCGCAGATCCGCGCCAAGCTGCAAACGCTCCACGACGTGGGCCTGGGATATGTTCACCTGGGCCAGTCTTCCACCACCCTCTCCGGCGGCGAGGCGCAGCGCATCAAGCTCGCCAAGGAGCTGAGCAAGCGCCAGACCGGCCGCACCTTCTACCTGCTGGATGAGCCCACCACCGGCCTGCACTTCGACGACGTGCGCAAGCTCCTGGACGTGCTCCAGCGCCTGGTGGGCCTGGGCAACACGGTGGTGGTGATCGAGCACAATTTGGACGTGATCAAGACCGCCGACTGGATCGTCGATCTGGGCCCCGATGGCGGCGAGTATGGCGGACGCGTGGTGGCCGAGGGCACTCCCGAGCAGGTCAGCCGATCGAAGAAAAGCTACACCGCCGAGGCTCTGCGAAAGGTGCTCGGCAACGGGAGGGCGTCATGAGCAAGTACTCCAAGCAACCGCTCGATTTCGCGGGCCTCAAAACCGTCCCTCTGAAGGAGCGCGGCGGCAAAGTCAAGACCGCGGACTTCGCTTCCGTTTTTCGCGCGGGCTCGGGTGTCGCCGGCTGGCTCGATTCGCTGCCCCGCATACTGGCGGGCAATTCGTTTCGCGCGGTGGTGGACGCGCTGGCCGCCGCGCGCTCCCGCCGGCGCTCCATCATCTGGGGACTGGGCGGCCACGTCATCAAGTGCGGCTTGGCGCCGGTGCTCATCGACCTGATGCGCCGCGGCTACGTCACCGCGTTTGCGCTGAACGGCGCGGCCGCCATCCACGATTTCGAAATCGCCCTGGCCGGCCACACCAGCGAAGACGTGGAAGCCGTGCTGCCGGATGGCCGCTTCGGCTCGGCCGAGGAGACCGGCCGCGAAATGAACCGCGCCATCGCCGCCGGCGATCGCGATGGGTTGGGCATGGGCGAAGCCTTGGGCCGCTGGCTGGATTCGGGGGCGGCGCCGGAGCACGCGGCCTCCAGCCTGCTGCTCCAGGCGTACAGCCAGGGCACTCCCGTGACCGTCCACGTGGCCATCGGAACGGATACGCCGCACACCCATCCCGCCGCCGATGCCGCCGCCATCGGCAGCGCCTCGCACCACGATTTCCGCCTGCTCGCGGCGTACGTCGCGGACCTGAACGAAGGCGGGGTTTACCTCAATGTGGGGTCCGCCGTGGTGCTCCCCGAAGTGTTCCTCAAAGCCGTCTCCGCGGTGCGCAACCTGGGCCATCCGCTGGCCAACTTCACCACCGCGGATTTCGACTTCCTGCAACACTACCGCCCGCGCGTGAACGTGGTGGAACGCCCGCACGTCCGTTCCGGCGGCGCCGGATATGCCATTACCGGCCACCACGAATTGATGGTCCCGCTGCTGGCGGCCGCGCTCATCGAAAGGGATTCATGAGCCAGGAGCAGCCCCCCGAGGCGCCCCCGCCGCAGCCCGAGCATTACCCCTTCTGGGGTTACCTCGATCTGCTCTTCTTTGCGGGCCTGGTGATTCCCAGCATGTTGATCGGTTGGGCGGTGGTGAAGGCCGGGATGTTTCTGTTTCACATCCACTCCCTTCGCGTGTCCGAACTCCTGTCCGAGCAGTTTCTGGGCTACGGCATTTTGTTCGGCGGGCTGGCGCTGATGTTGCGCACGCAATACCAGCGTCCCTTCTGGCGCTCGCTGGGCTGGACCAGTGCGTCCCTGCCGTTTCTTTGGAACGTCATCTGCGGCCTGGCCGCCGCCTTCGTAGTGGCCGTGATGAGTTACCTGATCCACACCCCCAACGTCAGCAATCCACTTACGGACATGATGCAAGACCGCACTTCGGTGATCCTGCTCGCGACCTTCGGAGTGACCCTCGGGCCGCTGTGCGAAGAGCTGGCGTTCCGCGGTTTCCTGCAGCCGCTGCTGGTGCGCAGCCTGGGCGCAGTCCCGGGCGTCCTCGCGGCCACGATTCCCTTCGGGCTGCTGCATTTCCAGGAATACGGCAACTCGTGGCGCCACGCCGTGCTGATCGCGCTGGCGGGCGCGTCCTTCGGATGGATGCGCCAGGCGACCGGATCCACCAAGGCCGCCGCCATCATGCACGCATCTTACAACGCTCTGTTCTTCTTCGTGCTGTTCGCGCAGCGGAGAGAGCTGCCGCACATCTGGTAGTGAGTGGGAGGAGTATGCGCAACTCGATGCTGTCAGGGCTGAACCGGCAGACCCTGGAACATGCGGCCCGAACCACAGTGGCTGCGACTGTGTCTCTAGCGATCGCACGGGTATTTCGACTTCCCGAGGCGCAATGGGCCGTCATCAGCACCATGGTCGTCACGCAGTCCACCCTAGGCGCGTCGCTGACCATCTCCGGCCAGCGGTTTGCCGGCACCGCTCTGGGCGCCACCGCCGCGGCAGTGCTAGCCACTCGCTTGGGTTCGAGCATGCTGGCCTTTGCCGTGGGAGTATTCGGCCTCGGCCTGGTGTGCGGCGTCCTCCGTCTGGATCGCGCGGCATACCGCTTTGCCGGGATCACGCTGGCCATCGTCATACTCGTATCGCGGAGTAAGCCTGCCTGGATGATAGGCGCTCATCGGTTTCTTGAAGTATCCATCGGACTCGCAACCGGCCTGGTAATGACCGCGCTGTGGCCGGAACGGAACCGCCCGCCGTCTGCGAGGGCCGCTGGTGGCGCCACGTGACAGTCATTAGGATACTGTGAGAGGGCGGGCTTTTACGGTGGTAGAGACAATCCAGTGGACCGAGGCGGGCGTGGTCATGATCGACCAGACGCGCCTGCCGTTCGAAGAAAGGTACGTGACTTGCCGCACGTATAAGGAGGTCGCGGACGCCATCCGCGGCATGGTCATCCGCGGCGCGCCGGCTATCGGCGTGGCCGCCGCCATGGGGGTGGCGCTGGGCGTGCTGCACGCGGACGAGCAGCAGCTCGATCGGGAAATGGAAACCATCTGCGGCGCGCTGGCCGCCACGCGCCCCACGGCCGTGAATCTCTTTTGGGCCATCGAACGCATGCGGCGCCTGTACGCGTCCCTGCGCGACCGGCCGGCCGGCGAGATCCGGCGGCGCATGGTGGAGGAGGCGCTGGCGGTGCGCGAGGAGGATATCGCCATCAACCGCGCCATTGGCCGTAACGGCGCGGCCCTGGTGCCCGACCACAAAACCGTCCTCACTCACTGCAACGCCGGCGCGCTGGCTACCGCGGGCTACGGCACCGCACTCGGCGTGGTGCGCGCCGCCATCGAGAGCGGCAAACAGGTGGATGTCTTCGCCGGCGAAACCCGCCCGTTCCTGCAAGGCGCGCGGCTCACCGTTTGGGAATTGCAGCACGACGGCATCCCCGCCACGCTGATCACCGACAACATGGCCGGCCACTTCCTGAAATCCGGCCGCATCGGCTGCGTGGTGGTAGGGGCCGACCGCATCGCCGCCAACGGCGATGTGGCCAACAAGATCGGCACCTACTCGGTCGCGGTGCTGGCCAAGGAGAACCACGTCCCGTTCTTCGTGGCCGCTCCCATTTCCACGCTCGACCTTACGCTCGATTCCGGCGACCGGATCCCCATCGAACAGCGCGCCGCTTCCGAGGTGACGCACGTTTTCGGGACGCCGGTGGCCCCGCCCGGCACCGCGGTCGAGAATCCCGCCTTCGACGTCACGCCTTCCCGCTACGTCGGCGCCATCATTACGGAAAGAGGCGTGGCCCGCCCGCCGTATGAAGAGTCCTTGAGGAAACTGGCGGGCTGATTCCCATGTTAAGGTGGTCATAAATGCGAATTATCCTGGCCGTTCTGCTGTGCACCGGGGCGCTTCTTGCCGCCGCTGACAACCCTGGCCGCCGTGCGCCCGGCTTTGCCCTGCCCGATTCCAAGATGCAGGTCTTCGACCTGGCCGATTATCGCGGCAAAATCGTGCTGCTGGAATTCATGCAGACCACTTGCGGGCATTGCGCTCCGTTTGCCGACGTGCTGGAGCGATTGCAGCAGAAGTATGGCGACCAGGTGGCCATCCTCGCGGTGGTCAACTCGCGAGGGGACGATCAGAACAGCGTGGCGCGGTTCATCTCGGGCCATCGCATTACCTACCCGATTCTGTTCGACGCCGGCCAGATGGCGTACTCGTACCTGCGCAGCATGCGCTTCGACACGCCGCACGTTTTCCTGATCGATGCCGGCGGCACGATCAGGAACGATTGGGAGTACGGCCTGGTTACGCGCGACATCTTCGAAGGTAACGGGCTGATGTCCGAAATCGACAGCCTGCTCTCCGGCAAGGCCGCTCCGCAGAAGAAGAAGTGAGTTGGGCCGTGTCGGCATCTCCAAATAACCCCTACCGGCTGCGCAAGGCGCGCATTCAACCCGCATTGCGGCGGGCCGTCTTCCTCCTCCGCGGGGGCGACCGCCTGCACGGCCGCGACGACGAAGCTGCCGCCCGCGGCTTCCACATCCTGCTGACCGTCTTTCTGGTCTGGGCCGGGATCACGGAGTTTGTGATAGTTCCCTTGTTCGTGGTGCGCAAGGCCGCGACCGCGGGCCTCGTGCTGGTCATGGGCGGAGCCGCCCTGGCAGCCCTGGCCCTGCTTCGCCGGGGCGGAAAACGCGCCGCCGCGGCCCTGTTCCTGAGCGTCGCGTGGTGCGTGGGCGGGGGCTTTTCCCTGCTCGGTGGCGGAGTCCGCAGCGAAGGCATGGGGTTGAACATCGTTCTCATCCTCTGCGCCGGCTGGCTGCTGGGCCGCTCTGCTGCGCTCGGCTTCGCCGCCGCCACCCTCGTGCTCTCCTTTATCGAGGCCTTGCTGGAGCTCGCCGGCTACCGAGTGCCCCTTTACTTCCCCGGCCCACCCCTGGCCGTCTGGAGCCTCCATGTCGTAATCGTGGTGCTGGCCGTCGGCCCCATGCTCGCCATTCTGGAAGCCTTGCGGAAGCAGGTCTCCACTCTCCAAGAGAGCGAAGAGCGATACAAGGCCCTCTTCGACCGTTCGCTCGACTGCGTGTTCCTCGCCGATTTCGAAGGGCGCCTCCTGGACGCCAATCAGGCGGCGCTGGATTTGCTCGGCTGCCGGCGCGAGGAAATCCCCACGCTCACCGTCACGTCGCTGCTGACGGAAGATCAACTCCCGATGGTTCGCCGGAGAATCGAGGAGGTCCGTGCCACCGGGCATCAGCAGGGTCGGAGCGAGTACCGCCTGCGCCGCAAGGATGGGGGACTCGTCTTCGTGGAAACCCAGTCCTCGCTCATCTACCGCGACGGCAAGCCCTTTGCCATCCAGGGCATCGCCCGCGACATCACCGGGCGCAAGCGGGCCGAGGAGGAGAAAGCCAAGTTGCAGGCGCAGTTGCACCATGCGCAGAAGATGGAATCCATCGGGCGCCTGGCGGGCGGCGTGGCCCACGACTTCAACAACCTGCTGACCGTGATCAGTGGGTACAGCCAGTTGGCGCTCAACAAGCTGAGCGCGGCCGATCCGCTCCGGGACAGTCTGGTGGAGATCTACAAGGCCGGGGAACGCGCCGCGGGATTGACCCGGCAACTGCTGGCCTTCAGCCGCAAGCAGATCCTGCAACCGCGCGTGCTGGATCTCAATCGCGTGGTGGAGGAAATGCGGCCGATGTTGTCGCGCCTGGTAGGCGAGGACGTGCAGGTTGACATCGCGCTCAACGCGGAGAGCGGGGCGGTGTACGCCGATCCGCATCAGTTGGAGCAGGTGATTATGAACCTGGCGGTGAACGCCCGGGACGCCATGCCCAACGGCGGCAGGTTAGGGATCGAGACAGCCATTGTCGAGTGGGACGAGAGCCATGCCCAGTCGCATCCTGGGCCGCGCCCGGGCCGCTACGTCATGCTGGCGGTGCGCGACAGCGGCATAGGAATGGACGAAGCTACACGGCAGCGGATCTTCGAGCCGTTTTTCACCACCAAGGCAGCCGGCAAAGGGACCGGACTGGGGTTGTCGATGGTGCACGGCAGCGTGGAGCAGAGCGGCGGCCACATCGAAGTCGATAGCGAACCCGGCCACGGGACCACTTTCAGGATCTACCTGCCTGCACTGGCCGAAGCGGCAGCCGATGCCGGGATGCTGGCGGCCGTTCCGGCCCTGAGCGGGAAGGAGACCGTCCTGGTAGTGGAGGACCAGGAGGAGGTCCGCAGATATGCGGCTGCCGCGCTGAGGGCTCACGGCTACCGGGTGATCCAGGCGGCCAACGCCGGCGAGGCGCTGCTGGTCTGCGAGCGGGAGCGCATCGACCTGGTCTTGACTGACGTGGTGATGCCGGACTTGAGCGGTAGGGAACTGGCCGATCGGTTGGGGAAGCGCTGGCCCGGAATCAAAGTGCTGTTCATGTCGGGCTACACCGACAACGCCATCGTGCATCAGGGGGTTCTGGAGAAGGAGGCGGAGTTCATCCAGAAGCCGTTCAGTCCGGAAGAGTTGTCCATCAAAGTCCGGGAAGTGCTGCTGGCGCCGTTGAGTGGCGGCGGCGCGTCGCCCGAGCTCAGCGGTTAGGCGGCGTCATAGTGGCTCTCGCCTGGATGGCCGCGATCGCCGCTTCGGCTGCGCGCGACAGGTTGATCGGCGGCATGAACCCGAATCCACGGTCGCGCTGCGACAACGTCTCCCGGTTCGTAGCTGCAATCTTATTCAACTCCGGAATATCGGACGCGCCGCCCCAAGCGCCGATCACTAGCATGGCGTACAGCTTGTCCGGAATCTGCGGACTCGATAGCAGCCCGCGCGCAACGCCAAGCGCTCCGGCGGAATCGAGCTGGGCGAGCCGCTCCAGCGCCAGATCGCCGCTCATTCCGCCTTTCTTCGCAAGAGCGGTCAGGTACGGAAGTACCGCTGGATCGGCGTACTGGCTCAATCCCGCCACGGCATTCACAGCCACCAGCGCATTCTCGTCCGCGGCCGCCTGGCTGATGGGCTGCAGCAGTTCGGGTTTTTGGAAGCTGCCCAGCGTCCGGACCGCGGTCGCCCGCACCAGCGGCGCATCGCTCGATAGCGCCTTCTCCAAAGCCTCAACCGCCCCGGCGATCCGCAGGTTCTCGGCGGCGCAAGAGAGCAAGCCGGGATCTTCCAACGCGCGCGACAGGGCCGCTACCGCCTCGGGATCGCTTCTGCCTCGAATCGCAAAGCACGCGGACGCCCGCTGCGTGGGAGTCAGCTTGGCATCGAAGAGCTGCTGCAATGGGGTCTGGCCCGCAGCCGCGGCCGCCAACGGAGCCAGCCACAAAATCCACGGCTTCATGGTTGCCCCTTGGCCAGCGCTTTCGAAATCGCCTCGGCGTGAACATAAAATGCGGGCTCCGGCGTTTTCAGCTTGAGCGCCTTGTCCATGTACTCCCGCGCTTCGGCATAGCGGCGGTTTTTGTAAAGCGCCCACGCGAGCGCATCGTAACTGTAAATGTCCTTGCGGAACGCGAGCTCCCCTTCCGCCAGCTCCAGCGCCCGGTCCAGTTTAATATCGTGATCGGCGAACGCGAACACCAGGTTGCGGTTTGCCTTTTCCCCGGCCGCGCGCGATAACTTGTCGATCGTGTCCAGCAGATCCATCTGCTTGGATGCCTCGGCGTTCTGTCCGGTTTTCTTGTACAAGTCATACAGGGCCGAAGCGTAGTCGGGCAGGGGAGTAATATCCTGGGCGCGCCGGTAATTTTCGATCGCGCCTTTGTTGTCGCCCATCTCCGCCAGCGTCTTGCCCATCCCCGCGTATGCCGGATGATAATTCGGAAAAGTCCGCAACGCGTCCGTGAAGCTCTGCTTCGCGAGAGCGATCTGCCCGCTCTTGAAGTACAGGTTCCCCAGGTCGACCATGCACCACGCCACGTTCTCCCGCGAGGCGCTGCCCGCTTCAATCGCCCGCTTCATGATCTCGATCGCCCCCGGCATGTCGTTCAATAAGAAGCGATAGTGCGACGCCCGGTTGTAACTCGCCAGGTCCGGCCGTAACTCGATCATCTTCTGATATGCGTCCGCGGCCGCGTCATATTGGCCCATTTCGATCAGCGCGTCCCCCAGAGTGCCCCAGTTCCACGAATCCGCTCCGTCGATCTGGATCAGCTTTCGCGACGATTCCGCAGCTTCCGCGAACGAGTGGCGCTCGAGTTGCGTCGCCGTCAGCAGCCGCCGCGCTTCGTAGTCCGAATTATCCACCGCAAGGATCCTATCGAGGAGCGAGGTCGCCCGGTCCAGGTAGGAATAGTCCGTCGTCTCGCGTATCTTTTGAACGTAGGCACCGGCCAGCAGGACCTGGTAATGCAGATTGCCTGGTTCCGTTTTCGCCAACAGACTGTACATCGAGATGCGGTCGTCGGTCTTGACCCCCGCAACCTGCTCGGCGAGCGAGCGGTCTTTTAATGCCCCGACAATTCGTTCTGCGGAGGTCTGCGCGGTTGCCGGGAGCGCCGCGGCCAGTAATAACAACGCACGGGTGTTCATATACGATCGGAGTTGCCGCGAGGGGCCCGAAGGCCCCCACGCAGGAGTCGCTTGCTACTGGCCCGTCGGCGTCCCCCTGCCGTTCGTGCCATTCTCCTGGCTGTGCAGGTAGCCGGCGTGCGGCGGCGCATGGAACGGGAAATGATCCAGCGTCGGAACGTCGTTCGAGTTGACGCCATCCCCTAATGGCGGAACGTTCGTGAACCCCGGCACTAACACGCCCGCCAGCGCTCGGAGGCCGATATCCACAACGTCGTCGTTCGGCCGCCGGCCACCGAACGGCCAGCCGGCGTTATCTCCGCCCAGCGGGCCCAACCGGCTCTGCATAGCAAGCGGCGTCGGCGGAATCGTCAAATCGATTCGTGTAATGTCCGGCACGTACACCCCAAGCAGGTCCGTCCGCGGCGTCGGCGGCACCGTCAGGTTGTACACGCCCTGCAGAATGCCGCTCACGAAAAAGGGCGCTCCGATGAACTGCGCGAACTGCTGATCGTCCTCCGGCAGGCTGCGGTTCCAGTAGTCTTTCATCGGCAGCGGAATCAGCGCCTCCACGGTCAGCGGATTCCCCACGCGATCCACCTGCACGAACTCGCCGAAACTCATCGGGTCGCTTGGACTCGGCCGCACCGTCACAACCTGCCGCTGCGTCGCTGCCCATGCGGCGATCTTCGCCGTTGGGGAACTCGAACTGGTGGGCATGCTCCCGTCCGCCGTTACCGCGGTGATCGGCATCTCGATCGCGATCAGGCTGATGTTGTAACCCGCGAATCCGTCCACCGCACTCGGATACGCCGCCCCCGGACCTGTATCCGCGCCCGTAAGAACCGGCGCCGGAGCCCGGAAGTTCAACGTGTCGAACGTCGCGCCGCTGTCGAAATAAAATGCATCGTCTCGCGGTCCCGCGAATATGCGCCATCCATTCGGAAGGGTGAATACCGATGGCTGCCCGAGCGTCGCCTCGTAGCTTGGGGTTGATTTGGGCCCGAGGTTGGGAGGGGCGACCGAGAGCGCATGCCCGTTCTGATCCTGACTGTAGTACGTTACTTGCCCGGTATCCATGTTGCGGATCACCACCGTGTAAGTCTGATACAGGAAAATACCCGGGTCGTCGATGCTCTTGATTGTCCCGAAATACGAAACAAACGTCGGGTTCTGCCGCAGCGTCGTTCTGAATCCGATGTCCACCACCAGGTCCGGCCGCCCATCCAGACCGCGCTGGTTATTGATGTTGAACCGGTAGTTCACCGTGTCGGAGAACTTATAGTAGCTGGGGCCGTTATCCGGATTCTGGAATCCCTGCACGCTCATACTCATGACGATGTAATTACTGCGCCCAGTCTCGTAGCTTCTAAATATGTAGAAGTCGTTGAGGTTGGCCGTTTGATCCTCCAGCAACAGCGGACCATTCCGGTGACTTGCGCCAAATGCGCCCGCGCACAGTAGGGTCAGCGCGGCCCCTGGTCTCAATAATCGTCGAGTCATGTTCCCCTCCTCCAAGATGCGAATTATTTCGATTATATGGCCCGGTTGCGGATTCGGGAAAGGACTTTTCTTCGGGGAGATTCGCAAACTTGTACGAAACGTTACGGTTTTCCGGCCGCGGGCCGCAGTGACCGGTTCCGCAAGATCCAGCGCCGAGTAGGAAGCGAGCATGGTGATCGCCGCGATGGAGATGTTTTACCGCAGGGCGTGCGTAATCTCAAGCTCGCTCAGGGGCGATTTCAACCACCACTACAGCCAGCGCGGCGAGAGCGGGCCCGTTATTTTCGATCCATGTCACTATCGAGTTGGGCGAATTATACTGGGGATCGTAGAAATTGGCAACCGACGCCGAGTAGAGTTCGGCGCGCACTTCAGGGGTCACCGCAGCCGTCCACGAGTTAGTCTCATTCTGGCCTCCCTCGATCCCCCACGGTCCGCCTTGGAACGAAGCAATCATATTGCCGAAAAAGGGCGATCGCCGTAGCGCCATGGAAGCCGGTGAGCGCTCCCCAGCCGCTCGTATCCCAAATGCGTGTGGAAGCGGTCAACGGCCCCGACTCGTCGATCGTGACCGCGGTCTGCATAAAGCCGTTGCCGCTTGTACCGATCTTCGTTACGCCGCTGTTGACGCTCACGGGCCACTTCACCGCGGAGGTCAGAGCCAGACTCACTGAGTTCGAGGTGAGGCCGTAGTAATTAGTAACGGTCACGGTTGCGGTAGTTCCCGGCGTTATCTGGTTGCCGCCTGAATCCTTCACCGGCACAAGGAACGTGATCTGCGTATCGCTCCAGTTCTGAAGCTGAAACCGCGCCACGTTTCCCGGTGCGCCCCAGTTCACTCCGTTGTCGGCGAAATGGACGTATCCAGTGCCTGCCTGATTTCCAAAGTTCTTGCCGTTAATCACGATTGTGGCGCCGGGAGCTGCCGTCGTCGGGCTGAGCGATTGGATCACTGGGGCCACAGCAGGCGCGATCGTTAGATTCACGGCGTTCGAGGCGAGGTTGCTCTCGCCATTGATAACGGTTACCGTTGCGGTTGTGCCGGGCGTTGTTGGGAAAAGATCCTTGTCCGGCACGAGGAAGGCGATCTGCGTATCGCTCCAGCTCACATATTGCAACTGCGCCTTGTCTCCTGGCACGCCCCAGTTCGCTCCGTTGTCGGCAAATTGGACGTATCCATGGCCCTGCGGATCTCCAAAGGCCTGGCCGTCGATCGCAATTGTGTCGCCCGGACGCGCCGTCGTGGGGCTCAACGATTTGATCGCAGGACGGGCTACTATCTTTAAGCTCATACTGTTCGAGCTGAGGCCGCCGCTATTGGTAACGGTTACCGTTGCGGTTGTGCCGGGCGTTGATTGGTAGATTTAACCAGGCGCTGGTCTTCGCCGGCCTCGGCGATAGAGACCGCACCTTGGATGCCCTGGAGCGCATGGCCGTTCTTGGTCCGGTGCGTATTGGCCGTGCCCTCACATTTCAGGAATTTGCTTTTGTTCGAGACGATCCTCGCGTGAAAGCCCTTCGCAAGAAGGTCGGCTTGCCCAACTAGCCTCTTTACACGCACCCTAAAACTCCGAGCGGTAATGCCCAGTGTTCAAAGGTGCGCTGCGCACGCCAGGTGAAGAAAGAACGCCACAAGCCGGCTCACTCGATTCACGTTCTGTCACCCCTCCTTGTTTCAAGGCTGGCCACTTCCGGTGGTCGCAAATCACCGCGGAAAACAGCCCTGCTGGTCCGCCCGCGTAGAGCGTGTTCGGATTCCCGCCATCCAGCACCGGCACTTGGCTGCGCACCGGACTTCCCGCGATCACTGTCCAACTCGCCCCGCCGTCCGTGCTCATCACCACCCCGCTGTCCGTGCCCGCGTAAATCACCGCCGAATTCACCGGATTCACCGCCGCGCTGTACACGCCGCCTGACGTCACCGGCGACAGGTCGCGCCAGCTCCCTCCTCCGTCCAGGCTCTGAAACAACGTGGCTGGCGTTGCGGCGTATATGGTGCTGGAGTTCAGCGGGTCTACTGCGAGGCCAACCGCCACGGCCGGCAGCCCTGTGCTGCTCCAACTCGCCCCACCGTCCGTGCTCTTGAAAACCCCGCTGCCCGGCGCAAACAACGCCGCTGCGTACAACGTCTCCGGATTCTGCGGATCGATCGCCAGCGCCTGCACATAAGCTCCGTAAACGCTCCCCGGCAGCCCCGCGTTCGCCGTACTCCAGCTAGCGCCGCCATCCGTGCTCTTGTACACGCCTCCGTACCAGCTACCGGCATACACCGTGGTCGGATTTTGCGGATCGATCACGATCCCGGATATGCAGCCGAAGCTCGTCTTCAGATCCACCCAGTTGGCGCCGCCATCGGTGCTCTTGAACATCCCT